>Ga0209914_1001767_pt1 | contig 20203 bp, 10 predicted proteins | sample ThiBiot_500_plan_FD_183949 | JGI IMG/M metagenome (GOLD analysis project Ga0209914, IMG submission 183949) | Wastewater bioreactor microbial communities from Cape Town, South Africa - Thiocy_cont_500_plan (SPAdes) | ecosystem: Engineered > Bioreactor > Thiocyanate-remediating > Anaerobic-Aerobic...
AAATATTTTTCGTGAGTATAACTTAAATATTCATACCACGATGATAAAAAACAAAGGGGATATACATTTTTACTTTTTGCAGTACACATAACACTCGGATTTCAATCCGAGGTTTCCGCATTTATTTCATTTTAACTATTTGTTTTTTACAATTACAAATTCGTTTACTATCTGTTTTCACCCTCTTCGTTTCTTCTATTCTATTTTTTTGTTCTGTTAGTTTTTGGTAGTTAAGATGAAAAGAGTAATAATAATAATAATGTACGAGTTTTTGTTGATTTAGAATTGAAATCTGATGTGATGAAATGGAAAGTAGATGGTCAAACAATTGCTGGTGGAAATGGTTGTGGACACGAATTAAATCAACTTTGTTATCCTCATGGAATCTACGTCGATGATGAAGAACAATGTATTTATATTGCTGATAGAGATAATCATCGTATTGTTAAATGGAAATTAGATAGTGGAAGTGATTATGGAGAAATTGTTGCAGGAGGAAATGGTAAAGGCGATCGAATGGATCAATTGTATCGGCCAACTGATGTAGTTTTGGATGAAAAGAAGAAATCTTTGATTATTTGTGATGAAGGAAATAGAAGAGTTGTTCGATGGTCATTAGAAAATCCGAATGGTGATAAAGAAATTCTCATTGAGAATATTGAATGTTGGGGAATAAAGATGAATGAAAATGGAGATTTATTTGTTTCTGATTATGAGAATAATGCAGTGAAACGATGGAGAAAAGGTGAAATAAGAAGAGGAGGAAAAGGAACAATTGTTGCAGGTGGAAATGGTCAAGGAAATAAACTCAATCAATTGAGTGATCCTTCATATATATTCATTGATCGAGAAGAGACAGTTTATGTCTCAGATTGCGGTAATCATCGTGTAATGAAATGGCTGAAAGGTGCAAGTGAAGGTATTGTTGTTGCTGGTGGACAAGGACAAGGAAATAATTCAAATCAATTAAATCTTCCGATGGGATTAGTAGTGAATGAAGTTGGTGATGTTTATGTGGCTGATTATGGGAATCATCGAATAATGTGTTGGTCATTGGGATCAAAAGAAGGTCGTGTTGTTGTTGGTGGAAATGGTCGTGGAAAAGGATCAAATCAGTTGAGCCTTCCCAGAGGTTTATCATTTGATGTTGAAAATAATCTTTATGTTGCTGATCATTTCAATCATCGAATTCAACGATTTGGTATTAATTGATAAAAGTTAAAAATAAAAATAAACAAAATTCATCCTCTCTCGCTTTGCTCTTTCTAATTCTCGTCTGAATTGATTCGAAGTCGATATTTATTTGTTCGAAATGAAGTGTGTCAAAGAAATATTTGCATAGATTTGTAACCATTGAATTTCTTCTCTAATTTTAATAAATTTATGCCAAGGATTATTTTCAATGAGATGAGATTCATCGGGTAGAATAATCATTTTGGTTGGAATTCCAAGTGCAACTAAACCTCTTTCTAATAAATAATTTTCAGTATATGAAACCCGAATATCTTGATCAGGTACAACAATATATGTTGGCGTTCGAATTAGATCTAATTGAAATATTGCCGATCGTTTCTGATAACGATGTTGAACTTGTCAAGGATAACCTCCGAATAAATAAATAGTCGCATAAGGAATACCGGTTAAAGCCCAATCAGCAATATGTTCAATAGTTCCATCGCCGAAAAGAGCAGCATTAAATCTTGTTGTTTTGGTGATTAACCATCCAGTTAGATAATCACCGTAACTATATCCTCCTCAAGTCAATTATTTTGGATGATCAATCTCATTTCGAATCAAAGCATCAATTCCATCTAAAATATCTTTTCCTGGTCGAGAAACAATTTCAAATCGAATATCTTTCAAAAATTAGTCTCCATAACCTGTTGAACCCCGATAATTCGGTTGAAAGACGAGTCAACCTTGAGTTGCAAACATAAGTGCAGAATAATACCAAAATCTGCATGAAAAACATTGGTATCAGCATCGTATAGACCTCCGTGAATGAGAGTTAATAACGGGAGATTGTTCTGTTCGAATCGATCAGGTAGATAGAGAAGAATTCTTTCGATTTCTATTTGATCTTGTTGATTTATCCATTGAAAAGATTTACCTTTCGGTAGATTTCTTTGAGTAAATAACTGATTTTCATTTGTAATCTTATTCATTTGATAAAATCGATCAGTCTAATAGACTTCTTGAGGTAAACTTAATTCGGAATAAATAAAAGCAAATCTCGAATTTATCTTCATCGTTGAAATCATTTCAAAACTTCGAATTGAATTCGTTCGTTTGATGAATTCAGTTTGAGGTGTTAATTGTGAATAAAGGTGAATTTGTGTTCGTAATTGTCCAGTAAAGACGATTCGCTGTCTTCCTTCGTCTACTAACTGATAATCAGTAATATGTCCTTGAAAAGTTTGAGCCCAGCGTTGAATTTATTGATTTGTTAAATTCATTGAATAGATTCGACGTTGAAAATCTTGATAATCACCTTCGATTGATCGTTTAGCTGAAACTGTAAAAAAGAGCGAAGCATCGAATGACGATTTGAGATTGTTTTCAACTGCTGTGTTATTTGTTAATTTGATTAAATCGAGAGAATAGAGTTCGTAATCAGTCATTCGTTCTTGATTTTGTGATGGTGGTTCGAGAGAAAAAACGAGTTAAGAACCGTCGGTCGAAGAAGTTAATTGATCGACACGTTGATCAATGTCAATTAAGTGAATTTGTTTTGAAATCTCGATATTTTCGAGATGAATTCGATAGATTCGATCGGCGAGAAATTGTTCTCGATATTGAATAACATCTTTCCAATGCTGATCTTCACATTCTTTCTTTCTCTCTGTTGCAATAAAAACACTTTGATTTCTAGTTGACCAAGTAAATCAATGAATTTCTTCGTTTTTTTCGATTTCTAAAGGATAGAATTGATTGGTAACAGTTGAATAGATTTTAAGAGGCGGTTTATCGTTGAGTTTTAATAAAATAAAATCATCTTTCCATTGAGGTTTAGCGTCCGTTGCTTTTGTTGTTATTAAAATTCTATTTTTAGTTTGGAGAGAATAGAAATCCAAATGTTGTTCATTGATATTTTTGTCCCAGATTCGTTTTTTGATTTGAATCAGAGTCGATTGTCCATGATTAGGCTCGAGAACAATCGATAAATAATCAGTAGAATTCAAAAATTCTTCTAACGTCAATTTCGTCGGTATTTGTCCATTGATTTCAACAAAGAACAAGACAACAATCTCCCATTTTATCAACATTTTCACTCAAATTATTCCCTCGACTGTAAGGAGGGTCATATGAAAAAAATTCGTTTGTTTGTCTGTTTGCATCGGGGTGAAAAGAACATCGATTTAAGAACTCACTTATAGTGACCAATGACCATTGAAACTTAGTCGGACCTTAGGTTTTAGAGGTCAGGGAGTCCGAATATGAGTCATTCTTGGGGTAAAAAAAACAAGTAACGTTCATCGAGAGTCGATTCACTTGACCCTCGACTGAATGTGTTAGTGTGAGCGCATATAAAATTTTGAACTAGAAACGATCGACTATACGTATATATGATAAAGTTTCACCATACATCATATCGGGCAACACCTCGTCGGTCGTCGGCGTCCCTACGGTCCGCCACTTCCGACTCGAGCTGCCACATTTTCGGGCTCCAGTATTGGTAGCTATCGAATAGCTAGGTCTACTTGATTATAGATATCTGAGAAGGACCACTTTATAGTTTTCTAAAGACAATAATCGACCCGGAAACGTCATATCTGATTTAACATAATCACATCATAGGAAAAATCTCTTTTTTTCCAATATACGAATCTTCTAATGAGCAATACACACTTCCACACTTCGAAAAATCGTCAATTTCCAAAAATATTCAGTTGAAAATTTTGAATATCTACCTATCAATTTAAACTCTCCGATCTCGACTGTCCAAAGTACGACTAAGTGCCAACCATCATTTGACATCTATTAGGAGTTACTACAGTCGATGTTATTTTGACCTCTGAACCCGATTCATACTCAAATTCCAAATTCTCCGACCTCGATTACCCAAGGTTAGGGCAACTTTCCATCATCATTGACCACTATTAGTGACTTCTTAAATCTATGTTTTTTTTACCTTTGACCCCATGAATGACTCATATTCGGACTCTCAGACCTCGATTATCAACAATCCAACCAAGTTTCCATCACCCTCGGTCACTATTCGTGAGTTATGAAATCAATGTTTTTTTGACCTTTGAACCCGATTTATACTCAAATTCGGACTCCCTGACCTCGAAAACGTATGGTCCGACTAAATTCCACTCATCATTGGACACTATTACGAGTTTCTAAAACTGATGTTTTTTCGACCTTTGAACCCGATTTATACTCAAATTCGGACTCCCTGACCTCGATTACCCAAGGTCCGACCAAGTCCCAACCATCATTGGTCACTATAAGTGAGTTCTTAAATCGATGTTCTTTTCACCCCGATGCAAACAGACAGACAGACAAACGAATTTTTTTCATATGACCCTCTTTACAGTCGAGGGAACATCGGTTTCCGCACTCACGAATTTGAATCGACGATGGGTGACCCTCGGGGATTGACATCAGAGAACCTCAATTACAGTAAAGATCGTGTTCAAAGGTCAAAAAAACATTGATTTCAGAAATCAGTAATCGTAATCAACAACGACTGGAACTCCGTCTGACCAAAGTTAGTCGAGACCGGACAATCCTAATTCCACTAAAAATCATTTTCAAAGATCAAAAAACATTTATTTTCAGGAATCACTAATTGTAATCAATTATGACTGACCGGTGGTCCGACTCTAGCTAATCGACATCGCACAATTCGAATTTCGATAGAGATCATGTTCAAAGGTCAAACAAACGTTCATTTTCGAAATTACTAATCGTAGTCTAGGACGGTTGAAAATTGATCCGACCCGAGGTAATCGAGATTGGAGAATCGGAATTTTGATAAAAATCGTGTTCAAAGGTCAAAAAAACATCGGTTTCAGAAATCACTAATAGTAACTAACGATGCTTGAAACTTGTACAACCGCAGGTAATTGGGATCGAAGAATCTGAATTCGAATAAAAATCGTCGTCAAAGATCAAAAAAACAATGATATCAAGAATTACTAATAGTGACGAACGATGACTGAAATTCGGTCGAACCCTACGTAATTCAGATCGCAGAATCTGAATTTGAATAGAAATCATGTTAAAAGATCAAAAAAAAACATTGATTTTCGAATGTACACTTCGGAATGAATGATGGCTCAAACTTCGTCCGACCCAACATAATTCAGATCAGAGAATCGGGAATTTCACTAGAAATTCGATTCAAAGGTCAAAAAAAACATCGAACCTTTGCTGGAACTTAGTCATACTCTGGAGAATCTCAAGTCAATTGAGCATTTTCGACTAAAAACTACGTATAGTCGATCGTTATTCATTGAAACTTTGATATGCGCGCACACTAATACATTCAGTCGAGGGTCAAGTCAATCGACTTTCGATGAACGTTACTTGTAATCTAGTTGATCTATTTTGTTTGTAGTTGAATGTTTTGTAAATATGAATTTGATAGAACGTATCCAGTTCATTTCAATGGAATCAGAAGTCAACAAGAATTCGTTCGATCGAACGTTTGCATCAGACAGAAAACTTGTCTTCTTGCCTCTCTTCGTTTTTCTCGGTTTCATAGTCCTAATAGCTATTGTCATTGTTAGAGTGAAATCGGATATCAATGGAGATCATTTCGGTAGAGTTCCTATTATTATAGGTGTTTGTTTCGGATTAGTTTTCTTAATGATTATATTAATGTCTGTTTTGCAATGCTGAAGAATCAGCAAGATATTCGTCGAGATCAACGCCTTGCAGTTGGAGATTAGAAACAACGACATTTCATACTGGAAACTTTGAAAATAGAAAGATAGAAACAACCTATCATGTAAAATCAATTCACTTTTTTAAAATTCTTATTCAAATTCGATGTTCGTGTTTTAGATTATTATCGATATTGGCCGAGGACAAAGTGCTTATGCTTCTCCATCATATCAAGCATTAACGAATCCAACTTGTAGACACTGTGGTGCAATGCGTATCGACACATGGCCAAAATTTTATTCTTCATGTGGACGAGCATTTAAATAAGAAAAATCTGTTTGTGTTTTTTTTTCTCTTCAAAATAAATTTGGTTGAAGAAAGAAATTCTATTTTTTAAATTGACTCATGAGAAGATTGTGAAATGAGATAGAAAAGGTAAACTATTTGTGTCGACTGTGCGAAGTAAATTTGATAGAAGATATCCAAATCATTTCAATGGAATTTTAAGTCCAAATAATCTATATATCTCTCGTTTGGCTTTTGCTCAGTAATTGCAGCTAGAATTGTTGTATTTATGTTGCTTCTTTTGTTTTTAAATAAACTTATTTCGGTTATTGTGTTTAGTAAGTTGATAAGAATGAGAGAAAAAAACTTGAGTATTATCTTTAGACGAATAGCAGTTCGTAGTGATTCTCGCTTATCGATACACAATTTTATTTATGAGCAGGGAAACTTATATCAATCGAGCCCTTTAAAGAAAGAGAAAGTTTTATTTTAATTTCTATCAATACCAAATCGTTGAATTCGATGACTTCCACAATCAGCAACATAAAGATTATTTTCAACATCAAAGGATAAACCTACGGGAAGACTCAACTGATTTGATCCATTTCCGTGACCATTACCATCAACAACAACACGACCTTTTTTTGATCCCAATGACCAACACATTATTCGATGATTCCACCAATCAGCCACATAAACATCACCAACTTCATTCACTACTAATCCCATTGGATAATTTAATTGTTTTAAACTATTTCCTTCACCTTGTCCACCAGCAACAACAATACCTTTATTTGCACCTTTCAACCATTTCATTACACGATGATTCTCTCTATCTGATACATAAATTGTCTCTTCTCGATCAATGAATATAAATGTCGGCCAATTCAATTGATTGAGTTTATTTCCTTCACCATTTCCACCTGCAACAATAGTTCCTTTTCCTCCTTTTTCACCTTTTCTCCATCGTTTCACTGCATGTTCATTCCAATCAGAAACAAATAAATCTCCATTTTGATTCATCATTAATCCAACACATTGAATATTCTCAATGAGAATTTCTTTGTCACCATTTGGATTTTGTAAAGACCATCGAACAACTCTTCCATTTCTACAATCACAAATAATCAAAGATTTCTTCTTTTCATCTAAAATCACATCAGTTGGATAATTTAATTGATCAATTCTATTTCCTTCACCATTTCCTCCTGCAACAATTTCTCCATCATCACTTCTACCATCTAATTTCCATTTAACAATACGATGATTGTCTGCATCAGCAATATAAATACATTGTTCTTCATCATCGACATAGATTCCAAGAGGATAGTAGAGTTGATTTAATTTGTCTCCTTTTCCATTTCCACCAGCAATTGTTTGACCATCTACTTTCCATTTCATCACATCATATTTCAATTCTAAATCAACAAAAATTCCTCCATTATTATTCCTCTTTTCATCTTAATTACAAAAGAATAGAATAGAGAAAATAAAAAACTGAAGATTAACAAAAAAGAAGAACAGAAGAAATCTTTAAAACACTTTTACTTTTTAGTCATCTCTGTTTCTATCTCTACAAATCTGATTTGACTGCTGCAGCAGCTGCAACAACGCCCTATTTCATGAAGAAAAACGAATTACTTTGTTTTTGTTTTTGGTCATGTTGTTCGTTAAACATGTTGAGTAAATCAGAACAAGTTGGTCGATCATTAGGATTTTGTGACCAACATTTTTCGATAATCAAATGAAAATTCATTGAAATATTTTGAGGTATTTTTAAACGACGACCAGAAAGAATAAAATCTCTAATAGACTTATCTGAATAACCATCATAAGGAATTTGATAAGTAACAAGTTCCCAATAAACAATACCTAAACTATAAATATCACTTTTATCTGTATAAGGATCCGAATCTAAAACTTCAGGAGCTGTCCAACAAATTGAAATATTTCCTTTAGATTGATTTCTTATTTGAATCATATTAAAATCACATATTTTAACTAAATATCCCCAATGATGATTTTCTAATAAAATATTTGTTGATTTTATATTTCGATGTAAAATTTGTGGTTTTGATTGATGTAAATAGTTAATTCCTGTGGCTATTTGTATTCCAATTGATAATTGTTCCGGCAAAGAAAACTTTCTCTTCTCTTCTAATAAATCGAATAAAGAATGAAGTGACGCGTATTCTGTAATTAAACTATATTGATCTTCATCAACACAAACGCCATAGAATTTAACAATATTCGGATGGGAAACACTTTTCAATATTAATAATTCATTAATTAGTTTTCTTTTGATATCATCATTGAAATGAGTTAAATGTAAAGTTTTAATTGCAACAAATAAATTAGTTTTCACCCATTTACCTTCATAAACTTGACCCAATATTCCTTCACCAAGTTTTCCTTTGATTTCTAAATCATTTTTATTGATTTGTAAAATATTTTCAACATTATCTAAAAAATTCGATGGTTTCGGTTTTGATTTTGGAGTTACAGGTAAATTTTTTTTAGGTGGTGCTATTGGCTGATCATCGTCGTCATCTTCTTCGTCATCACGAATTTCAATTAAATGAACTGTATGTGAACCATCGGCTCGTTTCAATGGATCAGCTTTAACTCGAAATTCTGTTCCAATTCTGAGAATAACTTCATCTTCAGCTTCGTATTCAGTATAACCGGAAACTTTTTTTCCATTAATAACTTCAATTAAAAATAATGTTGAATTATTTTTGCTTTGGAGAAATTGTTCGATAACATTGACTGATGAAGAACAAGAACTGATAGACCACCATGTAAACATTTGATTTTTAGTAAAATTTTTACCAATATCAAGTGGAACACCTCTCCAAACAGATTCTTTGACAGTTGGCAAAAGATCTAAAGCTGAGTCGAATAATTTTAAATAAGGAAACCAAATTTTCAGCGCTGGTCGATTTTCTGATCTAAGTGCTTCGTTTAAAACTCGATAAAGAGTGGTTTCTCCCCATTCCATCGTATAGATATAAATCGAAGCTGATTGATCTTTTGATAAACCTCGATCATTAGGAAAATGACAACTTTTTTTCGCTATTTTAATAAAGTAAGTTAATTGATCGATTGTTGATTCAATTGGTTTAAGCGCTTCTTCGAGAGAAACAATCTTTTCCACACGAAAACCATAAACAGGTGGAAGTCTTTTGAACGAACAATCAATATCACCGAAACGATTCATAACGATGTCGAAGAAAGTAAAAATTTTTCGCGGAATGATTGAAGAAAAAAAGCTTTCAGTTGCTTTTATTTAGAGAGACAACATGAAAATTTCACTTCAAGGTGAATTACCAAGTTGTCGATGCATAAATCACGACTGAATAAAAGGTCACCTGGTTACATATTTGAGTTTCGTTCTCCAATAGAAAAGAATGAAAAATATATTTCTATTCGTCAGTAATCATCGTATTAAAGCATTTCATTGCTAAAGAATCTCGCCCAATCAATGAAAGTCTTTTTAAATCTTGATCATTTTTATTTCGAAATGAAACATCAGTTGCTATTTGAAGACTCGCATTCTTATTCGCTATTTAAACATCCGAACATTTTGTTTTATTGACCCTTTTCTCGCAAACGGACCGACTATTTTTACTTCTGTCTATTCTTCGTGATTTGTATGAATGATTTCTGTTAAACTCATTTTCTTGTTTTTTTTTCGATGTTTGCGTGCGCTGAAGAGAAAACTTTGTGAACAATTATATTCAATCGAAATTTTATTGTTACAATAAAAGAAAAACTTAGATCATAGATCTCAATAACATTATTTTACACTTTTGAAATTCATCAGACAAGATTAGTTAATTGAAATATACAAAGATCAGTCGGTAGCTGACCATTGTCACTGTTGTTGACGGCTAAATAACTAGAAATTGCCAAATTCCATTCTGATTGATCATAGAACAACATGATTTGACCTGTTCTGGCTTGCATAGACTTTTCCGAGCCGATCTCAGTCGAATTTCTATCTCCGAGAATACCATAGAATAAACGTTGTGAAGGCATTTCAGACGAAATGTAAGAAAATTCGTCAGTAGTTTTGTAATCATAATGATCAACTCTGATTATGCGTCTATTCTCGTTATCTGAATGAATACCAGCATTCTTCTCGGCTACATTTAACTCAGGCTTTGAATCATGATAAACTTTCATATCATGTTTGCCTATTGCCACGATGAAAGCACAGCCACTAAACGTGTCTGTTAGCACGTACTTGTGCTGAGGATTCGTCAGTTTGACGATCGTCTCTGAACTACGCAACGATGACCAATCATGAGTATTGCTAAAATACGGACAATAATGAGCTTGATGTTGGCCTTGTTCTTTCGGCATAATCTTGAACATTTGTCGTTGATTGACTTTATTTCCAGGAAAGATATCGAAACGAAAAGATTTCGCTGGTATAGCTTCGTTTATATAGACACTTGTAGACATCGAAGACAATTGTAGTAAATAATGATTGCTCAGAAACGAATGTGGATCATCTTCAAAAACACATGTTTTATTTTTCGGATTGAAACTTGGCAAAGTGTAATTTTCGTCTGACTCTATTACTCGAAGATGGTCATCATAGTAATTCGTACGGATCTCACGAATATTTCCCATTGGACATTCGACTCCGCTCATATCGAACGATTTATCTTGAATCATTATAATCCATTGTCCTTTCTTATGATGCAAATAAATATCCCCACTTGTCATCGAATCGGTACTACCATAGAAATCACGATTAGACTGAGGCAGGTCGATGTGTCTATTTGCAGCATGATCAATTCGATGAATGACTCGTGCGCCTTCACTTAGAATCGATTGAACCTTTTGGTTGGCGTTCGATGTCGGATTCGAGTCGCAATAGACTTTGATATCATTGTTGCCAATGCAAACCAGAAAGCTACACATCGAATGAAGCGAATGCATTGTACCACCGGTTAACATGCAATTGTATTCAGGAGTTTTATTCGTAAGTGTAACTTCGGATTGCTTTAACGTCGGCCAATCGTGCGTGTTTTCCACAAACGGACAGTAATGAGCCGCGCCTGGACCATAGCGTGAATAACGAATAATTGCAGATTTGCCCATGTTTTCATATTGTTGTAAATCAAATCTAATAATTTTGTCCTGTTTTGCTTGATTAAGAACATAATCGTAGTCTCTATGATTCAAATTTCGAGCAACGCTACCGACTATCAACGAATCATTGGTCATCATTCGGTCTTTATTGATTTGGCCAAGCATGTTTTTGCCTCGGACTCCGAATCGATCTTCGAATTCATCTTGTCCTGTTGCTTTCATTCGAGACACAGGCGGATGAGCATTCGGATTTGTCATGATTTCATGTTGAATCCTCGTCAACTGATCGTCAAGATTTTTTCCTGTTAACACAACGCCCTTATACTCGAAAAGATTCTCGAGTGGAATCAATTTGTTTCCATCGTAAACCACGAGATTGTCATTTGACTGTTTTCTCATTAAAAGCACGTGTCCAAGTTCATCTGGCGTGTCGATTCGATTCACAAATAACATAGCTGAGCTGGCATTTGCTTCGTTGAGAAATTTGACTAAATCTTGTTTGTTTGAATTGTGGAAATCATGTTTAATCGGCTCGAGATCGAGAGTTCGGAACTGGTACTCGTGATCGGTTATATGAGAACCATGATGTGAATTCGCCACACCGGTCTTTCGGGATAAATCGTGAGTGTCTACTTGAAATAATTGAGCGAAAACCATTTGTCCACATTGATTTTTATCTGAATTGCCATGAATAAGCAATTTGAGTTCATCTTTTGTATTAACAGTTCGATTATCTCGTCTGTTGATATAATTTCGTAGGAAGTTACGTGCCTCTTGTAAATCATTTATCGTTCGTGAGTCACTTGCGCCTCTCTTGTCTGGATGCGCATTCAGAGCAGCTTTCTTGAACGCTCTGGCTATATCAGCACTAGTAAGATCCTTTATATCTGCATCAATACCCAGTGTACGCAAATGCTGATCAATTAATTCGTCTCTCTTAGGTTGGTTTTGATTTTGATTGTCGTTGTTTTCATCTTTATGTTTACTTTGAAATACTTTATTGAGAATTGGATCTTTAATGATTGTACTAGTAAACTTAGCTCCCAATCCAACGATGAAACCGAACAGTTTCTCGGTTAATTGATCTGTCAAATCTGCAATTATCGCTTTCTTGTTAACAGACTCGGAGTCTTGTGATAAAGGTAGTTGTTGTTTTAACTCCTTGCAAAATTTCTTCGCATAGGTAAGAATCTTATTGGTAAAATCCAAAGAGTCCAGTGTTAGTGCGACAGCTTTGACCCATTTGTTTTTCGATGATTTAATGACTTCAATGGTGATTTCTTTGGCTGTTTCGATAGCTAACTCACCGATATCACCTCCGAGAATTTCTTTAGTTTTGTTTTCGATTTTTTCTTTTTGATTCTTCTCGAGTTTCTCGTTGAGTTCAGCATCCTGTTCGATTGTTTGTTTTATCTTTTCTCGTATTTGAGGTTTCAACGATTTGAACATCTCTTCTAATGCAGGTGTTATGAGTTTACTATCAATGATAGTTGAAACGGCTCCTACTGCTGTATCCTTGACCACTTGTTTGATAATACCTTTGGTAATTGTTTTATCATACACAACTAAGCCTTTACTTAGTTTCTTAAGTTTTTCTAACTTCTCTATGGATTTTTCTAATAGATTAACCATTTTATTGAACATGTTTCTTATAAATGGACTTCGAGCAAACATCTTGGACATTCCTCGACATAATTTAGCTGCTTGATTTAAAAGCTTGGTCGAAGTCGCTATAGCACTGAGGCCCATCGTGACGATGCTGATGCCATAGCTAATGCATTTTGATTTGACATGTTCTTTCCAATCGTACTCAGTCTCGCCTTTGCTGATGAGCTCGATGATGATATCACAAATGCCTTCTGAAATCAAAGTTCCAGCCAAAGGTGCACATATGAATAAAGCGGGCGGAAAAGCGATACCAGCCGCTAACGCTGCTAAGCCAAGGCCAATTTGAACTTGAGCTCCTGTGATGATCTCTGGTGGTACATCGAATACTTCTCGGAGAGAGTAGATCTCGTTCAGACCAGTAAAGTCAAGTTCATTTATTTCTGAATTTGTTATATTTTTGTTAACTTCTGCATCGTCACTTTCATTTAAATAGTTGTAGATTTTCTTTTGAATTGTTAAACCTTGACTACTGTTGAGTTGTTCAGTTAGACCATCTAAATTTGCCGAGTAAGTAAGCAGACAAGCTAATCTCGATTTCAAATGTTTAACCAAAAAGTTCTTTTCCACAGATTCCCATATGATACTCGTGAAATCTTCTGCTTCGAAAAGAGACGCCAAATAGTCAGTTTCAACTTTAATCGCTTTTTGAGCGTTAGTCAAATGCCTTTTTGCGTCATCTTTATACTTTTCATCCATTTTATAGGGTAGAAATATTAATTTTGCCATGGCTTTACTAAAACGCTCGGTTAGTTGTTTGCCATTTTCCATTGCTAATTCGAATAATTTGAGATGGGCTGAATAGAGAATGTCGGAATTCGTCTCCATTGAAATGGCGTTTTCCAAGACTTCTTTCGCTTCTTTTGCTTTGTCATTGTTTATGAATGCGTTTGCCTGTTTGATACAATAATATGGATTGTGTTTTATTTTACCATTGAGAATTTCGCTGGCCTCAGCTTTGAAACGGCTGAAATCAGCTTCGGCTTGATCGTTTTTTTTGCCGTTTGCACTATTTTTATCGAGCCAAAATGCCCAGAATTCTTTGAGATCGTTCAAGTAAAACGAATGAATCGGATCTTTTTTATGTTTTTTGTAGAGTTGAACGTAAACTTCAGAAAATAAACTAAATATTTTGTCATTGAAATTGATCTCGGCAAGTTGCACTGTTTTAATCTGATTGATTCTCGCTTTTTCTTGCTCGTCTCTGACTTGTTTGAAGAAGATACCTGGATTTAAATCGTTTAGAATCTCATCTTCTTGTATTATTATTTGCGCAGTACCACTTTTGCCCTGTCGAGCCGTTCGACCAAATGCTTGATCTTCGACTCGTTTATTGCAAGGCAAAAATGCTACGATGACATGAAGACCACCGTTTGCTTCCAATTGTTCACTCGTCTTAAAATCAGTTCCTCTGCCAGCTATGTTAGTTGATATAACGACATCGCCTGGCTGGATCTTCGCCTCAGTCACCTTGCTGCTATCTTCGTCGGGAAAGGTTTTGATATTGCATTGGACGGTATCTACGGCGTTGAGTGTTTTGATCATTTGCTCGATATTTTTCAAACTACGGATCGTCTCGCAGATGACGAGCACTGCTCGACCTTCTTCGCAGATAACTGACGCCTCGATTGCAATACGAGAACTCAGGTCATGCGCAACTAGTAGTGGGAGTTCGTGGAATTTTTTCTCTCGATAAGTAGGAACCTTGGCAAATTGAATGTTGTACGCATTGCTGAGTAAGTCTTGTTCAGCCAGTGAGCCCAATGTTCCTGATAAGCCGAAAATTCTCTTGTATTTCTTGATGTAGCCAATGTTCGATATGAAACTGCTTGTTAAGCTCTCAGATGTCAAATAGAGATTGTGTTTGAGTTGAACAAATTGATGCAAACCATTTGACCAGATCGTATTCTTCAAAGTAATGCCCGTATTCTCGAAGTCGACGGGTACTACGACATTTTCTTTCAAGTCTTTGACTTTCTTAATAACATATTGTTTATCTTCATGACAGTAGAACCGTGCGTAAATGGCGTTTTTCACCCAGATGTCGAGCTTACTTTTAGCAAATTCGAGTAGATAAGACTGAATCATCTTGAATTGGCTCAAGTCGATGGCATCTTTTACTTTCGAATTAATTCGATCGGTGATATCCTTAAGATTATTTTCTGCATTTTCTAGTTGCTCTCGAAATTGTTGTTCCTGTTTGATGAGTTCAGTCCATATTTTGATGTAGATATATCTGAGATTGTCCATGCCAGGCAACGGACCTTTTAAACGACAGAATGAAAGAGACACAGATTCAGTTTGACTTACCAGATAGTTTGGCGATATGACCTCCGTTATCTATCAGCATGCTGTCGACTTCGTCGATCATGACTGTACCGAATTTCCTTTTCGCTCTGTTGCCTTTGCATTCGAACGAGTCTCGAAGGTAATCGAATTGAAAATTCGAAATACATCCGTAGAGAACATCGGCGATGTAAGGATTCTTGTCAAAACCTTCGTCTCTTTTGTCTGCATTGTTACATGAGACGCTGATGTTCAATAGATTGAAAAATTTTCTTCTTTCTTTAACACCTTCTTGAGCAAGAAGGCTGTTGCTTGTAATTACGTCGACAGTCTCGCCTTTGAGAATTTGAATGGCCACAAATAGGGAAACGATCAAAGTTTTTCCTTCGCCCGTGCTTATTTGGAGAAGTTTGCCTTCGTCGCTGTTTGTTTCGAGAAAAATCAACAAGGAAATAATTTGAGGATGACGTAAATAATGACCACCTGTGAGTAAAGAATTGGCACGGTCCATTACGGCAATGGCTTCAAAGTTGTTGCTGAGACTTCCTCGACAGTTATCTGCCCAATTTCGAACATCATCAGCAGTCTTATTCTCCCAGTCTTGTGAATATCTTTTAACTTTTTCGAATGCTTCGAGAAGATTTATTAACTTCGCATTTGAGGCGAAATTTTGTTTGTAAGTTGAAATTGCGTCGAATATATTCTGTTCTTCTAAGTGAATGTACCTGTTGATTTGTTCCTGTGTCATGATCGATTCCTTATTCTCATCTCGTATATCCAGACAAAGCGAATCGAGTATTTGTGCCAATGGTTTCGACGTCTTGTCAAATGGAGGTCGCTCGAACGCAGGAAAATCAGTTGGCATTTCAACATTTTCATGTTTCTTCTCGTTTTCCTCTTCCTCCTCCTCCTCCTCATCATCATCATCATCCTGGTCTTCTGTTTTGTCAAATATTTTATAGAAATATTCAAGATTGTCATAATTCACACCGACAGTTGAAGTTATTTCCTTCAAATCATTGGCATACTTATTTACGTTATCCAAACGTGAAAGAAAAAAGAAAAGCGATCTGAACTTAGTGTAGTCTTCGAAATTATCCTGTCTGAGCTCTTTAACACGTTTTTCAAGGTCTCGAAATGTCTCTATGGTACTTTCATTGATATCACCAAGAGACGCTTTAAACGAAGAATAATCTAAAGTAGACTTAGTGACACTTAAGAAAGGCGCAAGTGATTCGTTTAAACCTTTGATCAAGGAAATAAGACTCTGATTTGCAGCTATCTCATTTGCATAGGCTTTTAATCGGTTTAATAGATCGGAGTCTAAGCGAGTTTTTTTCGGATCGAACCTTTTCTCGAAATCTTTACTCACAAACCAAGATTTTGCTCCTGTATGTTTCGGGTCTTTGTCCAGAATTGACTTCATTAACGCTTCGGCTTCGTCAGTTTTGTTCAATTGATCGAAAGACATGGCTTTGTAGTAGCAAAAGGTGGTGATTTGCTTTGGAAATTTCGATTGACCTTGATCGCACATTTGAATGACTTGTTCGTAGATTTGTCCATCATCGAAAGACATTTCTATTTGTTGAATAAACTCGTTGACTTCGTTTGTTTCGTTCGTTAGGTTTTTAGTTTCTTTGCTAGCGTTTTCTGCGCGTTTTCTATTCATTTCAAAAATAAATCTAGAAGTAAAATGATTTTACTGTCTATCGAGATTATAAAAAAAGACAAAAAGAACTGTCAGTTATTAGCCGATCGGTGGAACTTCATCCCAGAAGTTAGGATCATCTATGTCTTTTCTGTCATTCCATAATTTGCTTTTGGCTTCTTCTAAATGAACTTGAGCTTTATTTGCTTTTTTATATTCGGTCACATCGCCATCGTGTAATCGTATGAATGTAGCATCGGTTTCGATTTCCAAATAGACTTTCGAGGCTTCTTCATATTTGTCCATTGCCTCTTTAAATTTGTTTCTTTTCTCTAAATCTTTGCCTTCGCTGATGAGATTGAAGTAGTTTTCACGGTTGTTGACCACCTTCTCTAAACATTCAATTTCTTTGCGTACATTGGTCGACGGGCTGATTCGCTTGAGAAAGCTTAGAGCTTTTTCGTAATTCATATCGTTTCTGATGGCTCTGAGAGCATTCTTGTGCATGTCATCGTCAAATGAATCGTCCTTTGAATTCTTGTTTATGTTTTCAATTAGCTGATCGACTTGACTTCGTCCATGTTGAATGTAATCAGCTTGATCGAGTCTGGCCTCTCTGAACATGCCGATGATGTTCGGATTATTCAGTATTTCAAGGTAAGTCTCCAGCGCCTGTTCATATGTCTCTTTGGCTTGGTTATATTCTTTTTTCGCCATTTGTCTGTTGCCTTCGGCCATTTGAGCGTTGAATTCATTTGAATTGGAGTTGATGACATTGAGTAAAGTTTTGTAAGTTTTGAGCTTTTCCATGTTGGTGTTTGAAGTTTGTTTCAACGCTAAATTGACTTGATCGAGAGCGGCCTGGAATTGCATGTCTCTAATACATCGAAGTATATTCCGGAAGGCTCTTTCATTTTCTTCCGATTGGTCAACGTTGAGATCTTGATTATTTCTGTTTTTCTTCTTCTTCTCTTCGTCTTCTTGCATATCTTGTTCAATAATGGAGTTCAAGTCTTTGATTTGAGTTTTGCCTTTTCTAATGAACTGAGCAAAATCCAGTAGTGTCGAATTTGAAACTTGAATTCAAATTCAAATTCAAATTCAAATTAGTATTTTCTATTTTGAAGTTTTCAAGTTACAAATTCAAGTTCAAATTCAAATTAGTATCATCTATTTTGAAGTTTTCAAGTTTCAAGCTTCAAATTCAAGTTCAAATTCAAATTAGTATTATCTATTTTGAAGTTTTCATATGCAAAAGTACCATTTTCGTAGACAATACGCCTCCGTTCACAAACAGACGCCCTCACCCTCACTTAGGCACTATGCCCTCCGTTCACAAAGAGACGCCCTCATCCTAAATCATAATCTGAACTTGAATTTGAAACTTGAAAACTTCAAAATAGATGATACTAATTTGAATTTGAATTTGAACTTGAACTTGAAAACTTCAAAATAGAAAATACTAATTTGAATTTGAATTTGAACTTGAATTCAAGTTTCAAGTTTGACATTTATGGCAAAATCGAGTTCGGCTTCCTGGAAAAGTGTGAGCACGTTTATGTCGTTGGTCACATTGACGTAGGTTGACAGAGCCCGGTCAGTCTTTTCCTTGGCATCATTGTATTTCTGTTGAGCAAGTAATGCATTACTCTCCGAGATTAATTTCACGTAGGTGTTCATAGTTTGAATCAGTTGTTCAAGAGCGCTTTTGGCTGTTAGAAATATGGCGTCGCTTGGTTTTAACCGTAGACCTTGATTGATCTCATTGAGTGCATTTGAAAACTTGGTATCCTTGATATATTTCAGTGCGTTATTATAGAAGTCTTCCATTGTTCGATCAAGCTTGTTCTTCTCGTTTTTGTCATTACGAACCGGACTTTGATCCTTCTTCTCAGATCTCGTCTGAGGATTTTGAATGTCATCATTTGTCCAAGATCCATTGCAAATAAAGTCGTTTATATTATTCTTATTCATCCCCAATAAAGCTTGATTATTTGTAAGCTTAACAAAGGCTCCATCGTTCTTCCTAAGAATGACTGTTTCGTTCGAGTTGCTTAATTCTTCAAAATCAGCATGTTTTGAACCATTTTGATACTCGATCCATCTATTCGGACCTTCTTTGACAAAGAATTGGTCTGATGCATCACTTTTAGTCCACTTTTGTCTGGATGAGTTTGAATCACAATTGTTCTTCCATTCACCGTTGCAAATAAAGTCGTTTATATTATTCTTATCCATCCCCAAGAGAGCTTGATTATTTGTAAGCTTAACAAAGGCTCCATCGTTCTTCCTAAGAATGACTGTTCCGTTTGAGTTGCTTAATTCTTCGAAATCAGCATGTTTTGAACCATTTTGGTACTCGATCCATCTATTCGGACCTTCTTTGACAAAGAATTGGTTTGGTTCGTCCTTTTTCACCCATTTACTCATGTTGAAACTTGATGTTATTTTCGAAGTCGAAAGAGTTTCACAATCTAAAATGTTTAAAACAAGCTTTCATTTACTCAAGACAGAGACATAATATAATGATAATAGCTGATACAACTGTTTGAAAAACAAAACGACAGAGAACGAACGAAGAACATATGATGTATATACGACTATACATACATACATTAGGATGAATAATCGTGTGTTGTGATCATTGATGCATACATTGTCTACCTTTCTTTATTCAAATAAGCGAGTATTGCATAAGAAATAAATATTATCTGCAATAAATATGACAAAGAAGAAAAAAGTCAGTGGGCTGTTTCATTTAAACGAGCATGAATAATAGGATAATTTTCATTTTCATCGAGAAAATGTTTCATATGCACACGGTAAGATTAGAAGAGCATAAAACTAACTTAGTAAACGTATCCAACTTCCATCTGCAAAGATTGAGGGTGGCTCAAATAATGGAGACTATTTAAAATAATAAAAATGTCTATGTTTTAGATATACGATGTTTGAAAACACAAAGGAAATCTATTTGAAAATAAAAAACGAAACTAAAATCAAAATAAAACGCATCAGAGTCGAAGATTCAGGACATGGCTTTGAAAGTTCCAGACCGGGAAATTTCAATAACGAGTCTATAGAACCAACATATTATATAACAAGTAGCGCTCATCCCAGGGATTCGCAGACCCTTTTCTGAAAGAGATTTACTACAAGACAGATATACAGTATTATTGATATTAAGCGTTCTCTTGATCAACAAAAAGGCCACTCACGACACGAGGCGCTAAACATTACATAAAACACAACAAATAAATTGCTCTTCTTCTGCGGAGATATTTCAACATAGAATTTTAGAAAATATAAACTCCATAACCATAATGAATTATGCATCTCATTAAAGAAATAGAGCTAATTAATTTTTATGGGGAT
>Ga0209914_1001775_pt1 | contig 20112 bp, 11 predicted proteins | sample ThiBiot_500_plan_FD_183949 | JGI IMG/M metagenome (GOLD analysis project Ga0209914, IMG submission 183949) | Wastewater bioreactor microbial communities from Cape Town, South Africa - Thiocy_cont_500_plan (SPAdes) | ecosystem: Engineered > Bioreactor > Thiocyanate-remediating > Anaerobic-Aerobic...
AGGATGAATAGATCCGTTGAATATCGTCTAAATTCCGTGCTGGAGGTTGTTTTTCGCACCAACTGACACTTTTTGTGCGATGAATGCTGGTGAAAATGGTGTCAATCGATTCAGTTTTCGATTCTGAGTATAGCACAAGTAATGGGAGAATCAGCACAACTGATTTAGTGAATAGATCAAATGAATATCATCTAAATTTGTTGCTGGCAGTGGTTTTCCCTACCAACTGACACTTTTTGTTCGATGAATGATGGTGAAAATGGTGTCAATCGATTCAGTTTTCGATTCTGAGTATAGCACAAGTGATGAGAGAGTGAGCACAACTGATTTCGTGAATAAATCCACTGAATATCGCTTAAATTCCGTGCTGGAGGTTGTTTTTCGCACCAACTGACACTTTTTGTGCGATGAATGCTGGTGAAAATGGTGTCAATCGATTCAGTTTTCGATTCTGAGTATAGCACAAGTAATGGGAGAATCAGCACAACTGATTTAGTGAATAGATCAAATGAATATCATCTAAATTTGTTGCTGGCAGTGGTTTTCCCTACCAACTGACACTTTTTGTTCGATGAATGATGGTGAAAATGGTGTCAATCGATTCAGTTTTCGATTCTGAGTATAGCACAAGTAATGGGAGAATCAGCACAACTGATTTAGTGAATAGATCAAATGAATATCATCTAAATTCAATGCTGGCAGTGGTTTTCCCTACCAACTGACACTTTTTGTGCGATGAATGCTGGTGAAAATGGTGTCAATCGATTCAGTTTTCAATTCTGAGTGTAGCACAAGTAATGGGAGAGTCAGCACAAGTTCAACAGTGAATAGATCCGCTGAATATCGTCTAAATTCAATGCTGGAGATCGTTTTTCCCGTCAACTGACACTTTTTGTGCGATGAATGCTGGTGAAAATGGTGTCAATCGATTCAGTTTTGAATTCTGCACCCAGCACAATTGGTGTCGCAGTTAGCACATGTTGTATAGCGAATCGGTCCAGGAATTACAGTGAAAAGTAGGTCTGGAACGTGGTTTTTGGTATGAATTGCCGCTTATTCACCGGTAAGGGATGTGGAAAGTGGTGCCAGTCGATTCAGTTTTGAATTTTGCATCCAGCACAATCGTTGAGATAATCAGCACAATTGTGATGGCGAATCGTGACTGAAAACACTCGAATCTGGTGCTAACTTTACCTACGTATGTATATATCATCTTTTCTTCGATTTCGAGGGATGACGCCGTCATTCGGACATGGTATAAATACGAGTTATTTCATTTTATCGTTATATTCTAGTTGAATTGCACGCAACTGGTCTTTTTATCAATGGGTCGAACACCGTTATCAAACAGTACAAACTTCGCGAATAGTCAAAACAAAAATAAATCGATTTCGTCAATTAGCAAAAAATCTTCTTCAAGTTCAAGTGGACGAACACGAATTTCACATACGAATGATGTTCGACGAACATCGATCATCAAAGCAGCTAATAAAGAAAATACGAACACGATATCTAAATCAACCAGTGATATCAGCGAAGACGAACAAATGGAGTGTGAAACCGTTTGGCAAAACAAGCCACGTCGAACTGCAGCTGTTCATGAATTTTCAACAAGATTATCAGCACAAGAATATCGATGTAAACTTTGTGCAAAGGTAAAAGTTCATCAATTTTATCTGAATTTTCTGAAATGAAGTTTATTGAACAAATAAATCTCGAAATAGGCAATCCTAATAATTATTTTCTACCCTCATAATGAAACATATATTAATCTTGTTCTGTCTTAAGATTGTTCGGTGTACCGCAGATTCGAATGGAAATATTCGTCGCCATTTGGCATTAACTCATGGAAAAATCCATTTAGCTTGTAAAAGTCATATTATACGACGTGCGACCTTGTCAGCAGAAAAAAAACGTTTGTTAGATAAAGCGGCAGTCGAGTGCATCATTATTGATGCTCGATGTTGGGGTGATTTTAAACGAGCAGGTATGACAAAATTTTTGTCTGTTGCAGTTCCTGATTATACAGGTCCATCAAGTCGAACAGTTCAACGACAATTATCTAAATTATATGTCGAAAAAGCTCGAGAATTCAAAGAAAAATTGATGGAAGCTCGCAATGTATCTATCACTGCTGATTTATGGCGAACAAAACGCTGCCAACATTATCTATGCATTACAATTCATTGGCTTGATCCATTATTCAATTTAAAAGCTAAAGTACTTAGCTTTCGACAGTTTAAAGGACGTGAATTTGCAGTTCGGCTTCGACGACATATTACACGAGTATTAACACATTATAATCTCATGGGCAAAATCACTGCAACTGTAACTGATAACGGTGCAAACATAAAAGCCGCTTCTAATGCAATTCGTTCATTTGGTATTCGTTTCCATTGCCTGGCACATGCCTTGAATTTGGTTGTTCATAAAAGTTTACGTCTTTGGTCAAAAAAAAATCAGTGGCAAAACAAAATAAGAATAATGTTCGAGAAGAAACGTGAGATCTTATTAAAATTTCAAACAACTAGTTTCGTTCGATTTTTTATAGTCAACAGAACGATTCTCGTGAAGAAGATGTGTCAGATGACGATGATGATGATGATATGGTAATTGATCAAGAACATGATTCAGGTGAATCGAAAGAGAGCAGCAACGAAGAACATGATGAGGATGATCAATTTGATGAAGATGATCAATTCGATGAAGACGATCAATTCGATGAAGACGATGATTCTTCAACATCTAGTGATGATGAGAATGATTCATTACCACCAATGGATTCGAATGAGATCACCATTTTAATGAAAAAATGTCGCGCAATTGTTTCGATCATTCGAAAATCCAGTAATCTATCGGATTTTGTTTATTCCCGTGCAGATAATCAATTTATCAAAGGTGGACTTGTTGTGGATGTGCGAGTACGATGGAATTCATCTTACAAAATGCTTCAACGACTTATTCTTTATCAGTCGATTTTAGAGAAGCTATATGAAGAAATCGATTCTCTTTCAGGTGTTACAAGCAAACAAAAAAAAACTCTTTTGGAATCAAAATTAGATGGTAAAGATTGGGATGTAATCAATGCACTTCATCGTGTTCTTGAACGTTTCAATGAAGCTACAAAATTATTGTCTGGACACAACTATCCGACATTATCTATATCATACGCTATTATGATTAGTCTGTCACATTATTTACGCAACCGATCCGAGAATCCCATCGTAAATCAAATCAAAGACTTGATCTTTAGTTCATACAATGAGCACATGTTTCGTGATGAACAGCAAATGGAAATCATTCGTGTGACAGCATTACTTGATCCACTTGTTCATGACTTGTTAAGTTTTGATGACAAACGTGCTGCTGAAGCATTCATCGTGAAAGAAGTATGGATTTTTAATGTATATAAATATTTCAGATGAACTTCTGTAAATTGTTTAGGTCAATGAAGAATGTAATTCGATGGATATGGCATCATCCGGGACTGGTCTACTTATTGTGACGATACATGAGAGTGTTAGTGTATGTTCTTTCAGCATGATGGTACGGTGTATTCCTACACCCTCACATAATCGTGCCTTTCTCTTTATTCAACACAGTTTATATAGGGATGGTTACACATGAGAGAACAGAGGGTCAGTGCCCGGTGATTATATAGGGTCATCATATATAACGGTCGATAACCGTTACACTTATGACAACAGACAAACATCACACGAACAATGTAATTGCCAAGCCGAAAACTTTATCTGTTCGGTCATCATCATCATCACCTGGAACGCTAATTATTAGTAATTTTTTAAGTAAATGTGGTTTGGTTGGCAGTTTTATTGAAACTAATTCAACGGGAAAATTAAATATCAAGCAAGAACTTGCTAAATTAGCATCAATTCCAAAAGATCATTATGAGTTCGATTCGTTCTGGCTACAACACCAAAATGAGCTGCCAAAGCTATCGCAAATTGCACGAAAATATTTATCGATTCCGTCGACTAGTGTTCCGAGTGAATCGTCTTTCTCAATATCAAATTATATTCTCCGGAAAAATAGACTCAGCCTCTCCTCGAAGAACGTCAAATACACTATGTTTCTGAAGGATAAATTTTAAATTGCTTACGTGACGAGGAGAAGTTTTATCATTTTTTATTACAATAATCGATCAAATCTTTCGAGAGATAATTATTTTAATTTTTTCGTTTTTCTTGTTATGAACTATGGTTTTAATAAAATACCGGCTTGTAGTGTCGACACATGGCCAAGAAAAATATACGACACATCGATTTTTTTCTGAGTAGTTGTAAAATAAAAACCAGCCATCGAATACTGATCATAATGGATACGGTATTTCAGTTACTCATCGTGGGTCAACGATGACAAAGTGTAATAAACCAACTAAACGAAAATGCGAACTTTCTTTATGTTATTTCCTATACTTTTATTAAAACAAAACACGTCAGAATGTATCTGACGAAACAAAATGCTCATCGTTTCCATGTCTAATGAAATGAAACGTTAATAGTTTCCATTTCTAGTGAAACAAAATGTTTATCGTTTCCATTTCTGGTGAAAGGAAATTGTGCCAAGAACAAACAAATCGAAGAATTAAGAAGATGATCAATGAAGCAGAATGAGTTAATGAAGAAAGAAAAGAAACACTCAATGATAGAGAGAAGTTCATTCACACCTCAAGACAACAGAACGAGCAAAATTAATGAAGCGGAAAAGAACAAATAAAGACATTCACACATGATGTGGTTTAATAGAACAGTTGACGTCGTTCATCGTTCATCGAGATTTGTAATGCAAATCGTGTTACATTGTTTCAATCTGAAGCAACAGATTGACGTATCGTTATATGATCTCATTTACATTACCTTTCTCATGAATTCTTTGTTAGATTTATATGTGCAACATGTTCCCTCTATTGTCTCTCTTTTCTCTCTCTTCTCTCTCTAGGTATAAATACCTAGAATCAATCGAACACAGATCAGTCAACCAGTCAATCGAACTTTCAATTCAATTGAAGTTAGATTAGTTCAGTGATTGACTCACATACTATTACATTCTTTCTACGCATGTTAATCTTTCTATTCGTATAGCTTTTATCTTATCAATAAAATATTGATTGTATACTTGAAGTAAACAATCAAACCGAACTCATTGTCAACTCAATAATCAAGAGTTCAACAAACGAATAATCAGCACGTTCCATTTTTTCGTTACAATTTGCACTTACCATTTCCAGCAACAATTGTACCGATTGTGCTCCCTCGAGCCCAAAAGACTACTCTATTAAGTTATCTTGCCAATCTAATACAAGATCCCATGGCTGAAAGAGTTTATCCGAATCTTTTCTAGGTGAACTAGCATTGCCTACAACAGTAATTCCTATTCTGTTCCATCGAAGTACACCTATTCGATTATTTGTTCTTGGTTTGATAAATAACAATACTAGAATGGTTACTATGATGATGCTTATAAAACCAGAAGAACAATGAGGATAGATTTATTTTTGACACATAATCCAGAATATCTATATTGATTATGTATACCCTATCATGTGAAGAAATTAAATAAAAACTACTTTTTCTTTTTCTTTAATTTTCGATGATAATTTTGTACCATAGACTTTTCGTTGTTACATACATCATACGGCATAACTTCCGATGTAAACTGCTGTCCGTTGAAAGAAGTTGATGACTTCTTGTCTAGCAAATATATGTTGGATATAGGTGTCGATTTTCTCGAACGAACAATAACATGAATATTTCTTCTTAATCGCTTAGAGACCTTGACTTACTGAATCAACTGACGAAAAAAATTTTTTTTCACATTACATCAAATTTTTAGATTGAAATACGCTTGAGGGTGAATCGTAAACGATATCATAATTTCCCGTTGTTCATTTCAATATGGCAAATGAGTTAAGTAACTTCAAGAAACATAAACATGACCAAAACAGTTATGAATCATTTGCATAGACTTTTACTATTTCGTGTCACAATGCTACTAAATCACATACTCTACAATATCTACCGATGAATCCATTAAATGGACGACTTGATTATTTTCCACTCTTCTCGTCAATTCAGAAATTACGTTACGTACGATATATTCAAATATCTTCAGCTGTAGTGACAGAAACTATCAAAATGAAATATGTTAATGATGTGATTATTGTTCAAGAAAAATTACAATAGACAAACACTGCAAAATCAGATTTATACTCGATAATAGAAAAAGAACAGATTTCGTATCTTTTTAAAAATAATGATTAGTAAACGTCTTTCAAGTGAGTTTTGTGCAATAGAACGAACTGAAAGTGCTTTCAAAATATTTCTCTTGACTAGTAATAAAATAGTTTTATGCCATAAATAATATTCGTACATAATTCTGTTTTGTATTTGCTTCGTAAAGTATTCCATGTATCGGCTACTTTGTTCTATTAGTAATAACTCCACGTAGTGTATATCATTTTCATAAGTAATCGATTGGACTTTAAACAGTGAATTTCTTTGAAAAAGAACTTCTCTTTCACATCGTATAGCACTCACGTCTCCAATATATGCATATGAATGTTGATGTTGATTGTTTGATTCATTAATACGAATATGAAATATAACATGGACTTGATCATTATCTTTGTGTAGTCCAATCTGTACAAATTTGTACGCTACAGTTTCTTCGGTACTTGTTGATAGAAAACCATAGAAACATATGATGCCATATGAATCACTCATCAACTTTTCGAAATTAGTACGGCTCATAATTTGACCACGATAAACATTTAGTAAATATTGAATATATACTCTTTCAGACCATTGTTGATCGGCTAATTCTTGTAGCTCTAGTTTAATTTCATTGATTATACACGAATATTTATCAACTGTCTTCTGATCACGTTCATATAATGCTTTGTTCATGACATTGGACCTATTTGGACCGGATGGTAATGTATACCAATGGATAAATGGTCTTGTCGAACGTGACGACAATTTTTCGCCTATCAATAGGCTGTAGATTCGATTAATATAGGACATTTTTGTTGCTTTATAAGAGCGGAACAAATATATTTTAATTAATATTTAAAAACAAAACTAGCAAATTGGATGCTTGATTTGTTGAGTTTTTCGTTTGCTTGTTTTTTTTTACTTTCGTATTTTTTTCCGCTTCTTCGTCCATATGTGTACGGTTGGTAATCTTCGAAGCTTTCGAAACATTATTGAACTGATCGAAAGTAGTTTTATCAGCCAAAAATACCGAACACCAATCCAAATATAATCGAAATAATATTCATTGAATGTCATGGTATCGCTTATGTTTTCACCAGAATTGATCATGTTCACTTCTAATAGTGGAGGTCGTATACAAGCGTATGCAAAAAAAATGTGAAAAGACGCCTCTATTTACTGCCTCTATATATAATTATAAGCAAAGAGAACGAGTTTTTTTCCGAATCCGTAACTATGATGAAAATGACGTTTATTTAATGTTTGCTATGAAACTATGCGAAGTGGGGAAAAATCAACGATAAAAAAATATTCATCTCCAACCCATGTAAATATTTTTTTAATATAAACGCGCTTTTATCGCGCTTGAACCGCGAGCGAAACGCTCAAGGTGAAACGCGTTTAAACGCGGCTGTGGTGAAACATTTGATGCGTGTAGACGCGTTTAGATTAAGTGCGTTGACACGCGGTTTTACGCCAACTGCGTCTACACGCAGTTTTATTGGTTTGAATATTTAGGTAAAATTGAAAAGCTTGAACTGCGTCTAAACGCCGTGAATGTTTCACCTACGACGCGTTACAAAATAAAACGCGTTTTTACGCGGTTTCAACTAGTTCTGCGAAGAAATGCGATTCTATTAAATGTGCGTTTAATTGCGACTGAAATTTGAACTGCGTTTAATCGCGACTAAAAATTGAACTGCGTCTAGACGCGTTAGGACTGATTTATTAATAAAAAATATTAATATCTCAGTTCGTCTCAGCCTTGATCTGAGTTGCCATCGATCGCCTCTACCAATGGTCTTTACCTAACTGTATAGGCCAACGAACTGTTTGCATGTCGAGATGTTGATGTATCTGAAATGATAGAAAGTAGATTAGAACAAGTGAACTAATGATTAAGAAACATGTATACATACCGTTCAGCCATATATGACCACAATCAGTACTGATTCGAATGTAAACTCTACGTAATTGTACTGTCTTAAATAAAAGGAAAACATGATTGGAATATGATACTAAGTGACTGAGGACCTTGATACACTTTATCATATCCAAAAATGTTCGAATCTAATGGTATTTCATTTAAATCCAGGGGAGAGAGCAGTAGAGAAAATATAGGAAAAGAAAGAAAAGACTGCTACAAAAATCATGTTTTTTGTTTGAATATTTTATTTCTAACAGAAAAAAAGAATACGATTCGAGCTTTCAGACCATAACTTGGTCCATCGTCAGGAATGACGATATAAAATGATTTCTTGTGTTTATATAGCAAGCAAATAAGAAGAAAGAGAACAGAACAACACATGTACTCAAATCATCAATGTCGGCGTCGGTAATAACAATCAAGAGACTGATAGATTGTGTAAGAAGAAAGTTTTCTTTTTTTGTTCTCTAAAAAAAGAAACCTTATGACACAAATGACCATTTCATTAAAACTTGTTTAAATCCTACATTTTATTTCAATCAAATTATTAATTTAGAAACCTCGCGCTCATTATAAAAACCGAAAAACTCTGCAGATTAACGAATAAAATCTATAAATCACTTATCTAGATTGAATTTATGAGACCTAAATATGAACCCCAATGAGATTTGTAAAAAATGTTTACGTAGATTTGCATCAGCATTTTATGAATCAAATATTTGTATATGGATTTCAATGACTATTATGACATTCAAATAGGAATTCTATTTGGTATTTGATAGGTTAAAGATTCATAGATATTTTATTCAATATTATAACAGATGAATATTTATATCAACTCCAGTTCATAATTATCTTCCGACAAACATTATAGATTAATTCTTGTAATTAGATCGTATACATACAAGAATTTATTTTATAAAAATATACGTTTTGATGACAGACTTACTTTCTTAAATTCATCGATACTACATGAAATATCGAAGGATGTTGATGGAAAGCAATGCTGATTGCAAATGATAATACAACTTTGACTTCTTGAAAATTTAAGTAAATCTATCCTTTCATTCTACAATTGGCCCTCAGTCATGATGCAATGTTCAAAGGGTTATCTCGAATCAATAGTCTTAAAAAGATAAAGAGCGATGCTAGCATTCGTTTATCTAATTTGAATTACAAACATCAATGTAACGATTCTAATATCGTATCTGATTTAGATCTAAATATTCACAAATATCTCCATTCTGAAACGATCACTGTCCAAATTGATTCGAAGACTAATTGAAAAAAGGCAAATATAATTATTATTGAGTGATTTTTCTTCATTCTCATTCTCTTATTGATCATCAGACAGATACACAATAGTCATGTAATATGTTCTTTCATTACCTGTCGAACGAGGATAAAACACGGTCATTGATGTTTCAATCCTCATATATAATTGTATTTCCTTTCATAATTCAAGTCACATTTTTTTAAAAATGAATGCTATTTGTGAAAAAAAGTCTGTACAATATATGCACGTGCAAACAAAAATATCATTTGCCACTTACATTGCCATTGTATGATGGTCATTGCCACGTTGGTTTATTTTTTAAATACGATTTAAATAAAAATGATTTCGATGCACATTATTCACACGGAAGAAAGATGGTATTTATCGATAATCGTCATCATCATCATCGCTGGTTCGCAAATTATGATCTGGACAATCCAAATGTCCAATTATACACAACATACGGCATTCATCCAAAATATCTTCCCTCGAATTTTAACAAAGCATTATCAGAATTACATCAGATTATCAAAAATCAAGACCATTTAAACACTTCATTCGTAGGAATCGGAGAATGCGGCTTGGATGACACAAGTGTCTATTCATACGATGATCAATTATTTATATTTAAATCACAAATTAAACTAGCACGTCAATTTCAAATTCCACTTGTAGTCCACGGTCGAGGACTACATTCGTATGCATCAATGCCCAATGAAATGGAATTGAATTTAGACCAATGCCATCGCATACACTGGCACTGTGTGAACCCAAAAACCGACTTAAATATAATATCAAAGTTCATAAATTATTTTCATAATTCATTTATTGGATTCAACGGCTCTGTGATAGCCTCCAATAATGATCAATCCCAAACCGAATTCAACAATTGGTTAATCAAGCAACAAAACGTACTTGATAGAATTATTCTCGAAACAGATTTTCCATTTTTACGCCCAACAACATTGGACAAACATCAATACAATCCAATCTCTGGTATAACAATTGTGGCACAAACAATCGTTAACATTTTGCGTACAAAAAATTTGAATGCTACCAAAGTTATTGACATATCGAACAAAAATATACAACGAATGTATGGAATTCAATGATTTCACATGAAACGCACTACATTTCCTTGTTATTCCAATTCTCTCTGCGATTGTTGTTCTCCATATGTCTTCTGAATAAATAACAAAAACATTAAATAGAAAACAAAACATTTATCGATAGAACTGAAACCAGTCGGCGTTGTACGAGTTGTTCCGCCAAAAAGAAACAAAGGTCGACACTCGTCGCGTAATACCTAACTTCATTTTTTATCTTTATCTCATTTTCTATCCATATCATCTAAAAACATATATCGAAATTTACTCATTTATGATTAATCGGAAACTAATGTTATGAGAAAAGTTTCTGTCTGAAGATAAAGATCGACATTCTCTGCATTAATCAAATTGATCGTTATGAGTTCTTATTCTTCGTAAATAGACATGTTAAGTCCTTCTTCGCTCTCTCATTGTTCCATATTATCTAGAATATTAGTTACTGAATCTGAAATTGATGTTATGAGAAATGTTCCGTCTAAAGATAAAAACCAAAGATCGACATTCTCTGCATTAATCAGATTACTTGTTATGATTTCTTACTTTTGAAAAAGTTTCCTTTTCTTCTTCGCTTTTTACTATCCAGAATACTCACTGAAATGGAAGCACTTAAGATCAATCTAAACTTGATGTTATGGGAAATGTTCCATCTAAAGATAAAACCAAGATCGACATTCCCTGCATCAATCCGATTGATCACTATGATTTCTCACTTTCGATAATATGTGTATAGCTACATTAATTCTCCTAGAAACAATATGAATTCTTTCATAGACTTTATACCTCCAATTTCATTACACTTAATATTCCTTATTTGAGTGAGATATCTTACCACAAACTGTTGGACGTATTTTTAATTTCATTTCGAGATCATCCACTAGGGATACTAATTTTCAATATAAATCTATAGTTCTGCATTTTTTGTAACATATCAAATAGTTGATTTGATTATAAGAGATGAGGTAATATTATACGATTTATTTTGTTTGAATCGATAGATATGTTCTTTTTCATTCATTAAATTCATTACAGAATACAGAATGAACGTCACTCTTATATTTGATTACTTTCATTATAATTAACCAGATTCTTACATATCTTTATTCCTAATGTTCAGAGAACACATTTCCAATTATATAGTCACCTTTCTATTCACTTATCTTCATGTTCACTCATTAATATCCGACTGCTTTTAGTTCATTTTCCTTTCTTTTCTTATCGAAAGTCATTCAAGGTTTCATGTCTTAACTTTATTCTAATTTATATCCCATCAACGTTTTGTTTCTGTTCACTCTAGTATAACTCATCATATATCAATTTTCTTAATTTCTTGAGAATTTATCAGACTTCTTCACATATATATATAAACATCTAAATATAGAATCCATCCACCCATGTGATGATCTGAATTGAGAATTCATACATATCCTGAATTCATTATTAGTTTATCATCCTAGATGACATCATTTTAACATACAATGTACAATTAGTTCATATATATTCATTTAAATTAAAGATTTTCACAAAAAACCAATATTAATGATAAATAAATAAAATAGTAACATCACAAGCAACGTAAACAACAAAAATAAAAATTAGCATTACAAGCAACGTTGACAACATCAACAACACAAGCGATGTCGACAACATCAACAACACAAGCGATGTCGACAACATCAACAACACAAGCGACTTCGGGAAAAAAACGTCATAATGATAATAGTAATAATATTAATAAAAAACAACACAATATCGTGTTCCTGATGATGGGCCTTGAACAATGGTCAGAAAGCTCGAATCGTATTCTTTTTTTCTGTTAGAAATAAAATATTCAAACAAAAAACATGATTTTTGTAGCAGTCTTTTCTTTCTTCTCCTATATTTGTGAACAGCATTGATTTAAGATTGTTGATAATATTATACATGAAAGCATATTTTGTTAAAAGTTATTCGACTTTTTTGTTTTCGAACAACGTAGGAAGGGAGTGTTTTTTCTGTATGTCATCGGGGGATCTTGGCACAATCTCATTGAATTCTACTTCAATTTTGTGTTTGGAGGTTTGACTGTAATCTGGACCGATCCTGCGTATGATTCTCCATGATCCGTAGCTTCTTACACTGCTACCATAGCCACTATCGGTTGTACTTAAAGCATCAGAGTTATCCATTGATCTTGCTTGTTCGATGTAATCTATATTAAAAAATATTCAGTTCAATGACGATAAAGTGTTGATATGATTCAGAGTATAACAAAAACAGATTACACAAACCATTTTGTGACTCTGGGTGGATTTCCAAAGGCTCGATTTCCAGCTGACAACTCAGAGTGTAATCAGACATACAATTGAACTGTTGGCCATGCCATTTATGTATTTTTCTTCGAAGAAATAACTCTGACGATTGTTTTTCAAGATAAGCTATTGAGAAAGATCTTGTTCCCGCAGATGATGTACCAGACGAGATACGTATAGAATGTGCTAAGTTTGAGCTAAGAGAAAGTTGTTTCACTATGTCCGATTTTGTGACATTTAATGGAAGATTGCTGATTTTCAGAAAATACTGTGCGCCTTCAAAATCTGAATTGTATACACGGTGAAAAGATGAATTTGAAAAATATTACTGTTTTCTCTTTTATGAGCCTTCGATATAGTTTTCCTTGATGCTTTGTGACCCAGTTGACACATTGGATTAGCATGATTACCCGAATTTCGACACAGTATGTGCTTATAATTGCACTTCGATGCATAACGACATTTACCATTCATAAAAAATTTACACAATTCTCTCGTTAGTACGGGTTCTTTGATACATTTGCATTCAATAGCCGAGTCTTGTAATTTTATATTTGATTTTCTATGGGCAAGTGCTTGTACTGCTTTTTCATCGCCTATATTTTTGATCCACGCTTCGTAAGACACAATTTTGTGCAACGAAGAGAAAACACTGTTGACGGTGCGTCGTCTCAGAACAATATTTGCTACATGTGTTTCGAAAATGGTCGCTAACTCTTCACTTGTGATAGTTGCCGGTAAGTTGGTTACATGGATGCAATAATTCGGCCCTTCGATCCATGTCTGTTCAGCTAAAAGGAATTTCAGATTAAAGCACCGCGTAAAATTTCAAATAAACAAAAGACTGCGTTTTTCTCGAAATAATGATGCTGTTCGATATTAGTAACTTACTTGGTGTGAACTCTCTTGTGTGAATGATTCGTTGAATATCATGTTTAGATTCCTCTGTACATTCAATCCCAATTGGCTCCCAGTGTGCCACTACTTCTGTCTGAAATTTGAAAACATAGCTTGTTTCTAGGGTGAAACTAGAGGATAACAAGACGTTGATTACTATTAGTTGCAAGACATCAATTTAGTCAAATATTTCTAACTCAACTTTTTTAGAACGGATTTTCTCTCTCAGAAAATATCTGTTAAATCGTGTTAATATTCGCAATGGTGTATCGTTTTCGTTATACACTCAAGTTTCCGTGATGTCCAACTACTTATGTCGAAAAATACAGGTTGATTCCGATATCTAAGCATCGGAAATCGCTGGAATGTCAAAGCAATATTTCCATCCGAAGTTTTTTTTCGAATAAAAATTCTTTACTTTGTTCTGTTCTTGGATTTGCTTATGCTTGATTTGACATACAGTGTCTTCTTTGTTAAGTGCTGAAATTGTGAAAAGAAGGACTTTTGCAGAATATCTATCATTTTTATATACTCATTAACACGTACTTTTGACTTCTTTACAATATAACACAAACAGTAACTTGAATTGGCTCGTAAACTCGTTCATACCATCTTCATCAACAAAAATACTATCACGCACTGAAGGATACTTTTGGAAAAAATGTTCTAATGTACATTCGCTAAGTGAGTCGGGAGTTTTCGCGTATTCGATAAGTTCCTTTTGGAATGCACTGCGGTAGTCAAAATCGATTATTAAACGAATATATTGTACGAACTCTATTTTTCTCCCTCCAAAACCATAATTTTTTGCATTATTCCAAAAATAATCGATTATATCATTGGTTCTGTCGATTAAGACTTGCGGTGGGGTCTCGTCATTGATATTAGCTTCAAGAAAACGTACAGCATCATTGAATGGAACGCTCATGAGTTCGTTGATGAAGTTCTGTTTCTTTTCGTCAAGAAGTGGACGAATCCATGATCTATATTGTTTCATATACTCAGGATCTTGTATCGTTGGACAAATTGTAGAGGTGGAAAGTAGTTTCATCTTCTCTGTTGTGGAGTTGGCAAGAGTAGGATTGAGAAGACAAGCAAATGCAGCATGGAGACCAGAAATTACCGAGACTAATGTACGTTGTTTCTCCTTTTTTAGTAGATTCACTAAGGCACTGAGCTGCCCATTGATTTTCTCGACTAGAGATTGAAATTGAACATTCTCTATTTTTGACAGACTTTCCAGGGCGTTAATTTGCCGTTGAACACGAGCTGAAATAGAACCTTCAGTAGATTTGTCCACATATTCTTTGATGAGCTTGAGCTTCGTGCGATCGAGCGATAAATTTTCTCTGTCCATCAGTTCATTAAGAACTACATTGATTCGCTGTCGAGACTCCTGCATGTCAATATCTAGAAAATAGTGTACAAGGTCGAGCAAAAAAAGTTCGCTATCACTTGGATTCCACTCGTTTTCACAGACAGGCTAACAAAATCACACAAAAGTTGCACAATTTTTTACAATGATACTTCAAAAAATAGAACTTTATTCAACTAACCGCGAATCTTCGCCTCAAAGTAGCAATAAATTTCATAGATGTTTCTCTTGTTATGTAATAACTATGAAATGACAATATCCTATCAGTACGTCAGCGAATGGGGCGTCAGATTCGAGTTTTTTTGTATTCCGATTCGTATCTGTGCCTGAGCTGACTCTCGTTTAGGTTTAGTTATATGTAGAATTGAATTCCGCGTCGAATGATACCATTTTCAAGTGCTGCTACCGAGCAAAAATTTTAGTCAGCGTAATGACAGCCGATCATTACGAGGCTCATACTGGCAGCAAAATGAGACATTTTTCTCGATGACTCTAGTATCATCTGAAGCGAAATGCAATTCTACATTTAACTCAGTTACAGATACGAATTGCGATAGAAAAAACGCGAATCTGGTGCTATATCCAACAATTGGATCGATCGACTCTCAAAATATTCAAACTCATTGCCTTAGTTAATTGCGGTATACTAAAATCTCTATACTTACAATTTGTTATTTAATCAATGATCGATGGTCCAAAGCTTTCGAATATTCAATTCTCAACTGATCATTCATACTCACAGAATTCTATTTTTTAGAGAGTCGATTTCGTGATTTCGAAATAGTGCACTAATGGAACGCGAGCGACTCCATAAAAAACCCATATCAAAATAACTACAAACTCAAAAAATACTAAAACTATGATCTTTTATTGCGAGAGAAGAACAAATGACGCTGTTTCTGTGACGACGTTGCTGCGAACGACACTTTTTTTTTAAATATTATAGCACACGAGAAAAAAGACATGCCTTTTTATATTTACTCAACAGGAAAGTTGCTTGTTCTCTTTCTCTATAGATAAGAAGTTTTTTACCCACTACGTGACGACACGCAAAAAAACAGTAATATACTTTGGACGTACGTAACTCAGAGCCGTAAAACTCTATTCAACTTGATCGTCTTTAACAATGTCGACACTAGCTGTTGATACAGGACTGTTACTTATTGATGGAATAACCATCACTTTCGAAGATTATTTTCCAGCTGAAGATCGTCCGGAGTTCTCAAGAGCTCGAATAAACTTAATTAACGCACTACGTACCTTCGAAGAAACGTCAGAATTCCGTTTTCCTCAAGAGAAACAAGAGGCACATAATCAAGTGGAACTGCGTTTGAATGAGCTACTCAACTTCTTCGACAATGGAACTCCCAGTCAAATAGTATTTGATTCAATATTCTGTTATCTCTATAACCAAATCACAAGGACTTTGGATAACTTCGAAAATCTTCTTAATATTCATGCACGAAAGCAATATCTTCTTGCCGATCTTTTCGAAATTCCTATGGACGATGTTCATGGTCGTTTTTACGAATATAGAGTCACTCCCAAATCACATTATACTGAACGTGTTCTCAACGCGTTGCTCACTAGAACCGAAAGAAACAGTTATTCCAATGCAGTGGTCAACGAACTACAAATAGGAAACAAATTGAGACTAACCATAAACAGCACAAACAACGTTATTTCACAACTAGAGCGATTATACGACTGTTTTGCAAGGACTGCAGCCAGATACCAAATTACCACTGATGTCCTTATTACACAATTGCTTGAGAAGAAAAAACGTAATGCAACCGTTCATGTTGGAAGAGATTTAGTTGATCATTATGATAAGTGCCAACAACTACGTCGCAAATGCAATCTCTTAATATCGAATAATCCCGATACAAAGAAAGCAGCAGAGGAGGAATTTGACTTGTTAATTGGTGAAAACTCCCGAAATAGAATTACACAGGCACTTCAGGCACCAATTGCACAGCAGGGTGTTGCAAATGCAAATGTTATTGAGAATGAAATACGACCAAAACTTCAAAGGTACCTAAACTCTCCTCAATTTGTGACTATGCAAACACTCTTCAACAACGGAGAAATAGATCGACTGGAGAAAATGTTCACTCATTACTGCAAGTTCAAAATAGAAAAATGGTACTTTTGATCTTTTTTTGTACACGATATTGTTTATTTCTCTTAATTTCACAGGTTTAAAGCGGATGAACCTGTACAAATAGGTAAACATTCAAACAGTTCTATTTCTCGGTGTGAGGATGAGTAATATGTTTTCAAAGATGGTGAAATTCAGTGTCCTTTTGAGTCTCTTTAATTGATCTGTAATATCGAATTCCGTGCACTAGTCAGTATGTGATCAACGGTTTTAAAATTTCAGAAACTCCTGAACAATTAGGAATTCAGATAGGCCTAATAGTTCGTTGAGATGCTTATCGCATACGAAATTACTATCACTTTCTTTTTCTAGCTGGACAACAGGCAAGGATAATCAATGGGCGATTTTGGGGACGCCGCAAACGTAATCCACAAGCACCAAAAAGTGATAAAAGAACGAAATATTATCTAGTTCATGACGAGAATAATAACGACCATCAAGTTGAACACGCAAAATTGAGTTCAATTCATCGAATTACCGGTTAAAATTGGGTTTAAACAATTGACAATGCGCTTACTACTGAACTTTCAAACAAAATAGTTTAGTGTTTAGCAGAAATAAAATCATTAGAAATACTATATCGACAGTTTGCAAAAGCAATCGTTTTGATGAATCGTAATATAACGAATAAGCAAGGGTGTTGAGGGTGAGAACAGCTTGCCATGACCGGTTTCGTCCTTGCTTAAGGGACTCATCAGATGGCTTAATTGTCATTTAAAAGAAAATGACATTTACTTTGCTACAAATGTTGAATGAAAAAGCAAACAAATTTCCAAATTTCCGATCAAAAATTGCAGTAGTAAATAAATTACTAGGCAGTTGTGAGGACAGGACAGCTTGCCATGACCCCGTCCGTGAAATAATTGCCGATTTCCATTCAATTGTTGTTGTTGTTGTTGTTGTTGTTGTTGCTGTTATTGTATGTACTGTTGTGCTTATCTAGAATAAAGTTAATTTATTTGAATGAATTGTGTATACTTATGGAATTGAAGATGAAATTGAAAATTACACGTTCTAATTTGTCGATATAAATCAGATCAACAGGTTTGAAAACATTCGTGGATTAGCAGTTTAGGAAGTTTTTGCGTTAGATGCTACTTTGATTGAAGCTCGAATGAGATATGGGTGGTTGTTGTGTTGTAAGGAATAAAGACAATTGAATTGAATTAAACGAAGACTTGTGTATTGTATACTTGTGTTGATGAAACTTGTGCAATGAAAATGATGAGAAATAATCTCTTTATATATCATGTGAAAAAGGTAGGAGGCGATGGATAGCGGACGTGACTGAATTCGTGTAAATGTTACGGCTTATCAGTGGGAAAAAATGCCTTAGTGAGATAGAATGTGAGAATAAACGAATGAATATAGGTATTTTAAACGAAACGGTTCATTCCTTTGGTAGACGCATGTGTATGCCATCTGTATGACGCGGTGGGAAAAGGGAAATAATGTAGATGTCTTGAATCATATATAAATGACTGCATAAATCCATATATTGTATTATGTTTCTTGTAATATCTGTCTTATGTCAGAAATGCAAATTACAGTCAATATTAATCGGCAAGTAATCAATTTGCTGTATGAAAACGGATGAACCAAACCAATTGAGCTTATACATACTATTGAGATAATATCCAAACCATAATGCACTTTTATTGATCACAACATGAAATGACTAATATTATCATTGAACAATAGAATTGAATGTCATGCTGACCTGTACATCAATGACACATTGTAAATATTTATTGTAATAATTCTCATGATTGAATATTCACAATATAATGACATCGAGTTGATTGTATTTTAACGATTATAATAGAATAATCAGAGATATTTACAAAATTTGGCGTAAATTGTTTTCCAAGTAAATATAAAAGATTGAGATTCATTGTTCATATATTTATAAAGTTATCATGATCTAGGCATGATATTGTTGTAATTCATCTGAAGAACTTGTATCAATTTGTAATCGAATACGGTTAAGAATGTCCTTTTAAAAACTGCCTTTGCTAAATGTCCCTCGATTTTGGTCCTTGAAAAAATGTCCTTCGTGTACAATGTCCTCTAACATAATGTCCTTCAGAAAATGTCCTCCACAGAAAAAAGTCCTTTGGTGAAAAAAATACTAGTATTCGAGCTAGATACCAAAAAGAAGACTTCAATTGAATGAACGTTTAAAAAATATTTTATTGACTATTCGGAGCGAAAAAAGAAAGTTCTACAAGTAATTCTTGAGCTGAAATTTTATTTTGGCTGAATCGACTGTATAATTCAGTCATTCGATCTTGTGCAAGTCTTGTATCAGCACCTTTTGTACGAGGACGCATTCCACAATTAATTTGGAGAATTAACCCACCCTCACCCTCAACACCCTCACCCCTCAAGGGGATTATTAATGCATGCATAAATATTGACGTTTTTCTACGTATCAGATTTAAAGTGGTGCTAGTGCATATATATTTTAGTAGCTGTTTAAATAATGTAAATTATTTATTCTAGTCCCATGTATAAGACATTTTACAAGTACATATATCTCATCTCCCATATACAAATGACTGAAGACTGTGAGGAGAAAAACAAAAGAGAGATGTGACTCATCATGACCGAAGACCATTACACTATGTTTCGAAATACCTGAAAAATAGCTAGAAAATACCAAGTACGTTAAAATGTTGATCTAAGATGAAATATTTGCACAGAAAAGAAAATGACATAATGAAAGATAAGATATAGAATCGGTAAAGAGGAAGGTATAAATATCTTTGTAATAACAACAATAAGTATAAAGCATCTAATCTATTCTTCATATAGTTACGAATTATCCAAAATGCAAGCAGGTG
>Ga0209914_1001778_pt1 | contig 20098 bp, 21 predicted proteins | sample ThiBiot_500_plan_FD_183949 | JGI IMG/M metagenome (GOLD analysis project Ga0209914, IMG submission 183949) | Wastewater bioreactor microbial communities from Cape Town, South Africa - Thiocy_cont_500_plan (SPAdes) | ecosystem: Engineered > Bioreactor > Thiocyanate-remediating > Anaerobic-Aerobic...
GATGGAATTTCGAAAAAGTAGATTATTCTTATTTTCTAGTGATTTTCTAATATTTTTATTCAACAATAAGTTTTTAATTGACTCAACTGGTCGACCAGTAAAACGTTTTGCATCAAGTGTAACTCCATCAGAACTCGTCGATCATATCAACGAACAACTTTATTTCGAATAAAATCTCGATTAGAAACAAACATAAACTGTCCTTGATTGCATCAAGATATTTTTCATAAAATAAAAAGACAAGAAAACGAAAAAAAAACATATTTTTTATTGAATCAAATTTGACTAGGTAATCGACGGATTTGTTCGTTTAGTTTTACGAAGTTGATTGTTCAATAACAGAAACAGTTGTCATTAATTTAGGAAGAACGTCTTGACATAAAGATGAGACACTATTTGAATTGCTTGTTTTATCGTCATTTTCCGAACGAAATCGTTTGACATCTACGAAGAAATTCAAATGTATTTTTTGATAATTAATCACAAAGAGTTTTACTCGACGATGGAATTGTTTCAATGTCGATTTCTTCGTCATCATCATCATCATCGGTTAGTGGTCGAGTAGGCGAGCCAACTTGATCGGAAAAAACCGACGGTGACATTCGTCCAATCGAATGCTGAAGAATGACTGGCGGCGGAGATGATAACGATGGCGTTGAATAGGATCGAAATTGATGATAAAATGGTAACGACGGAGGAAAGTAAAATCCATTTAGAAATGGAAGTGTACCCGCATGAGGAACATTGGTCATCGAGCCAGGAAAACGATGCGTTGGCTCACGTAATTGAGATAAATGTTTCGAACAAAAGCCATGTCGTTGGGATTCTTTTTGACATTGATTCATTCCGCACAATCGTCGCCATTGTTTGCCATTGAATTTTTTTCTCACACCTGTATTACTAAACAAGCAAACAGAATAATGACGCAATAACTAGGAAATCCTTTTACCCAACAGTGAATACATCGCCTTTTTTTAACCCAGCAAATTTATTTGCTAATTGAGATTTTGCTTTTTGTATTTCGTCGTTTTCATTCTGTTGAAAAAGCCGCAATTCCTCCTGCCATGGTTCGATTAATAATCGAAGATTTTGTCTTGTAAACCATTTGTCTTCTTGTTGATTCTCATTTGAATCATCGAATTCAATCGAATATTCCAATCGTGCCGAATGTTTTTCACGTATTCGTCCGCAAACGAACCGATTGAAATCTTCGTTGACATCTCGTCGAACACAAACACGAGTGTCAACTGAAAGATCGTGACACGCAGGTATATTATCAATAATAATCACAGGACAGCAATTGTCAGTCGATTGATGAATATCAATCGTTGTTGACGGCATTTGTTCATTACGAAATGATAATTTGACTAAATGAGAATCGATTATGTCGAGAATAGATCCAAGATGATAAATGTTCGGCGAAGTTTGATCACGAATAAGAACGTTCTGATGACGCCATTGATTTGCATCGAGACTGAAGGACGGTTTTTGCTGTTGCCAACGTTTTTTAGGCGGCGAAGTATCATCAAACGCCATGGTCGATTGTTCTTAAAACGCAAAAAGAAACGCACGAAAATATTTTCTTTTTCTTTTCAATGAAATTGTTTTTTTTCTCTTTCAAAAACAATCGAAAAAAAAACGGCTCAAGACACACTAGTCAGCTGATACTTGTCTCTTTCATCTGATCGACTCTATTTCGTACGTTAAACGCAATATTGAATCTGTGTTCGTAAGTATGTAAGTGTTTTTTATCGGCAAAAAAAGAAAGAAAATATTTTTCTCGCACACTTAATACTAAAACACAACAATCAACCTTATCATTTAAATAACGTACATTGATAATGGATGTCAAAGTGCAAAGCAATCTATTCTATATTACCCTACGGTTGAAAATTATGTTTGTCAACACGAATAACAAATAAATAGACAATTTAACGTCGTCTTTTCGATTACGAATGACTAACTCACCGGTTTTTTCGCTCGCTCTCGCTCTCTATTTGCAGTTTGTGGGTATGATGAAAAATTGCGTAAAGCTGTTTTTTTTATGATATAGAACAAATAGATCGCATACGCATGTAGTTACGTATATACGTCGATGCATCGTGTTTTTCTTTCGTTTTCTGCTGTTTCGAACATAAAACATATACGTGACACACTCGAAAGCTTGTTTTTTATTGAGACCAAAAAGAAACAAACACGAATACGATCGAAAAATGTTTGTTTTTTTTTCTTTTTAATTACGATGCCGACGAGTCCAAGGCATACATTTCTAAAACCGATATCGTAAAATCGATTTGCGAACAAAGAGATTGATTATCGAATGTTTCACAATGATTCGTATGTCCTTGGCATAACGATTGATCGACATATATTCCGTCTCCATTTCCTCCGCCAATGATCAATTTTTCTTGATCAACAAAAATAAACAATTCACGTTTGACTTGATTTTGTTCATTGGATCGTTTTCCTACCCAAGGATATTTTATTTGTTTGGGAATTAGAGTAAATAGAAATGTCTCGCCAAAGCCAAAATACGCTCGTTGATGTCGTTCAGACCATAATCCTGAACAAAAACTTCCGAAGATCTTCAAGAGGAAAGCAAATATTAGTTTTTTTTTGCAGCGGAAGTTATTTATTTTTCTTCGATTTCCGAAAGTAGAAAAATTCTATTCCGGAACCAAACCTACTTCACCGTCGGTTGTTTTAATTATTAAAATCGAATGTTCAAGTTCATCGATTTTATTCAATAAACTTTGCAAACGAAAACCGTGTTCTTCGGTTGTAAAAACCAACACCGGCTGCGAAAGAGTCAAACGAATTGGAAGCCAATTCCAAATTGTCAAGAACTACGAAATCAAAGTTGGTTTTTTCCGATGAAATGAGTCATTTTTTTTTTGTTTTATCTTGTTACTTGTTGATGAGTAAGAATCGATTTGTCAGGGATTTTTGTGAGATATTGACTTGTGATTAATGTCGATTGATTTTGGGGAATTTTCGTTGAAGGATTCGAACGTAGGAGTTCTTCTTCGCGTGCAATTAATTGATCGATTGTTTTTTGTTTAAAATTTCGAATACGAAACGATTTCTAAATCAACGAATTATTTCGAACAAGAAAATTAAAAAAAAAAGAACTACATGGAAAAGTTTTTCAATTGAAATCGGAATATTTCGACAGTAATCAACGATAGTTTGTATCGGTCCATGTGGTTCCAATTTCATTTCTAGACAAATCGAACAATTGTGATTTTCTTTACGAAAAACAAAAACGAAACAATTTTTTACTTTTAGTAAAAAGATAAACGAGTGTTAAACCAATTCGATACAAACATTTCGAACCTTCGAGCAGCATACAATCCATGATTTTCACCTGAAAAAGATCGTGATGTTTTCAGTTTTGATTAAATATTCGAATGAAAATACGAGATAGGAAAAAGGAAGATAACGAAATATCCACCAGATCCAATCGTGATAGAAATTGTTTACTGTTGGAAAATGTAGATCAATGAAATTCGCAGCTGATTTCTAAAGAAAGAAAAATGTTCAAAATGAATTCTATGAATTTCTGTTGTTTTTACATAATAATGTCTCAATAGTTGTTGAAAAACATTACAAATCGCTTCCCATTGAAGAAATGTTCCAGCACAGAATCGATTCTGTACGAATAAACGATTGATAACAAATAAAACGTCGTTTTCATGATGATAATGCAATAGTAAAGCAGCAATCGGTTGAATCGTTGGAGAATAAGTTAAATCGGGATGATTATATGCAAATGTTAATAGAATATCTTTCAATGATGATTGACCTTTCGATTCTGTTAAATAGTAAAAACAAAGATTAGTTGTATCGACAAATTTCGGCCATGGAATTGAATTGACATTGCTCTCGATGACATTCGAAAGGCTTGTGACACCGGTTTGGGATGTTGAATGTTGTTGAATCTTGTTTTTAACGGAACTCACTCGATTGAGAGTCGAGATGTTCATCCAAAGATCTTTACGAGCGTTATGATTTATTGGCCAAAATATCCACCGTATGATGTATTTAAGACGTCGAAAGTCGTTATCAGATACTGAACGTACCGATCGATTTAGTGTTGAATTCGATTCATTTGTTGAAAGTAAATCCGTAATATGCCGTGTTTCAGTTGTAGATGTTGCTGGATCAATTTTATCTTTGATATTTTCAGAACAAGTTAACGATTGAATTGAAACGACATCGATATTAAATGGAGTATTCTTCGATTTCGCCATTAGACTGATTGAACGAGAAATGAAAAACTAATTCAAAGCACTAAAGTAATCAGCCGAACATGTCATTTCTTTTTTTTTTTCTTCTTCAGACAAGTGGAAGAACAAGGAAAGAGAAAGGAAAATCTCGTTCTTTTCCCTTCTTTCGTTCTCTACTCATGAATCAAATAGTTGAGTAAACAAAAAAATGATCAACTGATATATCATCAACATCAACTTTTGCTTTTTTTTTCTCTCTTGAGTCGATTGCCGAAATGATAGGAGAGCGAGATCGACTGAAGCAAATCGGTTCTTGACATCATTTAGTAATGTTGCCACGATGTTTATGATTGGATATAGACATTCAATGAAAGCACAGATAGGAAATTCATATTGACAAGTCAATTACCAGTAGATAAATGTGATTAGTCAAGATCTCGTTTTAGATGCATTTCACCATGATTTTCAGGACTTTCGAATGCGACGACAACTTGACAATTTAATTAGACAAATTAGCTGTCCTCGATCAAACAGTTATTGAGAGTGTTTTTCTCTACACATGCATTTCAAAATTTTATTTCAAAAAAAAAGAAAGAAACGAACAAACGAGTACAAAAAGCGCTTACAAATATAATGTTCAAGAAATACCCTTGTAGGAAAATCATAATCACAAAAAAAAAACGAAACAAAAAAACAAGCGAAGATATAATTAATTGAGTATGTTGAGCAACTTACAAACAAGTCACTATCACAAACAACAACAACAACAAAACATTTTCTTTTCAAAGGGTTTTTGGTTTAGTAAAACGAATCAACGTGTCGGGAGAACGATACAAAAATAAAAGTTTAGCAAATAATTGTTCTTCAGTATCTAAATAAGTATTTTCTCGTACAAGATAGATATCGCGTAGAAGATGCCAAAGACGTTCAACATTCGGTAGTTCATAGAACATGATCATTCGACTTGTTTGTAAGATTGTGCGTAGTAACCGAGCAACGACAATGACAAATGTCGTATATAAACCGATAATTCTATTACGAGAAAGCAAAAACATCAAGAGACTCTTCAATCGAACAACAAAAACAAACCCGTAACGCGTTAAAAATGAAATATTTGCTGGCGAAACTTTGTCGTTGAAAAGTATCATTGATAGATACTGATTTCCAGACAATGAACCTAGTGTTTTTCATCAAACAAAAATGAATAATCAATAAAAATTTGAGCCTCGATGTTTATTTACAATTTCCAGGAGTGTATGTGTAGTTATTGCCTTGTTCGGATAATTCCCACCAAACATCGGTGCTATTCGGGACTGATTTGGCGCCAGTTGTGACGGTCGAATGATTTAAATTGAATGTTATGTTCGCGTAATAATCATTAGGAAAAACTGGGAAAAGAAAAAATGATTTTTGTTTTTTTTCGTTGAGCAAAATACCTGTTCGAAATGAATCGATTTCATCCGGTTTAGCTTTGGGTTTGACGTGTAAAAATCTCGGAAATAAGTTCGGAAGAGTAAATGTTCTGAAAACACAAACGAACATCATTTACATCGAACGGATTCGAAAGCCTACTGATTTGTTTGATTAATTAACACGTCCACGAGCGTCTTTCGAGCTCGAGAATCTTTGGCAATATTCGTTGTATGTTCTCCAGTAACAACTGCTGCTGTATCACCTGAATTATCGTCAGTTGGTGGATTTCGTGTGATTGTATAAGAAAACCGAACGGGTACACCGTTGTCGGTATCACGTAGAGTCGAAACAACGATATCACGTATCGGTTGACTTATTTGCCAAAGATCGACGCTTGTAGCAAAGAAATTGACACAACGAATGTCTCCGGCATTGAAATCTCGAAGAAACGCCATGGCACTGTCTTTCGACGTGGTCGTTGGTCCGGTTTGAGCTTCGATTGTTGCACGAAGTTTTTTCAAATCATCGTCGGTGAATTCTTTCAAATCGAAATCTTGTGCAGTCATTTGATAGATTGGCTAAAACAAACGAAAATGTTCGTCTTATTGAATGAATTTGTCCGTTACTAAATGTCCGCCGAGTTTAATTTCAACTGACACTTCTTTCGGTGGATTGGCCTGATAAAATGACGATGAAAACGAGAAGAATAACAGCGGAAACCAAATTAAAAGAATGAGAACAACTAAAATCGTTCCACCAAGACCGTATTTTGTTATTTTCGGTCGAGATACTCCACGTGTCGTTGGATATTTCTACAAAACAAAGTCAAATCAACGATCAAATGCATTTATTTTCTGACTTTCTCAGCCCATCGTGCGCATTTCAATAGATAAACATTCGAATAGACATCTTCCAATTGCAACCAACTCGATAGACCAAGAGCAGTGTCTGTAAATATCCAATCCATAATCGTCCGTAATTCCAGCAGAAATGGAATTAACAAATAACTGAAATATGATGACATTGGCAAAAACAAAACAAAAAATGAACTGATTTACACTCGATAGAGAACTTGATTGACATAATTGTATCTTTTCATAAGGAAATTGCCTGAAATTCGTTTCGGATATCCGAATCGAACTTGTGTCGATGAATAACCGAAATAAATACATTTGAACAAATACCAAAATTGTGCTGCAACGTTCTCACGAAATTTTCTAACGCAACAAAATCATATTTCTTTTTTCGAAATCAATTCGATTTGGCATCGCTTACATATGCGTAATGCCGGGCAAAACAAAGAACAACCAAATATGAATGCCAATGACTTGAAAGATTTGAAAGAACAATTTGCCCATGACATTATGACGAAGATAGAGCGCTCGATCAACGATTAATAACAAGAATTGAATCAAAAGTATGACAAGAAACGCGACAGGAACCTGAATTCGAATATTTTGAATACAGAATTTAGTTTAAACTCGAAGTTTTACTTTGTTTTCTTTGATTGTTTGCACGACATTTCCGCTCGCTCGTTCCTAAACAATCAAATCGCAGATGTCAACAAAAACCGAACTGATTTCAATTTCGAAAACAAAGCAAATCAAAATAAGAAGTGCATCTACATAATCAACACAAGTCGATAAATTACCCGGTAGTTTTTCGTCAGCTGGAAAAAGAAATCAATGTTTTTTTTAGCAAAAATATAAAACGTCGATCAACGAGCAAAACTTTCGTTTTTTTCTTTTGGCGATTACTCACTCCGAATTGATCGTAAAAACAAATGATAATGACCATGTTGATGAAATCACAGAAGAATGTCGATGCGTAAACATCGCGAAGGTTCGATTTTTGAGAACGTTGTCGACAGAATTCGATGATCGAGTGAAATAGATTTGTGCTCCTACAAATTTCGAATGAGAAAAGCAAAAGATTTCAGTGAATCTACGTTTGAGGTTTAACAATTTCCAGTTGTTCACTCGCGTCTTCATTCTCCGATAATTGTCCTTCGGCTTGTTCAACTGAAAATAAACAAGATTTTGCTCGTTTCAATTCATTCAATTTACTAGTTTCCATCGTCGATTCTTCTTTCCAAAGTCCCAGTTGCTAAACAAAACAATTAACGATTTATTCTCAATCTCGATCGAACATCTACTTTTAATATCGATCGATGAAGAAACAACGACAGAAGCAAAAATAAATCAGCAACTGATGCTCCATTTTCTTTTTGATTAATTCCAATGATATTCACAGCCGATAGAGGATCTTCATTCGTTTCTGCATCTTTATTCCAAGGATAGAATTGAAATTGAAAGATATATTTAATCACAACCATGGCTTCGGTATAGGTAATCACTGTGATCCAGTAGTTTCTCGATGGACGAGATGAGAGCATCGCCCAGAAAAAGATCGAAATCGGCAATGGCATGGAGAGAAGTGCGCCGGATGTTAAATGATTGATGACCATAGCTGAGTAACAGAGCAGTTCGGAACGAGACATGGTGAAATAGAATAATGAATCGAAGAAACGATAGAGACGTGAACGTTGTTTAATGTCGTCCGTTTGGGATAATGTTCGGGTGCGAACGATAGGCTCTTGATTTGCGAGATCATCGGCTGAATTCTATGAAAGAAAACGACAAAAGGTGAATTTGAAAGCAAAGAACGCGAGATTTTACAGCATCGAGAATTGTTTGAGAACGAATACGTTCTTCTTGTTGAGAGATTTTCTCTCGAGATTTCATTTCGACTAATTGCGATGAAACTTTACGGTAATCACGTGAACTACGATTGAATAAATCAATGAAATAATCAGCAACAATTCGAACGATGAGGAATGTTTTCATCAGAATCGATTTTAATTTCGATTGTTTTTTCACTAAAATCAAAATTTCGAGTTGAATTAAAACAAAAAACCTCAATCATACCTGTCGGTTGATCGTTTTCGAGCTCATCGGCCTGAGGAACAAAAACGATTTCAGTTGTTGTTGCTGCTGGAGGCAGCGATTGCGGTTCGGCAGGAGGTGTTCGCGGGAGTTCCTGATTGTCTGACGCAACATTTTGATTTGATACAGTTTCTACAAAAACAAACGACTTCAGTTTGTTAAAACAATCCATTGAAATTCTACTTTGTCCAGCGACAGCAGCAGCAACTTCATGATCACTGGATGTTAAAACATGCAGAATCTAAACAATTCATGATTTTGATTTCACAAGAAAAACAAGTCTCTCTACTTCTTCTTGCGCTCGAGTTGCTTCATCTTGTTTTTCTTCATCTTCTTCTTGATCAGATTCGTACTCAAACATATAATAATCTCCCGAACGAATAGCTAAACAATCATCATCAAAGATCTTTCTCTCCCAATCAATTTCTCCAACCTTCGAAATGCTCAGCATCCGGATTGAATGCAGCCGCCTGCGTCACTCCCATTCGATTGACATTCGATTTCTGTCCTTGAATATGCTCTTTAATTCGGTCTAAATTCTGATTTATCTTCGTCACAGTTGCTTCTTCACGTCGATGATCTTCTTCGATTCGTTCCTGTAAAATATCGTTGAATAATTTCGCGCCTTGACTCGCGAGTCTCGCTTGTGAGACCAATTCGGCAACGATATGTTCCCAATAATAACTTCCAAAGATACGTTTTTGTAACAATAAGAATATCATACAAAATCCATCCATGAATAGACTCGCTTCGTTCATACTTCGACCGCAGATTTCTTCGGTTGCTACAAGAAAAAACAAACAGATTTTTGTATTTGATGATCGAATTCAATCTACTTTGAACCGGTTTTTCACAATCTTTCGATGTTCTCGGTGCGAGAAATTCGTCTTTCAAACAAGGAACTAACAAATCCACAAATGTACAAAACGATGCGCCCGTTGATTCAGTTGTATCACACGGAATTGCTTGATGCAGAAAAATACAAACAGCAACCTGAACAAACAAACAAACAATCATTTCATTCTTCTCTCAAACTCGATCGTTTACTTGTAAACAAGCTTTGACAAATATAACCGAAAAACAATAATAAATCAAATAACCCCACAATTTCAACATGACAGTCACTTGTTTCGTGAGAAAATCTTGGCCATACCAAAAGAAATAGAAACAGGCTATGATATATCCGAGTCCGAGTAAACTGATTCGTGTTATTCCAGCTAGATAGACAATCGAAAGAACGATCCATGCGCCGTACATGAAGACAGCGTATTTTATTCGATCAAGCCAATGACGTTTGTTAATAACAAAGTCCCATGTTCGGTTGCCTTTGTAAACATCTGCGTCATAGATTATTTCTCGATTTGAACCTCCATTTTCGACGTAAACTCGATCTTTGTCTTTGCTTTCGTAATGAAAGACTCGCCATTGTTGACAAGCGAATAGAAATTGAAAGAAATCAGCCATTAACTGTCGAGTTGACGGAGGATTTTCATAGTCCGGTAAGAATAACCAACGTTTCAATTGCGTCCAACCAACAATGCCAGTGTCATTCCATGGATAATCTATTTCAAACAAAAAAAAAAACGAAACAATCTTTTCTTTTTTCTATGCTGATTTCGATTTCCTACGGAAACAAAGAAACGGCGGCATGCCAACAGCTGACATATATTGCAAAGGAAATGCAATCGTTAAAAATATAATGTAAACCGGCCAAATACGTTGAATCGAACGTCGACTTGAGATTAAAAACAATCCAAGCCAGATCGAATACAAAACTGCAACAACATCCAACCGAACAGCAACGACAATCACCGTTGTTATGAAACAAATCTATTCAAAAACACCATGTCATCGAATTTCTTCTTTTTCTCTTTGTTTTTTTTACCTCCAGTCCGAATCGATAGAAAATAAAATTCACTAAATACTTCAAAAACTCCAAAACACCGGTATCTGCTTGCTCGTAGTTCGTCATTTGATACTCGTAGGTATCGTCGTTGGTGTTTTTCAATGCAATCGGTTCGAATAGAACCGGATAACGATTCTCAACGAGATGAACATTGAACTCAATCGATAATGTTAAACATCGATGTCGTTGACGATATTTGGTTATCGCATCGAACGAAATGATCAATGTTAAGAAGATATAAAACTAAAAATCAAAACAATCGAACGAACAAACTCTTTCGATGATTTCTTACGCCCAAATAATGATCGATATTCGGTGTTAATTCTAAACCAAACCATTGCGCGGTATCATCTGGAATGTAACTTAAATTCTGTCGAAAGAAAGGATATTTAAGAGAAAAGACAAACAAATGATTCGACGTTCGTTACTTGAGAACAATTGGCAATGAAGATATTGTCTGTAACGTCGTTAGTTTTCGCTATTGGTAATTGATAGCACATGGATGCAAGAAGAAAAATGCCCGTGGAAATTGTTGTTAGAAGATTGATGAGTTTTCGAAGACGATTTGTTGTTAACCCAACAGTCGTCAAGACAATTAAAACGACATTGAATGCACAGACTTTGAGAATCGAAAGTAAAACGAGAAAGAAAAGAATGAATTTATTCGAATGAATCTCCGAGAATCGCCATGCGTAGTAAATCATTTGTTTATAAACACGATTGTAACGAAGGAAATATTTATGAAAATATCCAATCCAAGTTGCTGGTTCACTGTCCAAAATCTGCCGAGTGGCTTCATTATTCACATGTTTTGTATTTTCTATCGGCAAATACAAATCTTTCTTTTGCATTTCAATTCAAATCAACGAACCTCTCGCATACGCTAAGATTTCTGTTAATGTTCCTTTGGGTTCGCCTTGAATACTTTTATCACTAAACAAGTCAAATCGATTCGAATCTGTTTGCATCGTTCGTTTTCTCTACCTCGGCATTGTTATTAATTTAATCCAATCGGAATGAAAATAGTACAATTGAAGGATATTAACAACAAGAAATATGCTCGGTGTTAATAATTTCATTGCTAGAACATCCGGTTGTACGACTTCTAATCCAATTGAAAGCAATCTGAAATCGACAGCGTCGAGAAATTCTCATTCGAACATCAACTATTCGTCTTACAATGGTTCGCTGATATTTTCAGCTTTCATAAATCCATGAACATTGCTAAACTGATAAATATAAATACCAATGAGAATAATCATTGAATAAATAATGATAATTAAATGAAAGGTTGCGGCTGTTTTTCGCCAAAAACCGTAGGAAATCTGCGCAGAAAAATAGTTTCTCAATGAAAATTATGTTCGAAAATTTTACTTGAAATGAAAGAATAAAAAATAAGTAGAAAACCATGTAGATAATTCGATAGACGACAACTGTATTTTGAATACTGACGAGTAACAACGAACCACATGACAGAAAAATCCAATATTTCGTAAAGAAAGCAATGAGCCATTCGCCTGAAAAGAAAGAAAAACAAATTTTCGTTGAATTCGACTAAGCAATCGAACGGAATCGAATCGATACCTAACCGTCGTGGATAGGAATTATTTGAAAGAGGCGTTTGACGAGCTAGAAAATCGAAAGAAGAAATTAATCAAGATTAACAAGCTAAATCAGAAAAAGAAAAGGCTTTTATTCAAAGTGAACCTCGGAGATTTCTTAATTCGATCACTATAAAAATCGAATATGCAAAAAACTATCGGATTTATTTGATGTGAATGAATATTCGAAACGAACCTTCGTTGTCGTGCAGATTGATTGTTCGTTTTTCGTTGATATACTGTCGAAGAGTTAATAAGAAAAACATCAAATAGAACGACTAAACACAACACAACGCATTATTTCAAATGTCAATCGACATTTCGATTTACTTTAATGGCAAGTACGTTGAATGCCGGCTGAAATTCGCTGATTTTTATTCCGATTTGTTCCATTGTTGTGCGATTTTCAGCGAAATTCAATTCTTCGAATGATATTTTAAAACCGCAGATATACTGCAGAATTAATAGAAGACCGCCGTAGAGCGAAAAGAACGGGCTCATTTTCAAACACCATTGCCGAGAATTCGGTAAGACCCAGAGTAGACAAGCCCAAAGAAGATAAACTAACGTTAATAAACTATGAAAACTAATGCTCCATGCCTAGAAAATGATGTTTTTAGAAAGACTAAATCGTGAATTGATTGATTTACAAGCATAGAAATTAAGGAAAGAAGATAACTCTGCCGTTGGAGTACGCGAATAATGGCGTAGACGACGATAAGAATTCGTCCTGACCAAGTTTCATCACCGAGTTGATCTAAACTCCAACGTCGATTGAGAACCGGTGGATTTTGTTCGTTTCCATCACGACTTTCAAGATTTTGAACCAGTCTCTACAAAACAATATCATGTTTTGACATTGATTCTTTCAAAATTTCTGTTTCATTTTGGTTTTTATCCAAAGTCAACTTTAGCGAAAAAAAAACGGACATCACTGGTAGCAAATCGAGTGAAGCGACCACAATATTCAAACCTGTCGATCGATACTCTGTCGACGTGTAGACTGATTAATAGGTTAGAAAAAGAAAGTAAATCCCACGCTCATTCGACAATTTTCATCTTAGTTTACCTGCTGTTCAACCGATGGAATCTCTGTTGGATTTGGTTTTGTCTTAAAATTACAAAATTTCGATTTGCGAAAACCGAACGAACTATTTTAATTTACTCGTTTATAAAATGTTCGAGTTGTTTCAAATGCAAGATAGAAGTACAACACTAGTAATGCACATGGATTGACATAATCTGTCCAAATTAAATTATTTGTAAAATATGGCTCTTTATCACTGCAATTGCTTTCGATGAAGGCGGTTAAACCCGTAATACTATTTGTTTTTAACGAGAAGAAAACAAAAAACTAGAACGAGAATTTTTTCGTTTGATTTCCTTTTTACTTGCTCCATGTTGTGTCGTTATTTGAATCTTTATCTTCACCTTGAAAAAATCCGAATTGATACAAATACAAAATGAGCAAATGTACGCCGGCATAGACAACTAAGATGGCTCGTGCATAGACGTATTGTTTTTCGAATTTAATCGATAACGCCCATAGAAAGGCGAGTGAAAGAAAAAAAAGGAAATAAACCGAATTCAATAGACTTGGATAGAGAAATGCAACGATGCCGATGATCATAAATTGCAGAAAGAAACGAATTCGTTTGAGAACCGAGAATAATCTCGTCCAAATCGATTTCAAACTCGATGAACTTTCACTACTGCTTGGATAGGAAGGTGAATTCGTGACTGTCGGTAGAGGATCGTCGATTTGACGACGTCGAATTGTACTGATTGTTCGACGTATGAGCACGAAACATGTTATCGATACAGCTAAGATGATAATATCAGGAAAGATTAAACGAAGAACTCGAAGTGCTGTGGAATGATTCAATGTTTCCAAGCCGAAATATCGAAATATTTGAGCTGATTCTGCTGTGCCTATCCGAAGAAAAACAAATAAATTCGATTCGAGTTTTGTTATTTCGATTTCGTTCGATAGAATTTACAATTATTAAGAATATCACTGTATGATTTTGTTGCGAGTACAACTGATTGAAAAACAATTTGAGCAAGAACGGCTAGAAAACTAATGAAGCCAATTATAAGAACAAACAACCGAAACCGTTCTACAAGAAAAAAGCAAAAAAATTTTCAAAAATCAACAAACAAATCTTCGTTTACTTCGTATATTATTGTCTGTTAATGGGCCAAGCCATGGAAGTGAAAGTAGAAAAAACGCATAGATAAACGAAATGGCACTGTACCGAAAGATTGCTCCTGCAAAGATTTATTTTCAATTGAGTAAATTGTTGTTTTTTCGATTTACCTGTTAGCAAAGCAAGCGGCAATACTAATAGAATCAGTACAGAAACAATCGATCGTCCCATTGTTGTCAATTGTCTAAATACGAGAAGAAGATAAACAAAACAAAAACTACACTGTCGAGATACATATGTCGTGTATCCATATGATCTTTATCACCTTTCAATCATTTTTCTATCCTGATGCGAGGCAAACAAATGACTAGAAGTTAATTATATCGGTTCGTTTGCTGCCTTGACAAATCCGATCTGAATCGAAGTCAGGCGAAAATTTTCTTCTTCTATCGACCGAGAAATGCTCTCTGTGCAAGTGGAAGTATGTACTTATTTCAGCGGAATGATAAAACAACGTAGTCTTTAGGCGAACTATCTGTCAAAAAGAGAACGATAGGAATTTATTAGATATCACTTCATTTAGAGAATAAACAAACATCGAGTCAATTCCTATTGAATTGAATGAAAACAGATGACAATATGTGTATTTCTTCTCGACTCAGATGACTCGCGTGTGCGTACGTGTTTACTTTCGAAGCAAATTCTGTCATACATACAAACGAATCGTAGATAGGAGATAGTGAATCACCATCTTACCGTGAATAATCATCATCGTTTTTTTCTTTTTCGTTTCTGTTGGAATGGTTGAAACTGTAAGACGTAGGCTATATACAGACAAGGTTAGACAAGATAATAACTAATCTACAAAACTAATAATATTTATTTATTCGATTAGAATTCTCTGATGAGAGGAAATCGAGAGATAAGAAAATGAGTATCGAGTGTTATTTTGTTTGTTGTTGTTTTTTTTTTATTTTATTTAAATATAACAAGATGTTGTCCAGTGAATGCTTTTTTTTTCTTCGTCTGAAACGATGTTACAAACAAAACAAATTCAACAAAGAGAAAATCGGTTTGTTTTTTTCCTAAAATGAATTTGCTATTTGAAAGACAAATGATGATGCTTATTGTTGTTGTTGTTGCTGTTGTTTAGCAACTTTATCAGCAACTTGTTTAGCGATTGTGTCCAAATTTCGTCGTCCTAATGTCGAGAGAACTCGTCCACCAGATGGATGTTTCTCGACAAGTTTAGCTTTTTCAAGTGATTGAATGCATTTACGAACGACACTTCGTGAACCATGTTGAAAATGCGACGGACGAACACCGTTACGTTTCAATCCACCGTAGACTCGTGTAAATGCACCGACACCTGTTCGACGTAAATAGAGAAAACGTGCAATCGAGGCACATCGAGTGTAGTACCAATCGGGATCGACAGGCGCCATTTGCTTGTGAATGCCTAGTTTGATAACATCGACCCAAGTACTTGATGGTACTTCGAATTTGCCTGATTTCTTGAGGAATTCAGCGAAAGCTGCGGTGAATTGTTGTTGATCAACATCTTTGACTGAACCACGATCGATTGGATCCATGTTTTGAACGGGATTCTGTTAGGATAGAAAAGAATCTAGAAGAATTTTTGACAAAATAGATTTCAACGATCGAATATGCTCTTGAAAATAATCGCCAAAGAAATAAATAGTAAATAAATACTTCAAAATGAAATCTTAATGGTCCGTTTTTTGCCTGGGCCATCGATCCATTCTAATTTAATTATCCTCTGAGGGTTGAGTCGGGCGATTTCATTTTTATTAACTCGAATTTGTAGATTTATTTTTTTTTATCGAATCTTTTTTTCATTGACATTTTCAACGAATTTTTATCCGATAACGACAATAGATGTCGCTGTTTGTGTTGTTTAATTGTGTTGCAATTACACAAGATGCCAAATAGAAAAATGCAGATTTCGACTTTCGAAGATCTTCCTGATGAAATTTTAATGTTAATTGTTCGATATTCAGGAGAGATTTTGAATATTTTACGAGCATTTCTCGGTTTAAATCATCGTTTGAATTCGATTCTTGTTGATCGACGATTGCATTTGTTGACAAATTATGTTCCTTTGGAATCGTTTTATGTTCCTTATGAATCAGATTGTTTTCAACAAATTCAACGACAAATTTTCTCAATAAAAACCGATGTTACTGAGGCACAACTTCGTGATCTTCTCCAACCATTGATTAGTTATGCTTTTCAACAAAAATATCGACAAATTCGCGATGAATTTCAATCAGAACGCGAGAAATTTCTCTCGATTCGCCAAGAACGTTCTTCAGTTCAACGTTCTCAATTCGATCACGAAATATTCAATTGTTTTCGGCAAATCGAAAAAGCTCCCGTGACAATCGAACATGCCCAACGAATCAAAGAGCTGATTTTCTCTAAAGGCGCTTGTCTCGAATGCGAAAACAATGAACTCGCTGGATTTAATCTCGGTCAAGTTGTTCCTGATTGGATACTTCGTTATATTAATTCAAATATAATTCAACCGAAAGAATCCACCGATCTCTATGCAGAAATCCTTCGAGCTGCTCTCATCTCGAATCCAAATCTGCTCGACAATCGAGGCTATGTCGGCAATGGCGGACTGCGTGTCGATCGGTTTTTTCTGTATACGTTTTTTAATCTACGAGATTATTATCATATCAATTCGTTTACGGGTGTGCGTCTCGATTGTTTTCGAACGATAACGAATCTACTTCTCTTGATTTTATGTTGTCGTTCGGAAACCGGTGAGAATCGAGCTGGTTTTCAACGTGAATTGCTGTTTGTATTCAGTACGAGTAGTCGAATATCCAATCCGAATGATTCGTACATTCGAACATGTCAAAGCGAAGTAGCTAAACTGATCTTTGAACAATGTCAAGTGGATATATTCGAGCCGACGCAGGATTCTGAATATTATGCGCTACATACTCTTAAAAACTTAATCAAATACAATCGATTAGATATTATGAAATATTTAATTCATCTGCCAATATTCGGCTCAATCTTTGTTAAACAAAATTGTATTCGAGAATGTTTGAATATGATGACATTAAATTCAGCAAATCGACAAATATTTAAACCATTAATCAATGATTCAGTGTTGAAATTTGTGTTCCCTCGAAAAGATCTGCTGTTCATTTTATTGAAGAAAAGAGAACGTCAGTTATTAGAGAATCTTCTTCGAGTATTTCCAGATCTGATTCATGAACTCGATGATCAAGGAAATGATCCATTGATGTATATTGCTCTCAATGTATTTGGTTGTCGTCATCGAATTATCGAGATGTTATTGAGAAAAGGTTGTGAAAACAAACAAAGACAAAATTCAAACGGGCAAACTTTTCAAGATATTTTACAATTACCAAAAAATCGAAAATTATTGAATGACTTGATTGAATATGAAATCATCTAGCTTTTACATTTCTGCTACGATTTTCTTATCTTTTTTTTACAAAATGTCATTTTCAACTTTACGTAGAAATCTTGCCTGATGAGATTCTAATGTTAGTCTTTCACTATACTGCTGATGCATCACAAATCTTTGAAACATTTCTCAGCTTTATTCAGATTCTTCTTGACCGACAATTACATTTACTGACTAATCATTTATATTTCAAACTACTCAATGAATCAGATGGAATACAATAAGTAACACAGGAAGTTTTGTCTTTTAACACAAGTACAAACGAAGAGAAGTTCGTGTAAATTCTTCGATCATCCATTGCTTACGGTATCAAACAGAGATACAATAAAATTTTTTTATTGTGGACTAGACGGTGAGAGTGCGCCGAATGTCTGAGATAAAAAAAACATGACTGATGGAGATGCAGAAACTAAATATTTATCTCACTTGATTTCTTTCTAATGCTTCACCAATTGCTTGTGCAACTTCAGCTTCGATTTGATTACCGCAGAAGTCGAGTGTAGTGAGTGTCTGAGATAAATACAAAATCTGACTGACTGATATGAAAAAACTAAATATTTATCTCACTCGATTTGTTTGTAATGCTTCACCAATTGCTTGTGCACCTCTATCTCCGATCTCATTCCATCCGAGATCGAGTGTGGTGAGTGTCTGAGGTAAATAGAAAAGATAACTGATTGATATGAAGAAACCAAATATTTATCTCACTCGATTTGTTCGTAATGCTTTACCAATTGCTTCTGCACCTTGTGCGCTGATTTTATTATATGTGAGGTCGAGTGTGGTGAGTGTCTGAGATAAATACAAAACATGACTGCTCGAAATGTAAAAACTAAATATTTATCCAACTTGATTTGTTTGTAATGCTTTACCAATTGCTTGTACACCTCTATCTTCGATCTCATTCCATCTGAGATCGAGTGTAGTGAGTGTCTGAGAGAAATAGAAAAGGTGACTGATTGATGTGAAGAAACCAAATATTTATCTCACTTGATTTGTTTGTAATGCTTCACCAATTGCTTGTGCACCTCTCTCTCCGATCTCATTCCGTCTGAGATTGAGTGTGGTGAGTGTCTGAGATAAATATAAAAGATAGCTGCTCGAAACGGAGAAACTAAATATTTATCCCACTTGATTTGTTTTTAATGCTTCACCAATTGCTTGTGCACCTCTCTCTCCGATCTCATTCCATCTGAGATCGAGTGTGGTGAGTGTCTGAGATAAATACAAAACCTGACTGATTGATATGAACAAAACTAAATATTTATCTCACTCGATTTGTTCGCACTGCTTTACCAATTGCTTCTGCACCTTGTGCGCTGATTTTATTATATGTGAGGTCGAGTGTGGTGAGTGTCTGAGATAAATACAAAACATGACTGCTCGAAATGTAAAAACTAAATATTTATCCAACTTGATTTGTTTGTAATGCTTTACCAATTGCTTGTACACCTCTATCTCCGATTTTATTATTTTCGAGGTAGAGCGTGGTGAGTGTCTGAGGTAAATAGAAAAGATGACTGCTCGAAATGTAGAAACTAAATATTTATCCCACTTGATTTGTTTTTAATGCTTCACCAATTGCTTGTGCACCTTTCTCTCCGATCTCATTCCATCTGAGATTGAGTGTGGTGAGTGTCTGAGGTAAATAGAAAAGATAACTGATTGATATGAAGAAACCAAATATTTATCTCACTCGATTTGTTTGTAATGCTTGACCGATTGCTTCTGTATCTTGTGCGCTAATTTTCTTATATGTGAGGTCGAGTATGGTGAGTGTCTATTCGTAGTAGAGAATTGACTAAGTGTGGAAAAGGATGATAGTAAATTTAGGCACACACGAGCGTTTTAGGATTATATTGTTGAAATGCGCATGTGACAATTTGCATGTAAAAGAATTTAGGATATTAGTTAAGTTTACTTGGAATCGTTGGTACGAATGGAGAATAGCGTTGAGTCGTTGGTTGACATTGTTTGCTGCGATGAATAAGTCTTTTGGCTTCAAATGATCGAATATGCGATAGATTATATCGATGGGAAGTGCATGAATTGATAAAGGCATGTTTTTTTCAAATCTGGAATAATATTTGCTATAAAAAGTAATAGAGGTAATTATTGTTTGTGAAGCGAAAGAATATATTCGATGTCGAAACTTGAGGGTGGGTGAGGGTGTTTGTCACTGTTATAGACGTAAATATGTGAAGATGAATGACAAAATTCTGGGAAGAAAAGAAGAAGAATGATTGAAGCATATTGTAGATGAGTAATCAAACGAATGTGTTTGATTGCCATGGCATTAGCTGGATGAAACATACATAGTATGGTTGTTTTTTTAGTGATGTCGCGTTTTTCAATGTATTTTATGGTAAAAAAAAGTATGGA
>Ga0209914_1001789_pt1 | contig 20021 bp, 9 predicted proteins | sample ThiBiot_500_plan_FD_183949 | JGI IMG/M metagenome (GOLD analysis project Ga0209914, IMG submission 183949) | Wastewater bioreactor microbial communities from Cape Town, South Africa - Thiocy_cont_500_plan (SPAdes) | ecosystem: Engineered > Bioreactor > Thiocyanate-remediating > Anaerobic-Aerobic ...
ACTTTTCTTGTATCAAAATATGTTTTCCTACACTTTCGAACATCCTCTACAGCATGCTATAGACAAAGAGGGCAAAATCAGAAATAAAAACTTGGCCACCGAAGTGTCGCGTTGCGTGGACAAGCCGTCTGATTTTAAGTGATCGTTGATAACACACAAGAGCTTCATCCTATTCTTGATATTTTAATAAAATATGACCAATATTGTAAAGAATACTGGCAGTATTAACATGACCAGATGGATAGAATTTCTCGTTGATTTTCAATGCCCGTTGATAATACTCAAGAGCGCTTCAATTTAAACAATTGAAACCATATGAATTGTCCTGATTCTTTCGATAGATCTTTTGTTGATTGTTCATGTTTACCGAATAGATTAAGTATTTGTATTTGTTGATCAACTAAATTCAATTGTTCTCGAATTGATTTCGATAATCGATCTAAATCATTGTAAATTCCAATGATCTTTGTATATTCATTTGTTAGTAAATATTCGTATCGTTTGATATTCATACAAAAGATAAAAATTGAATCTACTTGTCGTAAATGAAGAATTTTAGGTAGGATTTTCGATGTTTGTTGTCCTGATGTTATTAAAAAGATTCGTTCGTTTTTTGCTAATTGAATATAAGTCGCACAAAGATCGAGATCTTCATAGAAAATAACATAATCATTGATTTCTCTCAATTTATCTTGTGTTTGTTTTGTATCATCGTTTTTTCCGATAGTTGGATCGAACCAAATCAGAATTGTAGTTTCTTTATTTTCTTTGGGGTTGTCGATGTCGTTATATGAGCCATTGAATTCAAATAACACACTTGATGATCATCGCTTTCGCTTTTCTTTCAACAACCTTCTTGAGAGTGTATTGAAAAAACAGAATTTGTTTTCTATTTTATTTTGCTCGACAAAAACACAGTTACATCTCTTTTTTAACTCTTTCAAGATTGTCTTTAATTTTCTTTACATCAGGATGATCGGGAGGAAGTGATTGTTGCCAAATTGCAAGTGCTTTTTCAAAATAAGAAACTGCTTGGACATATTTACCCATGTTTCCATATTCGCTGCCAATGTTGTTATAGGCCATAGCCAAATTAGGATGATTAGGAGGAAGTGATTGTTGCCAAATTGCAAGTGCTTTTTCATAGTTAGAAAGTGCTTTGACATATTCATCCATGCTGTTATACACAACGCCAATGTTGTTATAAGATTGAGCTAAATCGGGATGATTGGGAGGAAGTGATTGTTGTCGAATTGCAAGTGCTTTTTCATAACAAGAAATTACCATAATATATTTGTCCATCTTCAAATATACGTTTCCAATGTTGTTGTAGCATGTTGCCAGAAGAGGATAATCGGGAGGACGTAATTGTTTTGCAATTGTAAGTGATTTTTCAAAATGAATAAGTGCTTTGGTATATTCACCCGTTTGCAAATACACATTTCCCATGTTACAATAGCATGAAGCAAAATGAGGATCATTTGGAGAAAGTAATTTCTTACTCATTTCAAGATTTTTCTCGTAATAACTGATGGCTTCTTTGTATTCTCCTTGTTTATATTTCATCAATCCAAGTTGATTATAAATACTTGCTTTTTTAACATCCATTGTTTCTTCTTGCAACAATATTTCATAGATTTGTTGAGCCTTTTTAAACTGACCCATATTTCCTAGAACTATAGCCAATCGATACCATCCCCGACACTCAGGATAGCTCTCTTGACGGATTTGTTGAGTTAGTTTCTGAAGATCTTTATCATTGTCAGTTGTTAGACGTAAATCTACTTCGAAAATACCAGAATTATCGTTCATAGGTCGAATATCATTGATTCGAAAGATGGAATGCATTCCAAAGAGAACTTCATCTTCTTCAGGACCGTAATAACTAAGCTCTGCAATCGATGCAAATGGTGTTGTCGATTGACCGGGCCAAATGGTCATTACAAATAGAACACCAATATTTTCTGGATTTATAACACTCGTCAATGCAAAACGCATTGAAACTTCGCGTTTCTTGCTCGTGGATAAGAAATTGTTAAATGAGATTAATCCGCCTTTGGTTTGTTGAAGTTTTGCAAATTCAGTTTTAGTCATTCCTTGACCACGATAGGCAATGAATTCATTCTTTAATTGACCGTTAGCTGATTGCTGTTTGTGTAGTTTTTCGATTTGTCGATGAAGATCTGCAACAAAAAATCCCATTTTAATAATAATATCTCCATCTAATAATCGTAAACCACGATTTAACATTGGATATAGGAAACATTCGTAGGTGTACCACCAGACTGGAGATATTTGTGTTCTTTCTCGTTGAAATTTGTTAACGTTTTCTAATTCTTGATCATTGTCTTTGAATGTCTCACGACAGGAATTGATAAATTCTTCGATTTGTTGATCTTTGAATTCGATAGTTAAGAGAATTTCTTTTAAAATAGTTGAATACATAAACGAAGGTTCAATTTTATCTTTTGAAGAAGCACCAATTGTTTTGACAAAACTCATTGAAATCGAATTCTGTTCATATTGTCGAACAATTTTTCTCAAAGCTTCGCAAATCGGTGGAATTTCACTAAAAATACCTTTGATTTTCGAGTAATTTTTCGCCCATGTTTCATGAAATTGTTTGTTGGCACAGAAGATAAAAATCGTATCGAGTTGTGAAAGATTATGTATTTGTGGTACAATATGTTGACCTAATGATCCTGAGATAATCATGCATACTTGTTTATTATTACCGATGTTTTTGAGAAACTCAACGCATGCTTTTTCATCAGTAAAAGTATTGACTGAATTGATTGTTTGTCGTAATTGTTTGATTGTTTTTTGATAATTAGGGGTATTTTGATTGATCTTCCTATCAAGCCATATCAGTGAGATATTCTGAGTCATTTGAGAATCGGATTGTTTGTATAGAAAATAACTCGAATTATGTTGAATATATAAAACGTGTGTGAAAAACAAAGTCACTCAAGCGAAACGTACGGTTTTGATGACGTATAAAAGAGGAAAACTTGTTTTCTGCACGTTAAACAAAAAAATAAATATTGTTTTATGTGACTGATATATAACAACAGTCGCTCGATAGTTATTGTTTCATTTGAGAATGTTTATTCGAACTTTTTAAATTAATAATATCATTTTCTCCTGCGACCGTCTTTTTACGTGCTAATGCTTTGTTTGTCTAATTTTGTCAATGGACTTTTATTCTCAGAGATTGATCTGATCGATTACAACTGTACACCCTCAAGACATTCAATGATTCACCATTGAAAATGTCTGATGTTTTTTTTCCCTTAACAAAAAAAAACAACACTGAAATTGTTACTTGGAAATTTCGTTTTTCGAAAGTGTTTTGTTTTAAATGACGCGCTAAAGTAGCTTTCAATTTGGAAAAAAAATATGCATCATATAAAAAAGAGAGAATTTTTTATTTGAAATTGTATAAATTATTAAATTTGAATGAATTATAGCGAGTATTATCAATATCTCGATAGATCCAGAATTTATATGTAGGATCAACAACTCAATAGTCATAAGATAAAATGTGCTTTTCTGCCCTTCCAATCGATAATTAAACAATTGTTGGAAAAAATTAAGCTTTTTGAAAATCGAATAAGTCAGCTGGAAAAAGAATTGAAAACAAAGAATGAACAATTAAAACAATCCGTTGATAATTTAAATAGTAAGCAGAAACTGAAAAGATTTGTTTAGCTCTTTTTCGTACATTAGAAAGCATAACCCAATTCAACATCAAATTGTCAGAATGAAACATGTGGTAACTGTCGTGATTGTACGTATCTGCCACATATTAATATGACTAACGGTAATGGTAACCAAAGGAGAGCCGTAGTTCTACCCAAACGTGATCCAGCGCCTTCGTTGTTCAGACTACGTAATAACTAGTTTTGACATTTTTCTTATATTTGAATAAATTTCTATTGGACGAAAAAAAAACACAGATATATTAGATAAGAATGTGTTTTTGTTTTTATTCTTAAAACGTAATTTAAAAGTAAACTATGTCTTTGGCACGCGCAACTGAACGGATCGAACAAATACCTTTATTAAGTGTTAATTCAGGTTCATATAATTAACAAAATCTTAGCATGTTAACAGTAATTTCCTTTTAGAAAGTACGTATGGTACTGATACTGTGCGAAGCAATGACCGAATGGTCGAAAATTTAACAACTATGAGTATTAATGTCGATACTGACACAGATTTCGGTCCTATAGTCGGATATGCCAACGAGCCTTTGTTACCTTTGGTCAAAGCTTGTGCTCCATTGAACAGTATGATCTACAATCTATGGTTTTATGTTCAATTAGCACTGGATGGTACTCCAGAACAGCCTGCAGATGGATTGACAATTGATGAGAGTGCTGCTATTCGTCTTTATACAATCGAATGGCCAAGACCCCATCGAAGTCTCTATTTAATGCTCAACCAAACATTAAAAACGGCTCATCGTGATAATCTTCGGCCGTATTTCAAATACCTCAAATTGTTTCTAACTGCTCTAGCCAAACTACAATGTCTTCCACAGCAAACCGTTTGGAGAGGTGTAACTAAAGATTTGAGCGCACTTTTCCCGCCAGGCACTCCGCTGACATGGTGGGGATTTTCATCATGTACAACTACAATGACTGTGCTCAATAATAACATGTATTTGGGTAATAGTGGTTCGAGAACACTCTTTTCTATTGAAACTATCAACGGTCGGACAGTACGTGCTCATTCACATTACGAAGGCGAAGATGAAATTCTTCTTTTGCCTGGCACGAGCATGATTGTTCAATCACAATTCAATCCTGCGCCTGATCTTCACATTATTCATTTAAAACAAGTCGTGCCAAAAGAAATACTATTAGAACCGCCTTTTAAAGGTAGATGAATTTCGAACTATTTATTTTAATCTTATTTCTATGCAATTAGATGCATGTCTCTATCCAAAAGTTGAGTAAGTTTAGTTTAACTAATCTGCTCTGATGAGTTTTTTTTTAAAAATCATATTAAATAGGCAGCATTGGTATCAGAAAAAGAAATTTATTCTTCCGATCATAAGCACAATGACGATGTTAGTTGCCATTGCAGGCATTCTCATATATTTTTTAATCATATACAAACCAGGTATATAATTTGATTAAAATAATACGTGCTTATTCATCTTTCATGAATTTCAGCATACAAATGCGAAAATCCTTATACAAGTGCACAGAGATATTACACTGGTAACTCTCCAATTTCAATAGCATTCGGTCATTTCACAGATATAAGAAACAATACGGAACCTTTACTACTTGTGAGCAACTATGCTGATGGAACTCTTAAAGTACTTCTAGCTGATGAAAATCATGGATTTGATTCAAAAGAAAAATTCGCGACCGGGAAGCGTCCAGGATGGATAATATCAAATGATTTCAACAATGATAATAATCCCGATTTAGCAGTGACCAATGTTTTTGATGGTACTGTTAGTATACTACTTGGTAATGGTGATGGAACGTTTCAATATCAAAATGTCTATGATACCGGCTTTCCTTCAATGTCAATAACAGCAGGTGATTTCAATAGTGATAACAGAACAGATCTAGCAGTGACCAATTGGAGAAACAATACTGTTAGTGTATTACTTGGCAATGGCAATGGGACGTTTCAGACTGAAACAACATACGACACTGGTGAGGATCCACTGACGGTAATAACAGGCGATTTCAATAATGACAGAAAACTCGACCTGGTAGTGGCGAATCAGGGCGAATATGCTCTCAGTATACTCTTTGGTAATGGTGATGGAACATTTCAGGACCAAACAAGATACAATACTAGTGGCAGACCAGGGCCTATCACAGCAGGAGATTTCAACCATGATTATAAACTAGATTTAGTTATGTGTAATATGCAAGTTAATACTATCAGTATATTACTTGGCAATGGCGATGGCACATTTCAAAATCGAACAACATACGACGTCGGTGATGGTTCAATATCAGTAATAACCGATGATTTTAACAATGATAATAAATTGGATCTAGCAGTCAGCAATATGGAGAATGATACAATCAGTGTACTGCTTGGTAATGGTGATGGGACATTTCAAAATCAGACAATGTATGACACTGGTCGTCGTCCTATGTCAGTAGTAGCAGGTGATTTCAACAATGACAACAAATCTGATCTAGCAGTGGCCAATCGAGAGAATAATACCATAATTGTGTTTATTGGTGAGGGTGATGGAACATTTAAGATTGACAAAACGTACGATACTGGCCGTGGTCCAATTTCGTTAGCAACAGCCGATTTCAACAATGATCGAAAGTCCGATCTGGTAGCATCGAATTATGGCGATAATACCGTTCATATGCTTCTTGGAAATGGTGATGGAAGTTTTCGAAATCGAAGCACTTATGACATTGGTGATCATCCAATATTCGTGATAGCAGATGACTTTAACAATGATAGAAAGACAGATTTAGCATCGGTGAATGAGGACGGCTATTGGGTCGGTGTACGACTTGGTAATGGTGATGGAACGTTTCAGATTCAAAAAATGTATAATGCCGGCAGTAAGCCAGTGTCAATAACAACAGGCGATTTCAATCACGATAAAAAAGTCGATTTAGCAGTGGCTAATTGGGAAAACAGCAATGTTATCAATGTATTACTTGGTAATGGTAATGGAACATTTCAAGAGCCAACAAAATTTGATGCTGGTCCTAGACCGACACATGTGATTACAGGTGATTTCAATAATGATACGAATCTGGATCTAGTTGTTGCTAATTTCGATGAGGCATGTGATCACGATGATGATATGAATATGCTAGAAATGGTGTCATTCGGTTATGATATTGGTACTGTTAGTCTATTATTGGGAAATGGTGATGGAACCTTTCAAGATAGGAAAAATTATACCGTTGGTCATTGTCCACGATCGGTGGCGATGGCTGATTTTAACAATGATAACAAACTCGATTTAGCAGTGACCAATATGATAGATAATACTGTCAGTGTGTTACTAGGGAATGGTGATGGGACATTTATGGCTCAAAGAGCAGCTCTTGCTGGCCGTAGTCCAATGGCAATAGCAGCAGGTGATTTTAATCGTGATAACAAAGTAGATCTAGCAGTGAGCAATCTACAGGATGATACTATCAGTGTGTTGATTGGCAATGGTGATGGGAGCTTTGCGAACATAATTCCATATAATGCTTGCAATGATCCAGTCTTCTTGAAAGCTGATGATTTTAATGGCGATGGACAACTCGATCTAGCTGTTGGTATTTTGAATTCTAACGAAATATTAGTTTTTTTTAATACATGTTCTCGTGAATAAAAGAGTATTTAGTGTGTTTTATTTGAAATCCTTGAGCTAATTCTTTCTCTTGATCATCATCATCAAGATAGACAAAAGTTTGAAGATTTCCATTGAATTTGCCAAGTAGTATATCACCTGACGGATGAATAAATCGAGTAACATAACCATTATATACCGTATCCGTAGAGCGTTCGATGGAATTCCATGAATATCCATTGCGATCCAACGAAATGTTCGTTCTTGTTTTGGATTAATTAATATTTGGTAAATTAAAGATGTACGAACACCTCGAAAAGATCCAACAGCAATACTCATTCCTTGAATAAGTTTACCAAGAATCATTTGACCTTCTTTCGTCTTAAAACGTACGACATATACCGATCGATCATTTTCTTTTCCGCCAATAACAGCATCTGCTGGAATATAACCATATTGAGAATCTTTCCAAATAGTCTCATTTTGTTTGTACCAAATAAATTGAAACTCATCAATTGCAAGTCCAGATCGACCTCTAACATATCCAAGTACATAACCATAAAATGAGTCTGTACATTTCTTTTCATCTTTCATACCGTATAATGGTGTTATACGTCCATTTGTCGTCTGAAATTGTATTCCAGTAATGAAACTAGTATATTCACCATCAACAATAATACCTCCTTTGTATTTATCATCTGTTGCTTTTCCAACATATAAAGTCACACTTTGAAAGTTTTCTCCGTCGACTAACATGAATTTCGCATTGAATACATTATTCGGTCTACAATTTCCATTTCCATGATAAATTTTCGGATAGAATTCATCAGTTTTATCATAAATAAAACGTATTGCTTCGAGATATCGTTCCCAAAATACCTCAACGCCAACACAACATGTTTCCGTCGGTAGTTTAAGTTCAATTGAATCATCAAATGATGAACCACCTCTGGGACTACCATAAACCGAACCGATTCTATCTAAACGATTCGTGCTTGCAGTGAAATTCTGCTTTTTAAAAGTACGTGATCGATCATACCATTGAAGACTTTGATCAAGATCACCTTGTTGTGATGCAAGAGTACCGAGATCTTCATATAAATTAGCGAGTCTATGATCATTGGATGGTAATTCTTGACATAAACGTGTGAAATATTTCTTAGCTAACTCGAATTTTCCCATTTTCCAAAGAACATCTCCTAAAATACGAAGATTCGTCGGCCCATATCCTGTTCTTTCTTTCATATACGACAGAAGTTCTTGTAATTCATGTTCACCATCATTACAAAATCGCAATTTTACATTCCAAATATGTTCATTATCAATAACAAGTAGCGCTCATCCGAAGGATTCGCAGACCCTTTTCTGAAAGAAATCTAGTTTACTGAGCATTCAAAACACTTTCATCCTCACTCTTAGAAAAAGAAAATATTGCTAACGATCAATAAATGAACGCATGTATTCATTATATTTTTCTACTTCTCGTTTTTACTATAAAATAAACATGAAAGAAGATATTCAAAAAGAATCTACTTTTGAATACATCAATCAAAATATATAAAAAGATAGAATATTTTCGGAAACGTGACATTTTCAATATCGTTCCCGTAGGATTCTAATTCCGATTGCTGAAAAAATGATTAATGATTTCGAAGTTCCACTTTTCTCTCATAGCGCATTATCTAAATTAAGAACAGACATGTGATTTATATTCAATAACACATTTTCCTAATTAATCGTCAATAAATATTTTATCTTGTTATTACAGGAAGAGAACGATAATGTTTTGTATAATAATAAAATTTGACCTCATCGACATAAAACTCTTATGTTGAACGCAGATCTTCCATGGATAGAAAATGTACATGTATAATATATCCATCGTAAATTATGTTATGAATGATAATTGAACAACGAGAGATAGACGAAATCGTTGAGAGTGAAAGACTCTCGAAGAACCAGCTGTATTTGTCCGAAATATCAGAAAGGCAGTATTCATAATTTTATGATAGGAACGATAGGAATTTAGCTGTCAAGCTAACAACTTTACATACAAACCTTTAGGTTCAAGTAGAACCTATAAAGGTCTACTTTACTATTCACTTTTCTGAACGCTTTCATATACTAATAGTCATTTTCCTTTATCATTGACACATTGCAATCATTCAAATATGTGTAGAAAATTTCTGTCTTTAAAATTTAGGCTTCCGAATATTAATGTATCAGCTACAGGCTCAGAAGATCAGTCGTGAAGCTAATATGATATGTTTAAACGAAAATTTTGTGAAATACGAACAGAAAGGGAGTATAAAAGTATAATGGTAGAAAATTTGGACCCCCTCTCACAGACATCACTGACATAAAAGATATAGCTAATATCAGAAACCGAATTGCTGTTACAGGCGTTACTAGCATTCCAGAATTACCAACATTACAGACATAATTTGAGAACTAATGTATCTATTTCAGCGATCTAAACCTATTTTATAACTTAATTTTCATTTACAGTCAACATTCGATTAACATACTAACAAAATAAATTAGTTCTACACATCAATTTGAAACTCCGTCTTAATTAGTATTTTCCAAACTTCCCAATCAGTTCCTGTTTCACACTTTTAATGCAGAAGCGATTGCGCTGACCAGCTATTTAAATTTCAACGCGAAATACAAGTGTGAATTCAAATACATCGGACTAATAACCATAATAGTGGTATTAAAAGTATTTATTTTCTTTATCGATACTTCGATCTATTCTCACGAGTGTTTCATGCTCAAACACAGAAATCTCAATATTTTCTCAGTTTTAAGAACTTTTTACGCGTTAATCATACATTTTCTCAAATTCGAATCTAGTAATTCGGATAACAAATCAAAACCTTAAATAATACATCATGTGCAAACATTTTCATATCCCACTTCCTACACACTAGATATCGTCCATCTACGATACGTTCACTATCTCTAAAGTACAATTTCAATTAAATTTCACAAAAATACACTTTTCTTCAAAACTCAATGAATAAAATAAATAGACAAAATCACAACTACAAGCCGTTTTCTTTTCATGCAATCAAAGTGAATGTAACTGTCAAAAATTTCAAATTAATCAAGCAATCTATACCCAAAATATTAATATTGTCATTTATTACGATGAAATGTAACAAACGCACACAAGAGCATAATTATGAATATCCCTCAAGTTCCACCTATTCGTAATCAATCTTAAACCAGAAAATTGGAATCTACAATTGAATCACCACCACACTGTGAGATGGCTGTTTGTCTTCTTCAGGCGCTCGAAATACTGTGCACCTTGAGCTCCGATATGATTGCCGTAAAGTTCGAGTTTAGTGAGTGTCTGTATGAAAGAGACAGGAATGAGATGATGGTAAAAAACGTGAAGGAGTGATGATCTCACTGTATTGTGTCGCAATGCTTCACCCAAATATTGTGCACCTTGATCTCCGATTTCATTGTAGCGCAGGTCGAGTGTACTGAGTGTCTGTATGCAAGAGACAGGAATGAGATGATGATACAAACATGAAGGAGTGATGATCTCACTGTATTGTGTCGCAATGCTTCACCCAAGTATTGTGCACCTTGAGCTCCGATTTCATTGCGGTAAAGGTTGAGTGCAGTGAGTGTCTGTATGAAAGACACAGGAATGAGATGATGGTAAAAACACGAAGGAGTGATGATCTCACTGTATTTTGTCGCAATGCTTCACCCAAACATTGCGCACCTTGAGCTCCGATTTGATTGTTGTCAAGGTTCAGTGTAGTGAGTGTCTGTATGAAAGAGACAGGAATGAGATGATGGTAAAAACATGAAGGAGTGATGATCTCACTGTATTGTGTCGCAATGCTTCACCCAAATATTGTGCACCTTGATCTCCGATTTCATTCCAGTAAAGGCTGAGTGTAGTGAGTGTCTGTATGAAAGAGACAGAAGTGGGATGACGGTAAAAACACGAAGGACTGATGATCTCACTGTATTGTGTCGCAATGCTTCACCCAAATATTGTGCACCTTGATTTCCGATTTGATTGTAGTGCAGGTCGAGTGTAGTGAGTGTCTGTATGAAAGAGACAGGAATGAGATGATGGTAAAAACATGAAGAAGTGATGATCTCACTGTATTGTGTCGCAATGCTTCACCCAAGTATTGTGCACCTTCAGCTTTGATGTGATTGTCGTTAAGGTCGAGTGTAGTGAGTGTCTGTATGAAAGAGACAGGAATGAGATGATGGTAGAAACACGAAGGAGTGATGATCTCACTGTATTGTGTCGCAATGCTTCACCCAAATATTGTGCACCTTGATCTCCGATTTCATTCCCGTGAAGGTCGAGTGTAGTGAGTGTCTGTATGAAAGAGACAGGAATGAGATGATGGTAAAAACATGAAGAAGTGATGATCTCACTGTATTGTGTCGCAATGCTTCACCCAAGTATTGTGCACCTTGAGCTCCGATTTCATTGCCGTTAAGGTGGAGTGTAGTGAGTGTCTGTATGAAAGAGACAGAAGTGGGATGACGGTAAAAACACGAAGGACTGATGATCTCACTGTATTGTGTCGCAATGCTTCACCCAAATATTGTGCACCTTGAGCTCCGATTTCACTCCAGTAAAGGTTGAGTGTAGTGAGTGTCTGTATTACAGCAATATCGATATAATTCAATCAACTCACTTCGTACTACTAATAAATTAGTTCAAGAACATGCAGAAATTCAAAAGCTAATCCAAAAAAATCGATACGATAAAAGTACTATCAACAGGGAATTTTTCGTCGGTGATCTCGTATGGGTCAAGATCCCAAATCCTCAAATTGACAACAACACTATATCACATAAACTACGACCTAAGTATCAAGGACCGTGTCGTCTCATTGAAAAACTCTCTCCATCGACATTTATTGTTCTACGATTACAAGATAATGTTAACTTAGGAGTCACCAATATCGATCGCATAAAACTATATTATGAACCACAAAACACTAATTCGTCAAATTCAAACTTAACAAATAATTCCTCTTCCTCATTAATAAGGCGATATCCGTTAAGAGAACGTCGACCGCCTCGTATTTATTAATTACTCAAACTATAATTATACATTTCGTAATTTAGTCACTTATTTTTTACTTTATTTCCCCTCATTGATATATTTTTTCTTTTCAAAAAATGTCTTTTAATCTTCCAGATCAAATTTTCTTTATGAACGATATGTTCACAAAGATTTTATTCGTCATGTGTTTCATAACACACTCAAAATCACTTATTCCCTTACCACAGGGACATGTGGTTCATCCCACGTCAGGTTTGGCATTTCAATACATTACACAATATTATCCGGCGGATACTATTATACCGATTACGGTCTCAATCCCACTTACCAAAGATATGTGCTATCTACTACCATTACACAGCTTAGAGAAAATTCATAGTTGTCGTCAATCGGCAGATGATACATCGAACAAAAGGTCAAAACGACTCATTTCTGAAATTATATCTATTGGAATGGGGACTGCAGCATTAACTATGTCAACTGCAACATCTTTACAATTAACACAATTGAAAAATGATATGGAAACTATCACTAAATCATTAATACAACAAAATAATATCACTATTACCCAACTCCACCATTTTCATGAAGGCCAACTGAAACTCGCATTAGTGTTAAATCATACTCAAATCGTTTTAAACAAAACCGTAAATATCATTAACTATCATCATTTACAATTCGACCACTTGGAAACTTATGCTAAAATCCTGGACAATCGACTTACTACTTTCATACATACGGTTGAATCTCATTTTTTACATACTGCACTTGCAGATATTTTTGCGAATCGTCTCAATTTACAATTCATACATCACAAAGACTTAAATACAGTACTACAATTTATCGTGGCTTCTACGAATATTACGTTTAATAATAATTTCACTGATTCTACATTACTCAATTTAGTCAGTAGTCTTTTAATTCAACAAGCAATACATTTTATTCCTAAAGAAACAAATACAACACTTGGTATCCTATCGATTACTTCATTTTTTGCGGCAAACACTAAACGAAAAATGTCTTTTAATATCTATCAGTTAATTCCAATCCCTTTCCCACATACGGGATTGCGTGTTCGACTAGCTAATCTACCAGTAACAATTGGGATCGACTTTGAACATTCACGACTAATTACATGGAATGTTGATCAAATAATGACATGTAATTTTCAATCCATATCAACGTGCCGAGAAACACCACCAATTATAACAAAATGGCAAGATACTTGTTTATATCAAATTTTAACAGATACAATCTTATCCGCCTGCCGAATAGAAATAGAAAATGAACCACTTTTCTTTCATGATATGGGCAAACAATGGCTGATATCCACAAATTCAACACAGACATGTCATTTCACTGTATTTTCAGCAACAAATCCTCCAACTATTATCAAGGACACAGTACGAACACTACCACCCGTAACTTTAGTTACCATCCCTGAAAAAACTACACTTATATGTGAACGTTTTTCAATTCAAGCGGCACCCAAAGTAACTGATTCACCATTGATCATTTGGGACTTAAGCTTACAAGAAGCACCAACAGAAGATACGTGTGATTTTATCAAATATTTAAATAATTCGAAAAAATGGCCAAAAATACCTTATATTTCCGATGAATTTAAAGCCATATATAATTTCTTAGAAAATACTTCAACGACAAAGTCAAACTATAACTTACGTAATATACATCGACATCCGTTTGGTATTCTCATTATCATCACAATCATTGTTACTACAATTTTATTCCTATTCGTATTTATCTGTCTTTTAACTTGCAAAATTCGTCTACCATCAATTTATTTACCCGTTTCAACTATAAATGATGTTTCAACAAACAACAAATAATAAACATTTCTCTATTCTATTCTTTTTCTCTTCTTCCCTTTTTCTTTTTGACGCTCAGGAGAGCGTCTTGTTTTCGTCCGGGAGTGTGACTATCAAAGATTGTCTTCACTTTCGTATATAGTATATCTGCTTTTCTTTCCTTTTCCTCTTCTCTCTCATTATTCATTGAGATATCTAGATTCTATCATAGATACGTGTTTGACATTTGTTCCCAATATAGAATAGAAATAATCCGATTTAGAACATTGATATCAATAGTTTATATTTGTGCTGTTTATTTTAACCCTAGATATCAATGCATGATATGCCTTTTTTGGAAATGTAACCCTAGATTGGAAACATTATATTGAATGGGTATTTTCGGAGTTCACTAGTATATCGAGAAGATATATAAGGAACGAAGAAAGTACAGTTCGATGCGATTTATTATATATAATAAATATAGTTAGTATATTATATACTTACATACAGTCATAAATCGTCACATGTATGAAAGAGACAGGAATGAGCGAATGACGAAGAAGATGATGAAACGTCGCCTACTCGGACAAAGGATGGGTCTCTGCGTATACATCTGTGTTACTAGTTAGACAAGAAAGTAACGCTTCTGATTTGACCGGTAAGTGTACTGAGTGAATGTGCAAGCTATATGGAGGAGTCTCAGGTAAGTATAGATGTGCATGATGAGTCCCGAGTAGAGAGTGTGTCTCAGAAGATGTATCCTTTTTTGAGAACTATTAGGCAATTTGTTGATGTCGGATGAATGAATTTTGATTGTTGAGTTATATGTAGAGGCGGCACCAGGATTTTCGGGTATGCTAAGTCTTAGCTATGAAGCATAGGATCCGCATAAAACTGGTATCGTTACTATATGGGACATAAATGATGAGTGTTCATGAAGAAAATTTTCTGATTAGCACTTGCGAAATAAATTAGCAATTTCCTGAGCCTCCCTCCCCCAGAATTTCTCGGATACTATTTGGAATCATGTGGTTTTAACAATGTCAGAGTAGGCTACGCCAAAATTGATCGACAGATTTTAATTTCCAGCAAAAAATTCAGAACTAGTAAATAACTACAGTCTTCAGAAATATTGCTGCATGTCACAAATGTCAAAATGAAGACTAAAATGGATATAACTATATGAGGGATCTAGATTTTTTTGTTGAAAATGAAAATCTGTCGATCAATTTTGGTGTAGCCTACTCTGGCACTGTTAAAACCACACGACCGCCAATAGTATCCGAGAAATTCTGGGGGGGCTCAGGACATTGCTAATTTATTTCGTAAATGCTAATCAGAAAATTTTCTTCATGAACACTCATCATTTATGTCCCATATAATAGCTATATCAGTTTTATGCGGATCCCATGCTTCATAGCTAAGATTTAGCGTACTCAAAAATCCTGGTGCCGCCTCTAGTTATATGACTGTTACTCAAACGTTAAGCTGTATTGTATATTCAATTGCTCAAGATTGATGCATCATCCTAATCCTCGAATGGCTTAAGTAGAATGATTATTTGATGTCTAATTTAATGTATTGTTCAGTCTGGATACTAATGTGCTTCGAGATATTTTTTGCACGAAATAACTGATTGGGTCATTTATTCCCTCGGCTGTAAGGAGGGTCATATGAAAAAAATTGTTTGTGTGTGTGTTTGTTTACATGGGGTGAAAAGAACGTCGATTTTAGTATGTCGTAAATGCTGGTCATTGATGGTCAAGAACTTAGTTGGACCCTTGGTAATCGAGGTCAGGAAAGCCGAATCTGAGTAGAAACTGGGGTCAAAGGAACATCGATTGTAGAGAATTCTATTTCTACAGCGTATGAGAATTTCGATATTACGGAATGTTAGGTTATTGAGTCTGATAAATCCGAATCTGCCGTTGGATTTCGAAAATACCCACTTTGGTATTTTCAAAATTTAACAGTTTCTCATAAAGTGTGACTGAAGATAATCGGGTATGGAGAATTCCAGTCTACCATTAGAGTTTGAAAATATAAAATGGCGTATTTTTCACTAGAAAATGGGTATTATTTAAATCTAACGATCTGTTATAAAATTTGATCAAATAGAATCGAGTGTTTAGAATTCGAATCCGTGGTCGGAATTTTAAATTTTAAAACGGGTATTCTCTAGTTCAATAAGTAGGTTTTGTCGAAAGGTAACGGTAATTCGCAAAGAATGATCAAATAGAAATGAATATAAAAATGGCATAGGACGAGTTGGGAGTGGCGGACCGGAGGGACGCAGACGACCGACGAAGTGATACTTCTGACGGTACAAATGAGATTTACACATTATGAATATTCTTTCTATTTGAAAAAATGATGAGAGATCTGTATGCAAAAAAAGAAAAATATTATCTTCTTTGTCATAGAGGAAGATCATGGAAACGTTTTTCTTTGGTAGACAGCGTTGTTTCTTCGATCACATTGACCAAAGAAAGATGAATTTGAGCGATTCGTCATCCTAATGTTCGGATATTGTTCGAAGGTGTCGAATCGAATACGGAGAATCCGGCTTTAGGCAACTCTGCTTGTTCCCTTGACTGTAAGGAGGGTCATATAAAAAAAAAATAGTTTGTCAGTCCGTATATTTGCATTGGGACCAGAAGAACATCGATTTTGGTATGTCATATATGTTGGTCATTGAAAGACATACTATTGTTGGACTTGCCAGTAGTGTCTTATTTGAAACTTGAGTTTAAATTTCAAACTTCAAATTTCAAAATTTAAATTACTACTACCGTGTACATAAGTCCGTCTTCACCCTCAGTTTGGAATTATGCCTACTGTGTATACATGTACGCCTTCACCCTCAAATTTGGGAATAATAATTTGAAATTTGAATTCAAGTTTCATGTATGACATGTATGGGACTTGCGACTTCTTGGTTAAGGGAGGAATGTAGAATTTCTAATACAGAAAGAATTCATAGCGAAGGCGGCCGAAGGCCGTCTGAGTGCACCACCATCGTAAATCTTTGCATTCTAACTACCCACATGAATGTGTCCTCACGCAGGTTGCTAAGAAAACTCACTAATAGCCTTTTATGACTTTAAAAGAATCAAATGCATCGATAGGGAAGGTCGTATAAGCGATCTTCTACGCCTAGATTTCGAAGAATAGAAATCTAATTTTTATGACCGAGAGATGGATATTTTTGAAATCTGACGATGTCTCATAAAGTTTGACCAAAGGGAATGGACTATGGACAAGGGGGAAAAAGCGACACTTCATCTACTTCCGTACTCCCAGAAGTACAGTGGAAGTACCTGGGAGTACTATGGAAGTATTTGGGAGTATCACGGGAGTATCATGGGAGTACGGTGGGAGTACGATGGGAGTACGGTGGGTGTACGATGGGAGTACTGTGGGAGTACTGTGGGAGTACTGTGGAAGTACTGTGGGAGTGTGAACACTCGTACTTTCGCTTTTTCCCCCTTGGGTGCTGCCCATACTACGTTTACTGTAGTATTTCTATAATATTAATATAGATTTTGATTTTGGAATGATTACAAATGAAAATAGGGTTTATGGATTGTTGGATCGATGAGTTATTTATGTTGTTCATTTCCAGTCACTTTCAGCTACAATTTCAGTCGAGGGTTAAGTGAATCGATTCTCGATGAACGTTACTTGTTTGAGAGAAACAGATGTATCATCACAAATATAACATCAATTGTTTGCTTTTGATGTCAATTGAGATGATTTGTTTTTCCAGTCGGTTGGTTTACGAATATGTTAGCTACACTTGTAGTAAATGCATAACATATCATTAAACGTTTGGAGAAGGAAAGAAAAAAACTTAGACTGAAAAAGACGTGGTCACATTCAAGAGCTTTTGTTTATCAGGAGGGGAAAGTAAGGTGTTTAGTTTAGAAAGAAAATGGCATTGAATTTATTTCTTTTGGTTTTCAAAATAATTGACAATTGCAGTCGGTTTGTGAAGCTTTATACTTCGAAAAGTTCAATCATTATCTTGAAGTTACGATGACTGATCATCTGTTTTGAAATCATATACATCGTGTAAACTGTTAGTTATTGTTTTATGACGCTATTATTGTGTTACTTTACTTTACTTTGTTAGAGAAACTAAGAAGAAGTAATGATTTACCTGGTATCGTTGGGAAGAATAAATAATTCGGTTGAGACGTTGGCACACATTAATAAAGGATAGATATAAACTTTTGTCATTTAAATGATCCAATATTCGGTAGACCATTTCGATGGGTAAGTTTTGAAGTGTGAGAGACATTTTCATTGAATATAAATAATCAGATGCTTATAATAAGTGAAAATACTCTGAGAATGTGTATGAAATGTAAAATTTTTCTTTTTTTTGCAAATAAATATGAAATTTACTCATATACGAAGTTCTTCGTTGTTGCAATTACAATAGATAGTGCTTGACGAATGATGAAATAGTAGGAAGATAAACAAAGTCAATATCGGTTATGTCATAAAGATGGCGGTAAGTATCTTGAGGGTTTTGAGACAAGTTTCCATGACCGATTTCGATTTCTGCTACTGGACTTGCGAGTTTACATCATTGAAGGCTTTTGAATGCAGATGATTGGATCTGGTATGTTTTGACTATATTTTTATCTGAAATATAGAATAATTGTTGGTTTTGTTTTTGTTTGAACAAACAGTAGAAGGATGTCATATTCGTGTGCAATTTGTAGGTGTTTCCAGTTATAGTTCGTTTGTGTTGGGTTTCTTGTATTGTTTCTACAAGATAAGAAAATTGACTTAATCAAAGCTGGATGATAGAAACATATAGGTGTCTTGCGGTGGTGATTCGTTAATAAATATTTCTTAGGCCGTTTAATGATAAGGTCACGTGTGTTTGCGCGACGATTTCGATTTTCAACTATGAATTTGATATCGTTGCATATATGTTCGATGAATGTTTGCTCATACATATGATACATGTCTCGTTTGAAGGATGAAAAACGTTTTTCATGTGTGTAATAAATAATGAGCTTATTTGATGTAGTACCTTCGTCTGTTGGTTTCGATGCAGTTGATTGATTTTGTTTTTCTTATAGTTTGATATGTGTTGAATCCTTTTCTTTATTTACGTGTGTTCTAGTTTCTATGGAATTCGCTTTTTATTATGTTAATCTTGCGGTAATGTTTTGACGTAATAGTTGATATTGCTTTTGATGATTTAGAAATGGTACAACTAACCATTGCGAAATATATGTTTGTAAAAATTTTCGAAATTGCTTTTCAGTAAATAATGGTGGATAACTAGAATGTGAATGTATATTGAAATAATGAATTTACATACATGTCATACTTGAAACTTGAATTCAAATTTCAAACTACTATTCCCAAATTTGAGGGTGAAGGCGGACGTGTGTACACCGTAGTAGTAATTTATATTTTGAAATTTGAAATTTGAATTCAAGTTTGAAATAAGACACTACTGAAATCTAACTGAAATTAATGAAAACAACAATGGAATGAAGTGAAAAATTAATTTCTTCGTACGAAGATTGTTTAGCAATTGAATAACTCTATTTAAAATATCATTGAATCGATTGTACGATAACTGTATGAAAGCATTTGCTTCAGAGAGAAATTGTTGCCCTTGTCTGTTAGACAAATAATGAGATTCTTCTTTTTTAATTATTCTTCGAATAGATTGAACAATCTATGCTTATTGGCGATTTTGAATTTGGTCTTTGCATCGAGAGTGGTGTAAAATAACATTGTTGAAAATAATTCATAAGATTCACTGAATATTATTTGAAGATCAATGTACCAAATGGAATATTTACATGTTCCCTTTTAATTT
>Ga0209914_1001803_pt1 | contig 19912 bp, 19 predicted proteins | sample ThiBiot_500_plan_FD_183949 | JGI IMG/M metagenome (GOLD analysis project Ga0209914, IMG submission 183949) | Wastewater bioreactor microbial communities from Cape Town, South Africa - Thiocy_cont_500_plan (SPAdes) | ecosystem: Engineered > Bioreactor > Thiocyanate-remediating > Anaerobic-Aerobic...
CACATGAAGGACCACTACCGAACGACGCCAGAAGCAAGGTGCTCCTACTAACCACATCCGATGAGCTCAGCAGAGTGAAGTTGGCACACTCTCATTAAGATGTAACCCCATGAGCACCAATAATAATTAAAAAAAAAAAAAAAAAAAAAAAAAAAAACTGATACCCCAAAAATACTTCGAAAATTTTTTCAACACCATAGTGGAGCGTACACCAAAAGTGTACGCATACACCAGAAGTGTATGCAAGGTACCAGAAGTGTACACATGCACCAGAAGTGTACGCAAGGTACCATGCGTACACCTCTGCGTTCACATGAAGTGTACGCAAACAAGTTACCAACATCAAAAAAAAAAAAAAAAAGTTGGTGTTGACTAACAAAAAGCTGATACCCAAAAAGACTTCGAAAATTTTTTCAACATCACAGTGGCGCGTATACCACAAGTGTACGCAGAAGTGTACGCAGAGGTGTACACAAAAGTGTACGCGTACACCAGAGGTGTACGCAAGGTACCTGAAGTGTACGCATGCACCAGAAGTGTACGCAAGGTACCCAGCGTACACCTCTGCGTTCACACAAAGTGTACGCAAGGTACCAAAAACCAGTTACCAAAACCGAAAAAAAAAAAATTTTTGTGTTGACCAGCAAAAAATGCTGATACCCAAAAAGACTTCGAAAATTTTTTCAACATCACAGTGAGAAGTGTACGCAGAGGTGTACGCAAAAGTGTACGCGTACACCAAAAGTGTATGCAAGGTACCTAAAGTGTACGCAAAGCACCAGAAGTGTACGCAAGGTACCCAGCGTACACATGCACCAGAAATGTACGCAAGGTACCATGCGTACACCTTTGTGGTCACTTGAAGTGTACACAAAGTACCAAAAACGAGTTACCAAAGTTGGAACAAAAAAGTTTATGATGACCAACAAAATGCCGATACCCAAAAAGACTTCGAAAATTTTTTCAACACCATAGTGGAGTGTACACCACAGAAGGAAGTGTACACAAGGGATCAGAGGTGTATGCGTACACCAGAAGTGTACGCAAGGTACCTGAAGTGTACGCGTGCACCAGAAGTGTATGCTCGGTACCAAAAACCAGCCAAGTAGAACTTGAATGTTTCACGGACGAAATAAAGGCTTATTCCATGATATGGGAACATTGCCCATTAGTACTGGCATCCAAGGCTCGTAATTGTACTCTGAACTTCATGTTTTCACAATGAGTGCTCAGCACTTTGATCTTTGTGTTCAGAGTCATGGTATCAGTAGTGTCGTTCACTTTGCCGTGGTATTGAATAGGCTTATTTTTTTTAAGTACGGGACGGGCTTTTCCTTTCAACAATCGTGTAACAATGATGCATCAAGAGTTACGCAATTGAACGCCCAAATGCTACCGTCATAGAGACTTTTCATTATTGTGACTGTAAATCACAAACGGAGTATTTTTCAGGACCATAGCAAACACACAAAAGTCACTCCCAAATTATTTGAATGTTTGTCAACAAAGATAGTCAACCGGCAGCGATTCACTCAGATAATCAACCAAGGGATACATAACAAAGAGCCACAAGCTAGCTCACAAGCACTTCTACAATTATCAGTGTCAACACTTTCATCTGGTTACCGAGCTGGGAGACTCTCACCTACAAACAGGCCAATCAAATTCTCCTCAATCAGAACAGTGCATCTCTATGACAAAAAGAACAACAAAATGTGACCTGGGAACCTCTGCCACCAAAGGAGACTCAAGGCAGATCTTCAGGGGGGATAGTCTTTGCGCGCGTTTAGGGCCCTAAATTTGCACAGGAGACTCAAGGCAGATCTTCACATTGACACTGACTTCAGTCAACAGAGGGTTACATTGTGATCAACTTTAATTTGTTTGACTGCGAATGAATGCGTTTTAAATTTTTTTTTGAATGCGTTTCACAAAGCCTCTCGCATCTGTTGCATCTGCTGTTGTTTCTTTTTGACCGAATCGTGGGTCCTCACAGAAAGAACTTGTGGACGCTTTTGTGCCTTGATATATGATGACTAAATGCGTCCTTTGATCTCTAAAATTGTATGTTACAGTCAGTTATTACAGGAAACAAGAGTTGGGCAAGCACAAAAAAACTTTCCTAATTAGGAAAAGTGTCTCTTCAAATGGTTCATCTATTTTTACCAAACCACATACACTTAGTACTAATTTCAGTTCAATATTTTGCAACCAAAATTTTACTAACTCACTAAAAAAAAACATTTTTGGTCAACGTCCACCAAAAACAGCTCTGCCGGGATTTTCTTGGAACATGGACCAGACAACAGCCTCTGCTCAACAATCTTCGAACGGAGATCACTCGATCCCCATCAAGGACACTTTGGCCCTCGCTGCCTCCTTTCTTACCCCCTCAGCAAGCCGCAATCCGCTCTACCCCTACACTTTATCTCTCTAAACCAGAGAACATGAAAGGAGCGTTCTCAGACTTTTTTGTAGAGCGCGTACTGTCCGATCTGGCCCCAAAGGGGGTAGCAGTACTCTCTTTCATGCATGCAAAAGGCGGCAAGACGCTCTTTTTCAAGTCCACGGAAGAACGGAACCAGTACGCAACATACTTCCCCCTGACGATGGGTCATTTTTTTGGCAAAGCGTATACTTTTGACGCGATCAAGCCGGAGGACAGAGTTCCCACAACCACAATCCTGATCATGGGACTCCCCCCAACGATGAATGAAGAAGAAGTTGTGGGCTTTTGTAAAGCCATCACCACCGACCCCGAGTTCGTTCGGGCTCGCAGAAGAACACTCAACGGCGGAGCCATTTCTGACAAAATTTCCGCTGTGTACCGCAAGGTCCCCCCCCCCCCTATCACTCCAACATAACACCCTGACACTGGCAGGATTCCGTCTGAGTTTCGTCCAGACGATGATTCAAGATGTGACCACTGCAAGCGGAAAGAACATGTGGCCGCCACTTGCCCCTACCCACAAACCGTCATACCCTCAGGGGAGAAAAAAGGGCCCTCCACTTCAGCTCTAGTGCAACCCACTTCCACAACACCAATGGAACAGCTCACATCTACTCCACCACGCACCACTACACACATCGTCTCAGCTCAGAAGAAGGACACTTCAGCTTCGAAGGGCTTCAATATCACTCGCTGCCATTTCCTCCTCGAGAGATGGGAGGATTGGTTCCTCTCACCCGGCAACATCCCATTCGACTCAGAAAACGATACAAATCACAGATCGCGGAGAAAAGGACATCCACTCAACACCATGCCCCTTCCTAAGATTTAGTGGCAGATCGAAGAGAGGAGGATGAACCTGGCCCAAAGAGCAGCAAGGGGTGAAATCCCGCAGACACCACTGGAATGGGACAGAAAGACACAAACAGAGCGCAGAGAAGAGAGAGCAAGCAAGCCCCTCCCACTTTCGAACGGCCAAATAGAAATAGGAACACAACTCAACACAGACTGGCTACTTTTGTGGCTGACATGGAAAAGATCACGATTCCGAAACCCGATAAAAAGCGTCATGTGGAATGTGAAATTTTTCACAACATCAATCAAGCACCCACAACAAACTGCGGAGATCATACTCAACCTTTGGTCAATCTGGTCTGTTATCACGTCATCCACACATACAGGCAATGGAACTCCTCTACCGGCCACATGGAAGAAGCTCACAACAGCAAAATATGTACAAGAAAAAACAAGACTAGCTTTCCTCTCCAAATAAATCGAGTGAACTTCAAAAAAAAAAAAAAAAAACAGCTCTGCTTCCCATGTATCATGCCAACAGTTCACCCAGTACATGAAGAGCAAATTGGAGAGGATCACTTCATGTAAGAAGGCACAGCATATCAATCCTGCTGGCCACCAGATATGGAGAAAGTTCTATCTAATGTTGGTGTCCTTCCTCCTCGTTCGAACTGGCTGGGGTTTTTTCTTGGAACAATTATTTTTTCCCCCTCCCCCTAGACACACCACGGAGGGGATGGAAGATGTGGGATATGGCATATTCTTATTTAGGAAAGTGTCTCTTCTGATAGAGCATATATTTGTATAAATACAAACCACACACTTCACATTATTTGTTTGAAAAATTCGAACAAAACAACAAAAAATACATGTACGCGTACACCAAAAGTGTATGCAAGGTACCAAAAACCAAAAACCAAAATTGGAAAAAAAAAAGTTTGTGCTGACCAACAAAATGTTGATACCCAAAAAGCCTTAGAAAATTTTTTCAACATCACAGTGGAGCGTACATTTAAAGTGTACGCAGAAGTGTACGCGTACACCAAAAGTGTATGCAAGGTACCTAAAGTGTACGCAAGGTACCAAGTGTACACATCTGCGGTCACATGAAGTGTACGCAAGGTACCAAAAATCAGTTACCAACATCAAAAAAAAAAAAAAAAAGTTTGGGGGTTTGCCGGCAAAAAGCTGATACCCCAAAAAAACTTCAAAATTTTTTTCAACACCATAGTGGAGCGTACACCAGAAGTGTACGCAGGTGTACGCAAAAGTGTATGTGTGCACCAGAAGTGTACACAAGGTACCATGTGTACACTTCTGCGATCACATGAAGTGTAAGCAAGGTACCAAAAACCAGTTACCAAAATCAAAAAAAAAAGTTTGTGTTGACCAGCAACAAAAAACTGATACCCAAAAAGACTTCGAAAATTTTTTCAACATCACAGTGGAGCGTACACCACAAGTGTACGCAGAAGTGTACGCAAGGTACCAGAAGTGTACGCAAGGTACCATGTGTACACTTCTGCGATCACATGAAGTGTACACAAGGCACCAAAAACCGCTGGTAAGTTTGAAATGACAGTATGTCAAGATTTGGTGACTAGTCGCAAATATTTTTGGTGACTAGCCGCGAATATTTTTGGTGACTAGCCGCGAATATTTTTGGTGACTAGTCGCGAATATTTTTGGTGACTAGTAGTGAATTTTTTTGGTGAAGGCAAAAAAATTTTTGTTGATGTTTTGTCCAAAAAGTTGTGAGCTGGTAAGTTTGAAATGACAGTTTGCCAGTATTTGGTGACTAGTCGCGAAATATTTTTGGTGACTAGTCGCGAATATTTTTTGGTGACTAGTCGTGAAATAATTTTGGTGACTAGTCGCCAATTGTTCTTAGAATTTACTCTGGGTGAAGGGCAATGTTCCCAAATCATGGAATAACCATTTATTCCATGAAACAGTTAAGTTCTACCCATCGTGAACATTCATTTTTTCCTGAAATAACGAATTGTTCCTCAGAATGGAAATAGCACCCGTTGTAAACATTTTGTAATCGGAATAAAAAAGGGCTATGGGACGATATAAAGCTGGGAGGAATAGTTACAACCTTGCAGAAATAGGAAAGTGTCTCTTCGGTTAAATACTTAGAAAATTTATAGCCACAACAGTGGGGCGCACACACCAGAAGTGTATGCAAGGTACCAGAAGTGTACACGTGCACCAAAAGTGTACGCATGCACCAGAAGTGTACGCATGCACCAGAAGTGTACGCATGCACCAGAAGTGTATGCAAGTGCGGAGTACCGAGCGTACACATCAGCGATCACATGAAGTGTACGCAAGGTACCAACAACCAAAGTTGGAAAAAAAAAAAGTTTGTGTTGACCAGCAAAATGCTGATACCCCAAAAGACTTCGAAATTTTTGTCAACATCACAGTAGAGTGAGCACACCGTGTGCACCAGAAGTGTACGCAAGGTATCAGAAGTGTACGCATGCTCCAAAAGTGTACACAGAAGTGTACGCGTGCACCAGAAGTGTACGAAAGGTACCAGAAGTGTACACATGCTCCAAAAAGTGTACGCAGAAGTCTCCGCAAGGTATCAGCAGTGTATGTATGCACCAAAGGTGTACACAAAGTACCAAGCGTACACTTCTGCGATCACATGAAGTGTACGCAAGGTACCAAAAACCAGTTACCAAAGTTGGAAAAAAAAAAGTTTGTGGGTTGACCAGCAAAATGCTGACACCCCAAAAGGACTTAGAAATTGTTTTTAACATCACAGTGCGTACACATTGTGTACACCGAAAGTGTACGCAGAAGTGTACGCAAGGTACCAGAAGTGTACGCATGCACAAAAGGTGTACACAAAGTACCCGAGCGTACACATCAGCGATCACATGAAGTGTACGAAGGGTGTCATATAAGTTTTGAGATTGATTGGAAGAATGGTGGCAGGGTGATCAATATTGTGCCCAACAAACCTTTTGGTAAACAGAGAGACTACAGTAGCTCCCGTGAAGTTTGAGAGGGGGACAAGATAAGTACCTCCTGGTATCTTGAATCAGGGCAAAGTCGTTCATGAATTCTGTTGACCAGCAAATGCAATACCCAAAAAGACTTAGAAATTTTTTTCAACCCGTGGCGGGTTTTGAAACAAGCCGTCTTCGACCTCGTCCTCCTCCTTGGAGTTCTTCATCAACGAGTGAACAGTGGTGGATTGCCCAACCGAAAGGGCAAGTCCGTTCAAGTGAGAAGGAGTCATATTACAGCTCTTGACCCAGTGAAGCTTCGGGAAAGATCTTTTCTGGACCGCATTCAACTGCCCAACGGGACTACTTTGAGCGATTCAAGGCACACCCCCATTAACTCTTCAAGTGGACTTCCTAACAGCCCCTGCGCCCACATGTCTTATCATTTGTGTGGGAGGCTCTTACACCGTCAGCTGTTCACCCATCTCCTGACATGATGTCTCTTCTGCAAAACACCCAAACACGGAACAGATTTTCAACTCTATTCCATCCAATACATAAACCGAGGATCGGCAGTAGACACAGTGGATGCAAGATTGGATCAAATCTTTCCACCGTGAAAACAGAGCACGAAGAGTACCCTGGACAGTAAAGTCAGCTGCTCGTGCTCGATGTTCCTGGGGTATGTCAAAAACAAGCGGATACCACACTCCTGTAGGGGCACTCTCTTTGTCAGACAAGGCACACCGCCGCCAACAAGAACTGATCATTTGGTGTTTGGTGGGAAAGGACGTCCACAGTTTGAAATTGCAATTTCTGGTACATGAACTATTTCCATCCATGGTGGTTGATCTCAACCACCAAAAAGCGTCCAAACAATTTAACTAATGCACAGAATGAAGTTGGCGCGCCTTGTATTTAATTGTCTTCTCTCCTCACATTGGTGCGATTTTACTCCCCCATCAAAGAGGTTTGATTCAAAATCGACTCTCAGGTATTTGCAAAATTCGGAACCAAATCCCACAAACAAGTTACTGCAGACTTGGCAGCAAGGCAAATAAGTGCTCTCTCAGCTGCTTTTGCACCGAGCCCCCAAGGCAACAAGATTTCTATTCTTCCATGACCTCACGGGCAGCTAAAATTACCCAGCAATTAATTGGGTCGTCATGCCAATGCTGACTCTTTTATGGAGCTAGCGCCATCTTTAAAGGACTCCACTCCACCAAGGACCAAAGAACACACACGGGGCATCAATATGATACAACATCCAGAAAGGCCTTTTCAACCAGCGATCAAAATCTTCTTACGCAAAAGTGACTCCCAAATCATTTGAATTCAACGAGTGAGTTGCAAAGTGATTCACTCAGACAATCAAGCAAAGGGATGCATACCAAAGAACCACAAGCTATCTCACATGTGGCCTGGCACCTCTGCCACCAGACAGGAGACTCAAGGCGGATCTTCACATTGACACTGAATTCAGTCAACAGAGGGTTACATTGTGATCAACTTTAATTTGTTTGACTGCGAATGAATGCGTTTTGCTAAGCACTCCACATCCGTTGTATCTGCTGCTATTCCTCGTTGACCGAACCATATGGGTCCTCACAGAAACAACTTGTGGACGCTTTTGTGCCTCGATATATGATGGCAAAGTACGACCTCTGATCTCTGAAAAATTGTATGTTACAGTTAGGCACAAAAAAACCTTTCCTAATTAGGAAAAATATCTCTTCAAACGGTTCATTTTTGGCAGACTTGTAAAATTCAAATGGTGACTAGTCGCGAAATATTTTTGGCGACTAGAATTTACAATGTGGGTGAGGAGACAATGTTTCCACATCATGAAATAAGCTTTTATTTCAAGAAACCGGAAAACATTTCGTCCCTAATTTTGCGCACCGAATTAGCTCAGCTTAAGAATGGAAAGTATTTTTGCGTACATTAAAAACAAGGGCGATCGAGTGGAATGCGCCAAATGTAAAATAAAGAGTCGTAAAGAAGATAACACCTTGAGTAGCGTAGGTATCGTTCTATATAAAGTAAATTAAAAAGAATTAGATTCAAAAGAGGAAAGTAAGTATGATAAGTTACCGTGGAATGAGAGAGTTCAAAGAAGAGGGTGCACATCATTGAAGGTTATACACAAACCTTCGACGCTCCGCAGCAAGTTCTCGTTCTTCATTCGCCACGTGGCGATGAATTCTCGCTTCTGGAGGAGCCAATATTGGTCGAATATCGAAATAGGATATTTCTTCTTCTTTTCGTAGTCCGATAAATCGATCTCCTCTTCCGAATTCGAGGATCCACCATTATTATCCGGGATCTCTTCATCTTCGTCCTGGGACTTGTCCTCCTCGAAATCGCCATCATCAAATACCGAGGCAGAGCCGTTGTCATCCGATGAAGGCTCTGACCAATGAAGAAGCGGGCTACATATTTCAGAGTTAGCTACGGTAGAAGGGAAAGGGGGGAGGTGTAGTACTAACCCTTCTTTTAATAAGGCCTGCTGAGTGTTGATTTCATCTACCGCATGGGAGTAGTACTTGGATTTCTTGAAGGCATCGAGCTTCGGGGTGTGCAGCTTGGGTGGCTCGCCTTCTTCCTCATCGTCTCGCCGACAATACTTTTGTGGGGTAGTAACAACCTCCTCTGTTATCATAGTGTCGGGTAAGTAAATATCTCCGACTTTGAAATTTTTTCAGCATCACAGTGGAGTGTACACATTGTGTACACCGAAAGTGTACGCTGTGGTGTACACAAAAGTGTACGCGTACACTAGAAGTGTACGCAAGGTACCTGAAGTGTACGCATGCACCAGAAGTGTACACACGGTACCAAGCGTACACTTCTGCGATCACATGAAGTGTACGCAAGGTACCAAAAACCAGTTACCAAAGTTGGAAAAAAAAAAAATTTGTGTTGACCAGCAAAGTGCTGATACCCGAAAAGACTTCGAAAATTTTTTCAACATCACAGTGGAGTGCACACATTGTGTACAACGGAAGTGTACGCAAAAGTGTACGCAGAAGTGTACACAAAGACTACGTGTACACTAAAAGTGTACGCAAGGTAGCTGAAGTGTACGCAAGGTACCAAGCGTACACTTCTGCGATCACATGAAGTGTACGCAAGGTACCAAAAACCAGTTACCAAAGTTGGAAAAAAAACTTTGGAGGTTGACCAACAAAATGCTGATACCCAAAAGGACTTAGGAAATTTTTTCAGCAGCACAGTGGAGTGTACACACTGTGTACACTGGACTTTGGTAGTTAGTTGTTGGTGCCTTGTACACTTCATGTGACCACAGAGGTGTACACCTGGTACCTTGCGTACACATCTGGTGCACGCGTACACTTGTGCATACACTTCCAGGATGCCCGTGTACACTTCTGGTACCCTGCGTACACTCCTAGTGCACGCATACACTCTTGCGTACACTTCTGCGTGTACACAATGTGTACGCACTGTGATGTTGCCACTTTGCGTACACTTGTGGTGCACGCGTACACTTCAGGTGCATGCGTACACTTCAAGTACTGCGTACACTTTTAGTGTACACGTACACTTCTGCGTACACTTCCAGTGTGTACACTCCGAGACAATCCCGGATTTTGTTATGCAGCACAGCATCATTGTACTTCTTTTGTTTCTCAGATAACTCCTTAGAGGTTTTCCCTGCATCGATACTCTTGGTTGGCTCTGAATCACATGAAACCGCACTTGCTTCTCCAATGGAAGTGCTGGTCGGCACACCACATAAGCACCCTTGAGATTGTCTTCAAACCAGTCCCTATTTGCTTCAATCAAGTGGCTGTCATTTGTCTTTGGTGAGCCAGATTTTTCAGATACTGCCTTTTCCATCACGAGTAGCGTTGAGGAACGGTCAGTGCGCATGTGCGATCAAGTAAATTTGTTGGTAGGCGCTTAATATGGTTGTGATCAACCATGGAGGATGGAAATGGTGCGTACCACAACAACGACTACCACCACTACCGCCACTACACCTGCAACAATCACAACACCTGCAGGCGCTGCAACGCCTCCCAGATTAAAGATTGTGAGAAATTGGAAGTGGAGGAGTTCTTTTTCTTGTTCTTCGGACTGGTTTGCTATTAGAAGGATGAAGGTCAGACATCTTAATTGTCACTTTTAAAATTAAATAATGGTGGGGTTGTGGGCTGCCGTTGAAGAGGCACGAGAACAAGGGAAGTAAGCACGATATTTTTTTGCGAAAGCTTTTGAAAGCACGTTGTGCACAGGCCATTTCCCTCGCTCTACGGTTTTAATGCGACGGTCTACAGTCGGGTAGATACATAAGGGCGCCTATTTTGCTTTTGGTGGTAGGGCGACTCCCGCGGAATCAGATCCGTATCGTCCATGCGGATCGTGGGATGTGGCTGGTCGTAGGTGAATCCCGGTATGCACACAGGCGACAGCCAGTAGCAGCGTCGCTGTTGGCGAGAATCTGGTTCCCCCTTTCGGTCGGAGCCAGAACCGGAGCCGGGAGGCAGAAAAGTGGTGTTGGATAGAGAGCTGACAAGGATGTGATGACGGCACTGGAGCAGGAGCTGACACATCTTGTGGGTTTCGACAAGGAGATCTTCTCCCCACGATGTCGCTAGGTCCACGAGCGCGAGGCGGTCGATGAATCTCGGGAGTTCTATCTCTTTGAGCGATGCGATATACAGCATCAAACGTGTCAGGTGCTTGAGTTTGTGATACTGCAAGCGAGCCCAACAGATTTTGGCCAGATTGATCCCCGGAAGAATCAGGTAGAGCGAGCGATCTTCAAGATCGCTCGGGCATGGCGGCACGCCATTGTCGAGGTTGTACGTCGATTGATCCTGGCCCATCTCCTGCATGCGCTGGAACCAAAAATAGCGTTCAAAGTAAGGTGCCGGTCCGTAAAAGATGGGCACCCGCGTTTTTTCTACCCGCTTGTCCACTTCTTTTTCTTCTTCCGATTTCCCCTTTTCTTTATCTCCCTGATCCCACAATCTTTCTTCCTCTTCTATTAATCTGCTTGATCCTCGATTCCACCTGGCTCCTCTTGTTCTTTGATTCTGTTCCCCTTCTTCTTCTTCTTCTTCTTCGTCCTCTTCATCCTCTTCATCTCCTTTGCTTTCTTCTTCTTCTTCTTCTTCTTCTTTGTCCTCTTCGTCTTCTTCGTATTCTCTTTGTCCTTTTTCTTTTTCGTTTTTTTTGTGTGCTTCCGGTTCCAGCAGTCCATCTGATCCTTGAGTCGACGCATCGCCATCATCTCTCTTGGCCGCCAGCTCAGATGGGGACAAAATCAAGTATGGCAGACACCTGTGCAGCAGTCGAAGTGCCACGGACCAATGCGCACAATATTTATCGTAGCACTCACGGAGGTGTTCCGGCAGGTCCGGCCCATCCTGCTCCACCCCAAGCAGCGTTGGCGATACAAGCCCCAGACATGCGATCAGATCGGATCTGTCGGCCCAGCGTGAGTCCGACTTCAACAACTCCCAGGCTTGCTTCGCCAGGGACGATGGCATCCAACGTGGGTAGGGCGATGATGAACCCAACGCGATGCACCCGGCGCGTTGCGCGATCGTCCTGACGATCTCGCAGACTTGCTGTTGTCGCTGGGTGAACCGGTCCAGTGCGCCCATCCCGCCTTTGTAGCAAGGCAGCGCCTTCTCCGATAGCCACATGCGTTGAAGGAAAGGTTGGGGAGAACGATCGGAGCTGAAGACGCAGAGCACATATTCTTTGACCCAATTCTCGACGCTATCAATTTTCGGCAGCAACAGCAAGGGAGAGTCGCTGTCTAATTCAGATGTCGCCATGAACCGACGCGCGCGATCCTCGAAAAGTGCCATCGTCCAATCGTCGGTGGGTGGCTCGCCTATCGACAGAGCGTCCTTGTCACCGCCGCTGCCGGAGGGAGAGGCCCCCCGAAAATCGGGCCTGGACTTGCGAGGAAGTATCACTTCCTCATCTTCTCTTTTTCGCTTCATTTTGTGCACGGCGATCGGTGTTGCGTCGGATTCTCTGTCCACTGTGTTTGCGGTTGCAGTTGCGATTGTCTTTCCGGCATCCATCTCTACTTCCATCGCCGCCTCTGCCGCTGTTGCCTCTACCACCATAGCCACCTCTGTCACCATCATCTCTGCCACCATCGCCATTGTCGTCGTCGTAGTTGTCGTCATTGTGGAAGAAGATGACAACGACGACAAAGAAGGAAGAGGAGGAAGAAACGACGGCAGTGGCATATCCGAGGAAACCAGGGCTCCAGGTTCGAAAGAACACAGGGGGGCAGGAGGACAGGGCATTGGGTTGCGGATGTCGACTGCCGGAAATGAAGATTCGAAAGGCGCATCCGGGGACAATGGCAGGGGCTCTGGGATCAGCCGGGAAACGCACAACCTCTCGGATAAGGGCTCTGGTTCGTCACGCGTGTACCCCGGCACTTGCACCGGCGAAAACCAGCACGCGTGGATGCCGGTTTCCGGGTCCTCGAAGGTGCAGCGAATGAATATCTTCCGCCAGCACTCGCGCAGCAGCTGGCACATCTTTGGTCTCTCCAGGGTTATATCCATGTCCCAGGACCGGGCCAGATCGATGAGCACGTTGTGATCGACGGCTCTACGGAGATTCATCCTCCGGCGAGAGTCGATCGTCACCAGGATGCGCATCAGCCCTGTGAGCCCAGGGTCATGGACCACGTTCCAGTCGATCTGTTCCGGTTGGATGCCGGGCAAGACTTCGTACAACGGTTGGTCAACAACATCACGGGGCAATGGCGGCACATCGGAACTCTCGTTCGGTGCCGATGATGACAAGCCCCCACCCCTACACAGCGCCACAGATGCAGGCCGAAAATACTGTCTGAAGTACGGCGCTGGACCGCAAAACAAAGGCGACAGGAATTGTTCGGCATCAACATCCTCGTATCCCGTTTCCTCTCTGTCTCTCTCCCCTTCTTCTTCTCCTATTTGCCTCGTCTGCCTGTGCGTACCGCCGTCGGCCTTTTCTCCAGTGCCCTCCACCACCCCCTCCGGCGACGTCCTTTTCACCACTTTTACCTCGCCACTCGTCCTCCGCTCCAGCGCTCGCACCGCATCCAGATCGAGTGGATGAGACATGGGAAAGTGGTCGCCATCGATCCCGGCAGCCGGGTAAAACAGATATGCCAGATTTTGAGAGATCAACAGAGCGGCTTCCGAGCACTTGCCACAGTCTTTCGTCGAAGCGTGGCACACCCGAACGTGGTCCCTCAGGTGCAATCTGTGCCCATCGATGACGGCGTCGGGGAGTTGGTTCATGCACACTATCAGATCCGATCTGTCCGGCCAGAGCGGGTCGCCCTCCAATAACGCTCTCGCTCCCGCTGCCATGCGCGGAAACATCCGGGCAAAAGTTGTCACCCACGTCCACCGCATCCTCTTCACGGCCGGAAAGGCATCTGACCGTGCGCGACGACTTGCGGGCAAACCGCTGCTTCCCGGCAAAGCGAAGCAACGCTTGATCCCCGTTGTAGTAGCATCGCAATCCTTTTTCCGACATCCATATCAGGCGAGACCTGTTGGACGACCGGAAGCGGCACAGAAAGCACTTCCCATCCTGCATCTCGATGCTCTCGACATAGGGCTTCAAGGGATCGCGTTGCTCTCTATCTCTCTCCGACAACTTCTTGAGTGCTCTTGCGCGGTCCTCCAGCAGCTCGGTGGTCCACGTAGAGGGCAGTGGCTCGCTCGGGCTCGATTTGGGTCGGTCACTCTTTTGACCGCGAAAATGAAGCTCGGCTGCGGCATCTTTGGCAACGTCTTTGCGCGGTCGATCCTCTTCTTCTTCTTCTTCTTCTTCTCCATCACTTTCCTCTGTCGTATCCACATCTGTTGCCATCGTTGTGGTCGTGGTCGTGGTTGTGGTTGCCGTTGTCGGTATGTCCGCGAGCACATCGGCACTGTCACTGCCGCCGTAAGACCTCGGTTGGTTTGGCAACGATGGTGTTCTCGGTGGCAGGGCATGGTCTCCAGAGTCCAGATGAAAGTGTTTCACCCATTGGCGGCGGTACCTCCCAACGCGTTCACGCACATCGGCTGACATTTCCAGTGCCGCAAGGATGTTTCTCATTCCTTCCGCCGTTGCCACAGGTTTCTTGCCACACGGCTTCCAGTGATCTTCCAACGGGGCAGACGCGCGTAAACGATGCCATCTGGCGATTACCGCCCTACGTGTTGGAGTGGTGCCTATTGCCTGGCTCATTGCAGATACTACATTGAACCATGTTCCGTTTGTTTGGTTTGTTCCCGATTTGGATGGGACCTTGCAGGCATCCTTTATTTTTTTTTGTTTTTTTTGGTGGAAACGAAGGAAATGGGACAGAAAGAACGAGAAGATGGAGGAGGAGGGGGGGAGGAGAGAGATATAAAAAAGAATGAGGAATATGCGATGGTTTCGCAACAAACAAAGTGAGACATACCGGATCAAACACATACGGAATATTCGCAATGGCGTCCTTCTTTTTCTTTCTGCCCATTTGAAGACGCGTTTATCCAGAAAGCGTCGCCAATAGCCTGGAACGTGACACTGATGCCGTAACGTGTTTCGCTCCGTCAGGAAAAACAAAAATGGTTTTCGAACGAAAAAAAATTTTGTTGTTGTTTTTTGGTTGGACTTTTTTGTTTTTTTTTGTTTTTTGTTTTATGAGCGTTTGGATGGCAACATCTGCACTACTACTTACAAAACTATTTGTTTATTTTATATTATTTTAAAATACCCAAACAATTCACACATGTGGTTTATTTTTTTAAAGTGTACACCAGAAGTGCATGCATGCACCACAAGTCTATCAGGCGCAAGGTACCAGAAGTGTACGCAAGGTACCGAGCATACACTTTTGCGGTCACATGAAGTGCATGCAAGGTACCAAAAACTAGTTACCAAAGTCGGAAAAAAAAAAAAAAAAAAAAAAAAAAAACAGCAATGGGCGCGTTTGCGTCGAAGAAGATCAACGATTTTTTTGATAGGCCGGAAGCAGGAAAAATTCTAAGTCAAAAATCGGAATTCTTAGAATTGACTGCAAGGTGCCATTTCTCACCTTTTGGGCAGGATGGAAATCTTCCAACAACTGTGGCGAACAGTCAGTGTGTCCTCTGTCCCGCAGCCTGCTCTAAGCCAAGAGGTTAGGTGGCTGCTTGACTAAAACTAAAACTTTATTTTATCCAATAAATTTTTTTAAAACTCACCAATCCCAAGGAAGAGCTATTACACCATTACACCCTGATACCTCCACAAATCGGTCAGAAAACTGGTCGGCAAATCTGGTCAACACAAACTTTTTTTCCGATTTGGTACATACATACATACACTTCTGGTGTAAACAGTGCACACTTCACTGTGATGTTGAAAAACTTTTTGAAGTCTTTTTGGGGTATCAGCATTTTGTCGGTCAACACAAACTTTTTTTTTTTCGATTTTGATAACTGGTTTTTTGGTACCTTGCGTACACTTCATGTGACCGCAGAAGTGTACGCTGGGTACCTTGCGAACACTTCTGGTGCATGCGTACACTTCAGGTACCTTGCGTACACTTGTGGTGTACGCGTACTCTTCTGCGTACACTTCGGGTGCACGCGGACACTTCGGGTGTACACGGTATGTACGCTTCACTGTGATGTTGAAAAAAATTTCGAAGTCTTTTGGGTGTCGGCATTTGCTGGTCAACACAAACTTTTTTTTTTCAACTTTGGTAAACTGGTTTTTGGTACCTTGCGTGCACTTCATGTGAACGCAGAGGTGTACGCTGGGTACCTTGCGTACACTTCTGGTGCTTGCGTACAGTTCAGGTACCTTGCGTACACTTTTAGTGCACGCGTGCATTCTTGCATACACTTCTGCGTGCACTTTCGGTGTACACAATGTGTACACTCCACTGTGGTTGTTGAAAAAAAATTTCTAAGTTTTTGGGTGTCGGCATTTGCTGGCCAACTCAATTGGATTCTTCCATGGACACAGCCGAATCCTGCACTGGAGGAGGTACCTCCATCACCAGTCATCATTAACCAGAGAGGATACCACCCAATTAGGCCATCTGCCAATGTGGTACCCTACTGCAGAACTAGCGCCATCTTTTAAGGCCTCAACACCACCAAGGACATTAGAACACAACTGGGGCATCAAAACAACACAACTGCCAGCAAAGCCCCCGCAGATAGCAAAGAGACTCAACTCTTCCAAGGTCGCTCTCAAGCCTGCTGTTTTCCAGGAATCTCCTGGACCCAGACAGTCACCCAGAAACAAGACCCCAAACAGGCGCCTGCAATCTGAAGAGTACTTCAGCAACATCAGCACCAGCCCTTCTTCAGGTCACCCCATCTCTACCTGGTAACACCCATCAGCACTCCTCAACTCCCGTGACGCTGATCAGTGGATTGATGCCATCAGGAATCACACCTGGGACCAAGTTCCAACACCACCTGGGAGGAAGCCAATTGCGTCCAAATGAGGTGTCCAGATGGATCTGTGAACCGCGTCACGGCCAGACATGTTGCACAAGGGCTTCTTGCACGTCATTTCGCACGAAATGACACTGGATTTTTTCCTGTTTCTTCAAGAACAGCCACACTGTCACTAAAGAGTAAACTTGTCGTTATTCCGTTGGGGTGGTGAGCAATTCACTAAGCAACTTCAATGCTGCTCACAACTTGAAGGAAACTCAAAGTAAAGGTTTCAGGGTGTGCAGTCCCTCCGTCTCTCCTTCCCTCCCTCCTTCCTTCTCTCCTTCCCTCTGGTTTCCCAACGACATCCGTTGGAGTGGTGAGCAATTCACTAAGCAACTTCAATGCTGCTCAAAACTTGAGGCAATGTTCCCAGTTCAATTCCGGTCTGAGCTACACAACTTGAATATTTTCATTTTTCTGGAATAGCTGAACTGTTCCATGGAATGAGATCGGTGCCCTTGGTGGAAACTCAAAAAGTCGAACTTAAGTTTTATGGTATTCAGTCCCTCCTTCTCTCCTTCCCTCCTTCCCTCCTCTCTGATTTTCCCAACCACATTCATTGGAGTGGTGAGCAATTCACGAAGCAAGCAACTTCAATGCTGCTCAAAACTTGGAAACTCAAAGTCAAAAGTTTTATGCTATTCAGTAATATTCCCTCCTTCTCTCCTTCCCTCTAGTTTCCCAACCACTTTCATTGGAGTTTTCTTTATCTTTCGTTTTAGGTATGTAGTTCTGCTTCTTTTGTGATTAGCACTCACTTAGCACTTGCTTCAATTTCAGAATGATGGAATAATCATACTCCGAACCTTCAGGGTAGTTTTCCCTCCTTCCCTCCGGTTTTTTTTTCTTTTTTTGTAAAGTGTTTGAAAATAAACTTCCTCAAGTTTCACAGCTGCTCCATCCTTAAGATAGATCATGCCCAGATGAATTCTTGATTCATGCTTTCCTCGAAATTAACCACCCCATTTTGTTACATGAAAAATCTGAGAAAAAGCTAAACTCTGATTCATACATTCAAATTCTTCCCTCCTTCCCTCCTTCCCTCCCTCCTTCTCTGGTTTTTTAAAAGTTTAATTTCAAAACCAATAAAACCATTTTAAGAAAAGAAAATACAACCGGAGGGAAGGAGGGAAGGAGGGAAAGAGGGAATTTCGGCAACAGGTTTTCAAGTTTACAAACTGAATTCAAATTTTTATTTTTTTTTTTTTTTTTTTTTTTTTTTCTTTTTCTTCAAACTTGTTTATTTCATACAACCTTCTGAGGCTTCTTCAGGAGTGAATAAATTACAAACCTGTCGGTTTTTTTTGGTTACCGTTACTACGGGAGTCACGGAGGAAAAAAAATGACGGCAGTTGAAAAACGACGGTTTGGGGCACCGTTCACATTCAGGAAGAACGCAAACGTTCTGGAGAATGGTAGACTTATTCTGGGAAAATCCCTATTTAAAATAGCCCAGAATACGAACATTCTCGAAGAACAGTCCGTATTCTACCCGAATGGTATTGGTGCCCCTGGCTGCCCTCATTCTAGCAATCCATCACAACAGCGTAACAACAGACTCTCCTCCAAGTTTCGAATTCACTCCGGAGTTCTTCAAGGCGACTCACTCGCACTCATCTTGTTCATCCTTACCATCGAGCCAATTCTTGGGTTGCTCGAGTCAGATGGAATGGAGTGCCAGTCTCATTGCAATGACCTCGCCGTTGTAGCCACCCAGGATAAGTTCATGGTTGTCCATCAGGACCTCACGACATATGAACGGACATCGGGAGCAAAGCTCAATGCTGATAAGTCTTTCCTCATCACACGGACTCCAATCGCAGAATCCCCGTTCCCCTACTCCCACACTTCCCGAAGGTACCTGGGATTCGATATCTCCCACACAGGTGCCCTATTGGTACCCCCTCTCGGTGTTAAACGAATGCATAGAGGCTCTGCTGAGGATAAAAAAGCGCTTCCCCTCTCCCTCACAGGCAGAATGGCGATCTTAACCAGCTACATTATTGCCTTTGCTTTGCGACATGTGTTAATATATCTGACTTCACTATGGTCGAACGGTGGTTCCTTTCGTCTTCTGAGTAAGACACCAACAGTCCCCCAAAAAGCTCCATTCTCTGACAAGAAACTCAGCCACCCCGCTTTTTTCTTTTGCCTGCAGCTTTTGGCTTGCACTCAACATTCGCCGTAAATCTGTGTTCATCCAAATGACTCAACTCCGCCTCAGACTCCAACCAGGGTCACATTGGTTTCCTCCAGCACTCCACTCGAACAACATCCAACTCATCCATCAATTGGCCCCCCCTCTTGGAAGACAGCTGCATCCGCCCTCCCAAAAATACTCCATCTCCTTCCATACCACCCCATCAAGATAAACAGGAAAGGTATTCCAGACAAACTGGGCAGATTCCTCCTAGTTACAGCTGTTCCTCACTCCCCTTCACTGGTGCCAGAATTACGAAACCACATTCGAGGCAAACTTTTCTCCCAACCACTGCCACTTTCACCAGCTCAAGCCCTCACCTTCCAGCACCTCAGCACCGATGCAATCTCCTTCTTTAAGTTTGTGCACCTCCTCAGAGTACAGCCAGCTATTCAATCATTTGCCTGGCGACTCCTTTCAAAACTCTTCACCGCCACATGTACTCCTTCTGTTCTTGGTGCCGACAGCACCCTCTCACAACACAGCACCTCTTCTCCACTTATCCAACAATTACAAGGCTACGCCAAGCTCTTTGTGCTCTCACCGCACTCCTCACTCCCTCACACACCAAACTCGCATTAGAGACTTTATTGTCGCCCCCACACTCAATCAACTCCATAACCTCCAACCTCCCCACTCTATGGAAAGCCTGGAAAATCCACACAACCATCATTAACCAACAACTACCCCCAGAACATCTCCCCCAACTTCTTAAGAACACTCCCTTAGAAACCTGTACCCTTTCTAACAAATAAACACTATCTCTTCAAAAAAAAAAATTAAATTTTATGGGCTACATCAGCAAAGAGTGTGCCAACTTCACTCTGAAGAGCTCATCTGATGTGATTGTCTGGAGCACCTTGATTCTTGCATCGTTTGGTATTGGACTGTGATGAATTTCCCTAGTGAACCATTTCCATATAACCCACAGGGTGATCATTGAATGGAGTATCTTTGTTTTGTCATGTGTTTTCCTTGTTTTTTTTTTGTTTTTTTTTTTTTTTTTTTTTTTTTTTTTTTTTTTTTT
>Ga0209914_1001810_pt1 | contig 19833 bp, 10 predicted proteins | sample ThiBiot_500_plan_FD_183949 | JGI IMG/M metagenome (GOLD analysis project Ga0209914, IMG submission 183949) | Wastewater bioreactor microbial communities from Cape Town, South Africa - Thiocy_cont_500_plan (SPAdes) | ecosystem: Engineered > Bioreactor > Thiocyanate-remediating > Anaerobic-Aerobic...
GTTTCGAGAATGAACTTGATTATCGTCGATTGTATAGTTCAGCATATTTTGCAATAACAATGAAAAAAGGTGGATGGGATTGTAATCGACATTATGAAATTCTCACATCGGGTACAATGCCATTTTTCGATAATTTAAATCAAGCTGGTGAACATACATTATCTCTATTGCCTAAACCACTTTTATATGAAGCTCAACAACTTAAGGGTGTCAATCGAATAAATATGACCATTGATCCTTTGCAATTCAATATCGATGAATACTATCTTTTATTACATCGTGTGTTATATTATGCAAAACATAGATTGACCACTGTCAAAATTGCTGAATACATATTGAAAACAATAAATTATTCCATGAGCAGCTCATCAACAAATCATTCTGTTTTATATATATCTCACTATCAACCAGATTATCTCAAAGATTTTATGCTACATGGTTTTACAAATATATTCAAAGAAAACTTGCATGTTTTTCAACCTCCGCATTATTTGTACGAATATCCTTTAGATAAAATGTGGACTAAGAATGAAACAACAACATATTTTCAGCATGTATTATATGGATTGGGTTATGGATATAAATTATGTTTGAGCGATTATCTTCATTTATATAAACGAGATAAAATCGAACTCGCAAACGAAACAATTATTGAAAATAATATTAAAATGAAAAAATATTCGTTGATTATTTATGGTTCTATACTTCGAGAGAATCGATTTTATTCTTTAGTTAAACAACATTATGAATCTTCGAGAGTGGTTCTACTCGATGGTGAAGATGAAGGAAAAGATATTCGACGAAAAAATTTCATTGATTGGGGAACCTATTTTCTTCGAGAAATTCCAGATGATTGTAATCGTATTATGTAAACATGTTTGAGTAGAATAAAAGAAAAATAATCAAAAGTTAAATAGCACCTGGAGTACAAGTGATACCAATTGGATTATGATAATATCCACAGAGAACGGTATGACCTCCACTTGGTGCAACCACATTCCATTGGTCAAATGCTAAATCACAGGTACCTTCAGGTGGACATTCAATTTTTGCTACAACGGGATCATGAGCTTTTGAAGTTGTTCCAGCTATGTTTGTAAAACGGACGTTCGAAACTATAGCAGTTCCAGGATGATCTTGACATTCAGTTTTATTTGATTCATAGCAATTGTCAACTAGAAAACCGTAATCACAATTTTCCATGATGATATCTTTGTAGGTGATATTGTGAATAAATACAGGTCCATGACGTGGACCTGATGGATAGAATTTAATACGAGTAGCAAATGCCGAATCGATCATTTTAGCATTGGAAACATAGACATTCGAGACCATATGTGGACGACCAGGAGTTGAACCAAGACTGCCAACAGATAGACCATGCGAGTCAATACAAGTAATGTTTTCAACTGTAATAAAATTTGAACCATTTTTAAAAGAAACACAATCATCTCCATTGTGAACATAACTATTCACGATTGAAACATGAGAACATTCAACTGTATCGAAACCATCGGTATTAGCTGGACGACTTGTCGTCTTCGAAATAGCAGTTACATTGACGTCGGAGAATGTTATTCTCGTCGAACTTTCATTGATATTAATACACCAGAATGGTGAATCAAGTACTGTTAATTTAGTGAAAGTAACATCGGACGCATTTCGAAAATAGATAAGAAATGGTCGTCGATATGTACTATTAACAGCAAAATGATCCCAAAACTTTTGTCCACTACCATCAAACGTTCCTGAACCAGTTAATGAATAAAATTTGGCTCGATTAACATTCGAAAATGTGAACATCGCATTTCGACCTTCCCAATAGGCTAGATCATCGGATGCTTTCAGTGTTCCTTCAATTTGAAATGTACAACCATTACAACCAGTAAAATCGAAAGCACTTCGAATTGTATATGTTTTGCCAGCAGGAATGATGATTGTTCCACCATTGCCACATGTTTCCAATGCTTTTGTTATAGCTGGCCCATCATCAACATTGGGATCACCCGCTGATGCTGGCGTACAAGTTTCTTGACCAAGTACTATATTACTAAAAACTAGTGCAACGATGGCAAATAGAACTTGAATTTTCATTTTGTTTTGTTTATTATTCTCTGATAGTGAAGAATGAGAAAGTGTTTGGTGTTTTAAATCTATATATTTCGTGTACTTGAAAAAAGATAACAAAAAGAAAACGAGATAAATGAAAACGGTGTGTTTTTAACCTTGAATTTGTTTTTGCACACTTGCAGGTATGCCTCTTGCTTCATAGGATTTAAATAATAGCCAATCAAAAAAGCCAGCAGGCAACATCGATAATGAAAAAAGAACGACACCTGATTGCCAACCAGGACGATAACGAATCTTTGGTGCTGTATTCGCAACGGCATGTTCAAGTGCACGAACAACTTTGACTGGATCTTCAGCATATTTAATTAAAACATTTTTTTCTAGTTCAGTATGATGTCCTCGAAGATACTCTTGGCCCCATCGTTCTTGAACTTCATTCGATAATCCATTCCAGAATTCATCGAAAGTTTGACGAATACCTTCGATAATTGGTGTTTTCATAAAACCTGGCTCGAGAATACTCACACGTAAATCCCATGGAATCATTTCACGACGAAGACAATCCGAAAATGATTCCAATGCATATTTTGATGCACAATAAGCCGACATACTTGGCGAAGCAAGATAACCGGCAACTGAACAAAGATTAACAACACGTGAATTACGTTTAGCAATTAATAATGGTAGGAATTTTTTTGTCATAGCAACGTGTCCGAAAAAGTTCACTTCCATAACTTTACGTAATAAATCCATGCTTGTCCAATCGATATAACCACTGACACCAATGCCTGCATTGTTAACAAGTGCATGTAAAACTTTTGTTTTGCTTTTAATTAAATCATAAACATCATCGATACTTTTTTGTTTAGTAATATCAAGTTGAAAAACAGTTGCATTTTGCGAAAGTTTTGCTTTTAATATCGATACATTCGAATCAAGAAAAACACCAGCAAGTACATTGAAACCTTTTCGATCTAATTCAATGGCTAAACCATTACCAAAACCAGTATCACAACCGCTAATAAGAACATATTTTCCACGAGGATCAATATTCGGTGTTGGAAAAAATTGTTGATATAAACGATAGGATACGTAGAGAATAAAAATCAAACCAATTGTACAAAACATTTCTTTATGTCGTTTAACAACAACCACGTCGACTTCTTTCTTTCCTCTCTGATGATGAAATAGAAGAAAAAAAACGTGCTTATATTTATATGTCGTGTCCTCTATCTCTCTTTTCTTTCTGCACGTCATTTACGTACGTACGTATACATACGTACGAATGTAGACTTTGATATAATTGAAAATTATGAAAACATTACGGTTGTTCGATCTGTGCAAATAATCATATGTAATTAGAATGTTTGTTTAATCAAAGTTAATTCATCTCGACTAGTTGAGATAAAACAGGGTGGTATGTTTCTGGATATTTATATTATATTTCATCGTTGAATGGCTAAATAGGAAGGAAAGAAAAAAGGAAAAAAAACTTGTCACCCGATACACATGCTATTACGATTTATTTTGCCTTTCGTACGCTCTAAACATGTGTCGAACAATACGTCATTTTTATTTCAATTATCATTATACAGAAACGAAATCCGTATGGATTCATTCGACATTTATTCAACGTATACAATTCGGTATACGTGAAATGATTTGTTTTTTAATTATTGGTTTTCTTTCTTATGGTACAAATCTATCAAATCGATTGTATCTCGAATATCTCGTACCTGTCATTGGTATTCTATGTTTACAACAAACAGTTGGCTCAACATTTTTATGTTGTTATCAATTAACATTAGCCATAACACCTCTGTCAATTTTTCTTTTTGTCGCACAAAAAATTGGTCTTGGTTATCACGATTATTTAGCCACTGAACTTCTTCTACTCTTTACGACATTTTGTATTGGATTTGCTTGTACACAAGTTCAAACAAAAAAATTATGTATGTTCTACAATGTTCTTTATTTTTGTGCAATATTTTCTCAGAACAATATGCCATCGACATTTGCATTTCAATTATTTAGTGTCTATCTAATAGCCATGGCAATTGTTTTATTTGTTTCATTAACTGTCTTTCCACTATTTGCTACGTACGATGTTGAAAATCGTTTCAATTACTCGTTAGCTAACCTACAACGAATCTATGTTTTACTTATTCAAGCATTTCTGAGTCGTGATCAAATGACAGCTGATTTATCACTTGCTAAAGCAGCCATGAGAGAAAATCTTGTTAATAAAGCTTTAGGCTCATTACGATCGAGAATTGATGAAGCGCAATTCGAACCAAGTCGACTCTTGCAACGATTAGTCAATCAAAACTATCGACATATTATTGATTTAACTTTAAAAGGTAAAATTGAATCAAAATAGAATTAATTACATTTTAAAATCTTTTTTTTTGAAGAACAAGAAGACGTAATAACATCTTTGCTCATACATATATGTTCACTTGAATTAATGATAAAAAATTGTTCATTCAATGATTATCATCGTGATTTTGTTCATGAAGTTGAAACAAGTCTTCTGCATATTAGTACGTGTCAATCGAAGGTTATTTCAAGTTTAGTTTCTCCATCATCCATAACAAAAGAAGATTTCGTTCGACAAATAATCGATTTAGAAGAAGCGTACAATTCCATTATATTGTCATTAATTGATTTTTGAACGAATAAAACAATAAATAAATAAATAAATAAATATGATTTTTTTCGAATGAGGTTTAAAAGAAAACTAATGGAAAGTTTTATTTGAATAATATATGTATCAAATCAAGATAAAACGATTTAGTGAAAATAGAAAGATGATGCCAAATAGATTCGATTGTGTTGCAGTCGATACTAAAATATGACAAAAGATTATTAAAAAAAATATTGCCAGTTAATGAGCATTTATAAATCAATCGTAACTTCTTGAATATCAATTGAGCTCATATCATCTCGCTGTCCAATTTGAACATCTGGTTATAACGATTCGATTGTTGGATAATCATTGGAAGAAAGTGGTATAACGATTGTAATGCATCACTGATGCATAGTCATATGGAGTGTTTTGAGTATCATCAATATATGATGAATCATATTTTTCAAAATTATGTATTGCATCTATATTTCACATCGAAAATATCTTAATATCATATTTCAATTCTACCTAATTGAATATTTGTGTAATTAATTCAAATATAATTATCATGATCTAGTCGAGATTGTTCGTGATAAAAACCTTTTGAAACGACAAAAAAACATTTATCCTTCTATATTTATCATCAGTACCTAACGTGTGTAGTAATTCATGCATAATAGTTCATTCATAAATACAGTCAAGATGTTCTAATGTTACTGTACGTTCTATATTCACACCTGTATTTTGTTCAATCTACAAATATTTATTTAAATAGTATAGTCATAAAAATTAGAATTACATAAGATGAATACCCATCTGAATTTCTAATCATTAGAAAATATTGATCAAATGGGATTCGTAGTCGAAATTGAATACATTTTACATTATTTATTGAAATTAGTCGTTCCATTTTTTGCAACGTTGATATGATTATTGAAATTTCACTTTGTTCTAAAATAATGATTAGAGAATATGTATTACTACTTCAAGTAAGATAGACAACCATATCCAGATGCAATTTCATTTGTCCACGGAACAGAATTTCCACGAAGTAAAACACTATACGCATATCTCCTTCGAATAAATTAGCTAAAATAAACTCAATTGCTATTTAAGAATTTGTTTATTAGGATGAAAATGTATACGATTTAGTTCAAGTTTATTTTGTATAAAAAAATGTTTAATTTATCCATATCTTTAAATTTTCTCTTTTATTCAACGTGCGAATATACTCCGCAACTTCAGGACTAATGTTATTGGATGAAAGATGAAGTTCTTTCAATGTCTAAAATAATGAAAAAAGAAATAATTCAAAATGAGTCTATAGACAAATTAAATGTTACCGTATTGTATTGCAATGTTTCACCTAAACATCGAGCACCTTCATCACCAATGGAGTTAAAGTGAAGATCGAGTTCTATCAATGTCTGAACAAAATAAAAACATCTGATATCGAAACTATCTATACAAAATAGATTGAATGTTATGTTACTTTGTTGTTTTGCAATGCTTCACTCAGATATCGAGCACCTTCATCACCAACAAAGTTACAGAAAAGATCGAGTCGTGTCAATGTCTATAAACAAAATCAAATAACTATGATATTAGAATTGATTGTGTAGATCATGAAATCGTACTGTATTATTTTGTAAAGCTTGACTCAAATATTGCGCACCTTCACCATCAATTAGGTTTCGACCTATACTGAGTTCTGTTAATGTCTAAATAAAATAAGAAAATCAATACTAAAAAAAAGGTCTGCATACACAAATTGAATACTACTGTATTATGTTGTAATGCTTGACTCAAATATCGTGCACCTTCATCATCAATGCCATTTTCGTTAAGATTGAGGTGTGTTAATGTCTAAGCAAAATCGAGAAGATAGTCTTGAAAATAATTACATCGATATAAAAACAAAACTGAATGTTACTGTATTGTTTTGTAAAGCTTGACTTAAACATAGGACACCATGATTTCCAATGAAATGTTCATGCAGGTTCAAATATGTCAGCTCCTGTAAATAAAAGAAAACTTACGTATTGTTAACGTCTATGTTCAAATTTACCTGATATCGTGGATAGTTGCTATTAATGATATTCAGACGTTGACATAAATAAACTGTCAGAGTCTAAGTGATTTAGTATACGGTAAACAAGTTCTACGGGCAACGTATGTAATGATAGACTCATTTTGTATGAATTAAACTAAATGGTAGATTTCATTAAAATCAAGCATATTTATTCCCTTTTGATTTTCTCTCCAGTATAGTTTTTTTCTCAGTGTCATTTGATATATAACGTCAATAATTTATTTTATCCTGAAAATGACCAATAAGAATTGTGAGGCATATGTGACAGCACGTTGTTGTTATTACACAACTTTACTCGACGCTTGCGACAAGAAGAGTAAAGAAAGTAGAAACTTTTGTTTTTCTCTCAAACACACAAACATGTCAGCATTATTTTTATTCAATCGATTTCCTAATGAATTATTCTACGAAATTTTCGAATATTTAACAAGTTACGATATTCTCTATGCATTCAGCGGATTAAATCAACGAATAGATTCTCTTCTACAAAATTATTCGAAATATAGATTTAATTTTCAATCGTGTACAAAATCTCAATTCGATTTTGTATGTAAATCGATCACATGCGAACAAATTCAATCATTAATCCTAGCCGATAATGATGATACTTGTCAACAGATACGAACATTCTTTCAATTGTTTTATATTCGAAAATGTATCAATATAGAATCGTTAAATTTAATTGAAATTACTGAACAAAATCTTAGTAAATTATTACCAAAAATCAAATTTCTACCTAAACTAACATGTCTATCAATTGATCTTAAAAATAGTTTGATACCAAACATAGAGTTTGGATCATCATTGAAATCTTTATCAGTAACGACTTGTTCAATGAGTCGATTATGTGAATTATTATTATCTGTACCTTTGTTAACAAAATTAAATGTTGAATTAATTACTGATGATACCAATCGAATAGTGAATTCATCGTTAACAACTAATATTCATCAATTAAAAATAAAACTTCGTCCAAAATCAAATGTAACATTCAATGAAATTGGTTTACTATTTCAATGGATGCCAAAATTAAAACAATTGACATTCATTGCAATACGAGGAATGAGATTTGTTCATGGGAATCAATGGGAATCATTGATTCGTATGTATTTATCGGATTTAAAACAATTTCATTTTGCTATTCATCCAAATTTGCAACACCATTATATTTCTCAAAACTTATCGACATTTCAAACACCATTTTGGTTAGAAGAAAAACAGTGGATTATCCATTGTAATTACTATTCATATGTAGATTATCATCTTGGAAATCTATGTCGTACAAATTTCTACACTTTACCATATTGTGACGAACAATTTGAATTGTTTTTCTCAACAAAAACATTAACAACTCCATGTAAATCTCAATATGCAACTGTTAAAAATTTGTATTTCTCTATTGATGATGGTGCTCGTAAAAATATTAACGATAATTATTATTTTTCTAATCTTGATTCGTTGACTATTCGAAATTTATACAAAACATTGCCAATCGATAGCTTCATTGATTTATCAACTATCAAACATTTAACTATCGAACAAGGAAATCCAATAAATCCGAAAGAGTGTTTTTCCTATCTACTCATGTACATGACAAATTTACAATCATTACAATTAACATGGCACTGTCTAGTTGAAATAACACATCATTTTAAAAATCAAGAAGTGTGTTCAATTTTAAGCAAACAAATCAAATTCTTAAGTCTGATAGATATTATATCGGAGAAGGAGGACAATGGAGAAACTCGTCAAGCACTAGAAAAACTTAGTCAAATATTTTCGAGTAATTTAATAAAACTAAGTATTAGTGTAATGTCATTTGATAATATCGTATTCATATTCGAACAAATGTTTCAATTATCGAGTTTAAAATTTGAATACAATGCACAATCCAATATTGACAATATTCAATTGTGGTTGAAACGAAATATTCCAAGATTGAAAAATTTTACCTGTGAAGTTCGATCTATCAACGAAAAACGAACTTGCTTGCTTCTTTGGATTGGCCGTTAAAAAACAGTATATTTTTTCTAGGAAAATTTTAAATAAATTTAAAACTTCCTATTACTAGTAGCGCTATTCATGATATATAAGCCATTATGTTTTTAGGGTTTAATTAATATCTGAATTTAAATATACTTCCAAATATCCGTCAAGCATGCTAAGATACAAGACCCGGAAGTGTTGTGTGGAAATATATATATGTTCTTAAATTTCATCTCTATATCTCAGTTTGCGTTTTAAAACACAACGATGAGCGATTTATCTAAAATAGGTTTTTATGTCAATAAATATGCCTTGCCAAGTTTCTTAATTTTGGGTATACTTGGATTTATTGGCAATTTGTTTATCTATCTTCAACCTAAACTTCGATTGAAAACATGTTGCATCTATTTACTTTTGGGTTCAATTGCTGACATACTCAATCTTTTAATCAATGTATTCTCAAATTATCTTAGTTATAATTTTAATATATCTATCGCATGGTCTGCTTCAACTGGATTATGTCAACTGAATCTTTTTCTTCTGAGATTCTTTCGACAATTACCATCCCAGTTTTTACTTTTATCAATTCTCGATCGGTTTGCAGCAACATGTGATCTTCGATCATCAATTCGTCGAATTCTTCAACTTAAATATGTATCAATAATGAGTATTCTTGCTGTGATTAGTTGCTTTCTTTTAACAATAACTGGTATATTTTTCTTCCAAAAGTCTTTTTTCTGGTGTGAACTAAACAATCCCCTTCTAGCAAATATTTTATACATCATTTTCAATGGTTTACTTCAGCCAATTTTAATGTTAATCTTCGTTTTTCTAACCTATCGAAATATCCATCAGAGTCAACAACGAACAAGAAGAATCAATGGCAGAAATTCTCGACAATATCGAACACAATTTATCGTCATGATATTTGGTCAAATTTTCATAACAGTATTTCTTTCAATGCAATGGATTATCTATTATGTGTATTACATATTCACATTGGATCAAGTTAGAACAAACGATCAACGTACGATTGTTATGTTTGTTTTTTCAATAAGTGCAAATATTTATTACTTGATTAGTGTTAAACCATTTTATATTTCATTATTAATATCACCATTATTTCGAAAAACATTCGCTCATGGTTTGATGAAACTATCTTGTCATCAGCGTCGTCGTGTAGGTGTTCGAACATTAGAAACAAGTATTCAGCCAATTATATTTTCTCGAAAAAAAACAAATGATTTAATATTGTATTTGTCATCATTTGTTTTCAAAATAAAATTCTTTTCTCTTGGCTATTTCGGGCTAATATTTTTTTGCTGTATGTGTCGCAGTTAAAATTGTTGTAGGTTGAATATATCTTCGTGTTTTTCTTACGAGTTTTCGATAAGTATTCTTCCATGCTTTCAAAAATCGAACATCAATAACAGCAACAATAGCTGGATCAATAGCCACTTGAACGTAATTAAGAAGTGATGTAAATATACCTGCTGAACTATTTGAATTGATAAATTGAAATGAAAGTACAAATGGACTCCATAGTAAAATCCATATTGAATAGAACAAAATCGATTGTTTTAAGATTGTACGATGAAATTTTCGGCGGTTATTTCGAATTTGTTGATTTTGTATGTTACCAGTTGAACTTATAAAACGAATACAAAGACCAAGAAATAAGATATTCAATAAAACTGGTATAAAATAGACGACAATCAGATTATATATTTGAACATAAATTGCAAGGTATGTAATGTCACATAGACCACCTATTTTTCGCCATAAAACTGTCCAATTGATCAAGAATTGAAATGTGACATTTATTCCTGGTAGAAGAAAAATAAGAATCAAAGATAGAATAAATAATCGCATATGTTTGAGATAAACATTGCGATTCCAAACAATTTGCACATAACGACAAACATTTAATCCTAATAAAATATAACTTTGAAGAATGTTTGTATAGATTTTTGAAATAGCTTCAAAGTAACATAGATAGGTTCGTGGTGTTCGAGGAACACAAATTCGTTCTGTTCGTTGAAAATAGAATAATAAGAAACGAATGATGAGGAAAAAATCCGATATTAAATAAATATAAAGCCAAATCATTCCTCTTTGTCGTACAGATCGATAGAATAATAAATGAATCCAAAATCCCAAATGAATTGGTAAGGCTACCAAACATATAATCACTGTTGGTGCTCTTGCTGCCATTGTATCTTCTGACCAACTTAAAACTATACATGGAGAAAGTGTTGTTGTTTCGTTCATTTTGTGCCACTAAGAAAAAATGTTTCTTTTCAACGTGAACCTAAACTCTTTATATAGTACAGAAGTCATGCACTGTTTATTGTTAATTATCCTACTATTTACTCTAATTAATCTCATTTAATTACTGTATGATGAGAGATAAACGATGTGTTTACATTAAAAGAACATTCATTCTCTTAAAATAGTTATGGAATCTATTTTGTTCTAAGAGTTCAATATTAGTGCAACTCTGGGGTCAACAACCGATATTTCGTATTTCGATTTTTCATCGTTATATGCGAGGTACTTCAATATGTCTGTAACGTTTCCACACTCTCACCCTCAAGCACTCTCAACTGTGAGCTATCGCTAGGAAAAAATGAACAATTCAATTTCATAAACTTTTGATTGCATTAGTGTATTGTTTTTAAAGGTGAATATATATTTAGTAATAAAGAGTTTATAGCTAGAGTTTCTGTCATATTAATGTCTTCTTCCTGTTGTTGTCGTCATACTTGTTGGTTGAATCTGTCTTTGTGTGTTGTTGACAAGTTTTCTGCATGTGCTTTTCCATGCTTTCATAAATCGAACATCAATCAAAGCAACTACTGCTGGATCAATGGCTATCTGAATAAAATTGAGAAGTGTTGTAGATATTCCTGTCAGACTATTAATATTGATAAATTGAAATGACAATACAAATGGACTCCATAATACAATCCATACGGAATAAAACCTTATTGATTGAACTAGAATTGTTCGATGAAATTTTTGACGATTATTTCGAATTTGTTGATTTTCTATGTGACCAGTTGAACTTAGAAAACGAATACAAAGACCAAGAAATAATAAATTCAATGAAACTGGTATAATATAAACAATGAATAAATTATAAGCTTGAGCGCCAGCTGATGTATATGCTATGTCACATAGAGAACCGAGTTTTCTCGATAAAACTGCCCAATTAACTGGAAATTGAAAAGCAATATTGGCTGATGGAAGAATAAAAATCAGAATCAGCATAAAAAGAATTGTACCAAGATTTTTTGTGTAAACATTATGGTTATGAACAATTTGTATATACCGACAAATATTTAATCCTAATAGAATGTAACTTTGAACAGTATTCGTATAAATTTTAGTGACAGCTTCGAAATAACAAAGATAAATTCGAGTTGCTTGTGGAATACAAACTTTTTGGACTCGTTGACCATAGAATAATAGAAACCGAAAGACAAGAAATAAATCTGATATTAAATAAATATAAAGCCAAATCATTCCTATTTGTCGTACAGATCGATAGAATAGCAGATGGATCCAGAATATGATATGAATTGGAACAGCTATTAAACATATGGCAAATATTGGTATTCTTGTGCCAAATGTATCTTCTGACCAACTTAAAACTACGCATGATGAAGATGTTGTATTACTCATACTATATGATTGTAAAAGTACATACTTTCAGCATTAATTCTGGTTCTTTAAATACTCCACAAAATGAGTGCATCTTTAATTATTGCTATTTTCTATCATCAGTAGGGCTTGATGGCTGCATGATAGGAAATAATAGCTATATTCGTGACGGACATATATTACGAAAAGTATATTTTCTGTTAGGTTCTTGAGGGTGGTATTTATATTGGTATCATTTGAACTAAATAACCGACATTGAGTAGAAGATAAATTTCTTTTTAAGAAGCAAAAAAATAAAAACATTTGATCGGGTGTCTCTTTTAATGAACAATTTCTCGGAAAATACGTTCTTATCAACTTAGCTAGGAAGTGCATTTTTATTCAGAGAATATTAACGTGACCGATTTGTTTTTCAATGTAGATCGTTCCCAGGATGTAGGCTGACTGGCACTAGTTCATATTGTCGCACGACATTTCGTCGCGTTCATTTTGTCGCATTCATTTCGTCGCATATCAATTTGTCGCACAACAATTTGTCGCGTTCTTTTCGTCGCACAATTCTCTCGCTCTCTTCATCCTCATCTATGTATGTAATAGATTGTTTTAATTAAAGCTATCCTTAAAGGTATAGAACTGATAAGTTAGTTTAGCTTCGTTTGTTAAATATTTATTGTAAATAAGTAGAAAATAAAAAAGTCAAAGATTAACATTAGCAGCCATATTTTTTAAAAAGTTACCAAGCTGCGATGTCTTGGTTGGAAAGAAGCTTTTCCATTTTAATTATGTTTTTGAATTTTTTTTATGACACGTGCTGATAAGGAGATATGGAATGCTTAGAACATAATAACTATATATAGTTTCTGAACTTAATAATATCATTTTAAACATTGGATCAGTTGAATTATTAGCTGAGATTATGATGGATTTTGTTAAAGACTAAACAAAGCTAATTATTTGTTCTTAATATGAGTTTGCGTTAACTGTATATCATATTAATAGTTTTTATCGATCCGTTTTTTCAATCAGCTTGATACCAATTAGTACCCTCTCAGTAAATGCACTCTCTAGTTTCTTATGTTATTTTATCATGTGTTTATAAAACAAACATTAATTGAACAGAATGAGAAAAACATGCGACAAAAAGAACGCGGCTAATTGTCATGCGACGAAATGATAATGCGACGAAATGATCGCGACGAAATGAACGCGACGAAATGTCATGCGACAAATTGTGCGGTCACCGGCTGACTCAATTTTCGAAGAAAATAGTCATGACATTCCTGAATTTGAATTTTGTTTAGAACAATGGTTCAATCGTTTGCAAAGAGCTTATTTGTAGTTCACTATTAATGCATAACTAAAACCTCGATATGTCTGGAAGTTATATAAAAAAATTAATGTATTTTGTGTTTCTAAAAATATTTTTTTTTAAATTGTTCCTTGCGATATTAGTTGAAAAGGCGTGACATAGGACAGAAACATAGAACATAATTTACTCTATTTTTCTATATGATAATAGAATATTTTGTTTTCAATACACTATATTGTTTGAAGGTTTATTGAATGACACACAATAATAGAGTTCAACCTGGGCTGTCAGAATATATGCATCTATATAGATAAAAGCACATAAAAAATAAGGGCTACACTAATGCGATAATAGGGACAATAATGATGATATACTGTTTGTAATAATATCATTCAGCTTACGATTTTTAATTACATTAGAAGTTCAAGAGTGTTTATAGTGTCTATATTGAAAAAAATGAATATATGCTTATGCATCTATACGCATATCAATAAAGTCTAACCGTGCTCTGTTTAATAGTATATTAATGTAATGATTTGACTGTCGTCTGATTTCCAAAGTATCTAAGATCTAATGTGGTAAGCATCTGTAATAAAAGACAAATGGAAAATACTATGAAAAGCAAGAAGATAATAGTGACTTTGTTGATTTTGAGGGCAGCAGCCATATATTGTGCACCGCGATCTCCGATATTACTACTGTGGAGGCTTAATATAATAAGTGTCTACAGAATAAATCTGTGTATGTAGGGAACAACGACGAAATTCTACTTTATTATGATCCAGTTGCAAATCAGTTAATGTCCATAATGATGAGAAACAAAAGAGAAGATAATTGTAAAATACTCAGAGAACAGTAGTCATTGTATTTTGTCACTTTCAATTTTATTCTCAGCAAGTGGAAGTGTATGGAGCGTCTGTGTATAAACAATTATGATCATAAATTAGATACAGGATATAACAAAAATTATAGTCCCATGTATAAGCTGTATACGCTGTGTTCCTTTACTACGCATCTACAAATCCTTTTCAATGTTCGACACTCTTCAACGAACTAGAAATCCATGAATCTGAAAGAACAAGTCCAGAGAGAAAAACGGATGCTCCAATATTTAATTTCCATGAGCTATTTTCGATTTTCTATCAGTTCTCAATGCAACTTTCAATATCTCGTAGTCTTTGTGCTGCATTCAGCTCATAGGAAGTTCATCTCGAGGATATTTTTTTCAGCATCAAATATGGCTTTATGATCTTGTTCATAGTTTCACGTTGTAAATCACGTCAAGCACGTAAGCAATTTAATCAATACTTATATATTTTAATACACGACATCTGACACTACTAGAATAGTTCAAGATATGAGAAAAAACGAATAAGAATAAAATTTTATCTTGCTGTTGCTAGAACTTATTGACTACCATATGTAATAAAGAGTTTAGCTACAGTTTTTGTCATATTAATATTAATTTCTTCTTCGCGTTGTTGTCGTAATACTTGATGGATGAATGCTTCTTTTTGTTTTATTGACAAGTTTTCCGTATGTGTTTTTCCATGACTTCATAAATCGAACATCGATCAAAGCAACTACTGCTGGATCAATAGCTGTTTGAATAAAATTCAGAAGTGTTGTAGATATTCCTGTCAGACTATTAATATTGATAAACTGAAATGATAGTACAAATGGACTCCATAATACAATCCATACGGAATAGAACCTTATTGATTGAACTAGAATTGTTCGATGAAATTTTTGACGATTATTACGAATTTGTTGATTTTCTATATGACTCGTTGAACTTAGAAAACGGATACAAAGACCAAGAAATAATAAATTCAATGAAACTGGTATAATATAAACAATGAATAAATTATAAACTTGAACACCGGCTGATGTATATGCTATGTCACAGAGAGAACCGAGTCTTCTCGATAAAACTGCCCAATTAATTGGAAATTGAAAAGCTATATTAGCTAATGGAAGAATAAAAATCAGAATCAGCATAAAAAGAATTGTACCGAGATTTTTTGTATAAACATTATGGTTATAAACAATTTGTATATACCGACAAACATTCAATCCTAATAGAATATAACTTTGAATAATGTTCGTATAAATTTTAGTGACAGCTTCGAAATAACAAAGATAAATTCGGGTTGCTTGTGGAATACAAAGGTTTTGGATTCGTTGACCATAGAATAATAGAAACCGAAAGACAAGAAATAAATCCGATAGTAAATAAATATAAAGCCAAATCATTCCTATTTGTCGTACAGATCGATAGAATATCATATGAATCCAGAATATGATATGAATTGGAACAGCTATTAAACATATGACAAATATCGGTATTCTTGTACCAAATGTATCATCTGACCATGTTAAGAGTGCGCATGATGAAGATGTTGTATTATTCATATTATATGATTGTAAAAATGCATACTTTATAGATCAATCCTGTTTCTTTAAATACTTCGCAAAAGGAATATAGCTTTAATTATCGTTATTTTCTATTATTAGTGGAGCTTGATGGTTGCATGTTAGCAGATAATAGCTATATTCGTGACGGATAGATATTACGAAAAGTAGGTATTCTGTTGCACGAATATCTCCAATCGGTAACATAAAGGTATTTTTAATTATATGAAAGATCATATTTCTTTTTTTCATTTTTCATTTAGATAAGAAAATGCAATCGATTAGATGTTTAAACAATACTACTTCTACTTCATGTATTGAATTTAATACCTATATGCCATGTTTACCAGAAGAAGATCATTGTGTGGAAGGTCATGGATTTTGTGGGAAATAGATAAATGTTCAATGTGAGATTGAATACTTCAAGAACCACAGTGATAGAACATAAATAAATATATGAAGTAAATTTAATCAATACTTATATGTAGGTCAACTATCTCCTTCACACCATTACTATTTCATTTCACAATGCTGATTATTGGACGTCCAACACCGGGATCAGGATCATCTTCCAATGATTTCTGTCGTGTTAAAAGTCAACGAATCTAATATTAAATCATTCGATATGAAATCTCAATTGATCTATAAATATCAGTTAATCCACTGTAAATGTAAATTGTAGTTTAACTCTAATAAAAGTCGAGCTTTTGTGAATGCATATATGGCCTGTTTTTTTTCACAGGAAAATAAAGGTATTCGGAAAACTAATTTAAAATATACTACAACAGACACTACTAGAATGCTTCAAGATATGAGAAAAAATGAATAGGAATAAAATTTTATCTTCCTGTTCCTACAATCTATTGACTACCCTATGCATATTTAGTAATAAAGAGTTCAGCTAGAGTTTTTGTCATATTAATATTAATTTTTTCTTCCTGTTGTTGTCGTAATACTTGTTGGATGAATATTTCTTTTTGTTTTGTCGACAAGTTTTCCGTATGTGTTTTTCCATGACTTCATAAATCGAACATCGATCAAAGCAACTACTGCTGGATCAATAGCTGTTTGAATAAAATTGAGAAGTGTTGTAGATATTCCTGTCGGGCTATTAATATTGATAAATTGAAATGAAAGTACAAATGGACTCCATAATACAATCCATATAGAATAAAACTTTATTGATTGAACTAGAAGTGTTCGATGAAATTTTTGACGATTATTTCGAATTTGTTGATTTTCTATGTGACTGGTTGAACTTAGAAAACGAATACAAAGACCAAGAAATAATAAATTCAATGAAACTGGAATGATATAAACAATGAATAAATTATAAACTTGAACACCAGCTGATGTATATGCTATGTCACAGAGAGAACCGAGTCTTCTCGATAAAACTGCCCAATTAATTGGAAATTGAAAAGCTATATTAGCTAATGGAAGAATAAAAATCAGAATCAGCATAAAAAGAATTGTACCAAGATTTTTTGTGTAAACATTATGGTTATAAACAATTTGTATATACCGACAAACATTCAATCCTAATAGAATATAACTTTGAATAATATTCGTATAAATTTTAGTGACAGCTTCGAAATAACAAAGATAAATTCGAGTTGCTTGTGGAATACAAAGGTTTTGGATTCGTTGACCATAGAATAATAGAAAACGAAAGACAAGAAATAAATCCGATAGTAAATAAATATAAAGCCAAATCATTCCTATTTGTCGTACAGATCGATAGGATATCATATGAATCCAGAATATGATATGAATTGGAACAGCTATCAAACATATAACAAATATTGGTATTCTTGTACTTAATGTATCTCCTGACCAGGTTAAGAGTGCGCATGATGAAGATGTTGTATTATTCATATTATATGATTATAAAAATGCATACTTTATGGGTTAATCCTATTTCTTTAAATACTTCGCAAAAGGAATATAGCTTTAATTATCGTTATTTTCTATTATTAGTAGAGCTTGATGGTTGTATGTTAGTAGATAATAGCTATATTCGTGACGAACATATATTACGAAAAGTAGGTTTTCTATTGCATGAATATTTGTAATCGACAACATAAAGGTATTTTTAATGTTTTGAAAGATCATATTTTTTTTTTTGGCTCTTCATTTCATCGTGAAATATTTGTTTTTCATTTAGATAAGAAAATGCAATCGATTAGTTGTTTAAACAATACTGCTTCTACTCCATGTATTGAATTTAATACCTATATGCCATGTTCACCGGAAGAAGATCATTGTGTGGAAGGTCAAGGGTTTTGTGGTACTAATAAAGCAAATCAAACGAAATGCCTTTGCTTGTATTGCTTTACTGGTGATCACTGTGAGCATGAAATATCTCGAAATTTATGGCATTTGGGTTTACCCCAAAATATATTGACATACAACTCATATTTTATTGAACTCGCTACCGCATATATTTATCTTTTTTGTCTTATAATTAATGGTTTATTATGTTTACAAACATATTTATGTAGAAAAGTACGTCAAACAAATCTCGGAGTTTATTTAATAATGATTTCTATTGTATCAATACTCTTCGGTATTACATCTTTGATTTCCTTTTCAATAGGTTTAAGTTTGAACAAACCGTCAGAGTCAATATTATTTATTTATATTTTATGTATTTATTTAAAACATGTTTATCCTTCGCTTTTATTTATGTTTAATTGGTTTATTGCTGCCGTGGCTATCGAAAGAGTATTAATTCAATGTTCTATAAATTATAGTCTACATGATTCTCGATGTCGTTCAATTAAAGTTTGCCTTTTCATTTCAATTATTTGTTTATCAAGTACCCTACCCGATATATTCACAATGCGTGAGAGTTTGTCAACGAAACATCCGCAAATGCGTTGTCGAAATTTTACTGAAATTGGCTATATTATAAATCAAATAATTAAATACATTCATTACTTTGCATTCTATTTTATTTACATTGTAATGAACATTATTGTTTTAGTAAAACTTATTAGACGTCGGCAGCGTTTTGTAGACAATGAGTCAACAATAAAGCAAATATTTCTTATTCTGAAGAAACATAAAGATTTTTTCATTCCTTATCTTGTTCTCGCTTTTGGTCAATTGCCTCTTATAGTATTAGATTCTGTCGTTACTTGTTCAACAGCAGATAAACTAGTAACCATTTATGCATATATAATTGCTAGTGCGGCTGAATTTATTTCATTCAGCTTAACATTTTATTTATATGTTGGTTTATCACCAGTATATTTGGCAATATTCTGGGATTGTTCTATTATTGGGAAATGTCTAGTAAATATTAAGCAGAAACTACAAACAATTCATCGAAATCGAAAATATTACGACTATTTACCATTAATAAACAGACGTTTATACAGTGAAAGTTAACTTTTTTCGCATGGAAAGTGTACTACGCATTTATCATAATGAATCAATTAATAAATCGAGTGAAAATATACCATATGTGTATAAAGATATGACGGAAAAGAGAACAAAATGTAACTGCGTCCATTTTCTCTCTATGTACTGAGTAACCGAATGAAGTAATATAAAAGTGAGAAAAAAATCTTCCAAAATCATTTTAATCAACGACAGTAAAACCGAACAGATCATGTTGAGTTCAACATTTATAAAATTAACGATGATTGCCAGTTGGCT
>Ga0209914_1001812_pt1 | contig 19806 bp, 23 predicted proteins | sample ThiBiot_500_plan_FD_183949 | JGI IMG/M metagenome (GOLD analysis project Ga0209914, IMG submission 183949) | Wastewater bioreactor microbial communities from Cape Town, South Africa - Thiocy_cont_500_plan (SPAdes) | ecosystem: Engineered > Bioreactor > Thiocyanate-remediating > Anaerobic-Aerobic...
GCGATCGACATTTACTCTGGTAAATGGTACGAGCGTTGTTAAGATAGATAATCGAGTGGAGAGGAAGGTCTATTGTGGACCGTGTACAGCAGCTGATGCTTCGTTTGTCTTGTATACTGATGCAGGACCGACTTGACTGCCAACATCGGAGCGGGAAGTGACTCGTTTTACGAGTATCTGCTAAAGGCCTATGTACTCTTTGGCGAACCAGACTACTACATGAAGTTCGCAAACGTAAGCACGCACGCTCGCATCTCCATGCATGTCTCCCACTCGCATCCATCCAGTGTTACTCGTGCAACCAACCAACCAATGTTCGACTCGATTGTTTCTAGGTTTACGACGGTGTGATGACGCACATGTCGAAGGGCTACTGGTACTATGGAACCGATTACACGCTGGGCAAGCAGCGTAATGTGCATGTCGATAGCCTTCAGGCATTTTGGCCCGGCATGCAGGTACTGAGTCTGGCGCATCACCTCGCGTCGTTGACAAGATTCCGCCTTGTATTGACCTTTACCTCGATGATCAGGTACTGGTCGGAGAGATCGAGGCAGCGATCGAAGGACATGCTCGATTTTACGCCATCTGGAAACGGTGCGGCGTGCTACTCGTGCGCGTTGTATTGTTGTTCGAGCGCAAAGCTGACTTACTGCCAATGGCACTCCGATCAGACACGGATTCATTCCTGAGACCTACTTTCCCAAGCATGACCAACTGAACGATGCCACGGCCGTATGGCCTCTTCGACCTGAGTTTGCGGAGAGCACTTATTTATTGTACCGTGCAACGAAGCACCCCTTCTACCTGCACGTGGCCATCGACATTGTGACCAAGATTGATGTACGTGGGAAGCGAACGATGCACCGCGCATGTAGAGGAGCTTCAGTCGGGCAGTATTGATTCTGATCGCGATCGCCATTCCGTATGCAGACCTACACTCGTACCAAGTGTGGTTTTGCGGCAGTGAATATCATTACCGGCAAGCATGACGATCGAATGGATAGCTTCTTTTTGTCCGAGACCCTCAAGTATTTATATCTGATATTCGACGAGGAGAACTCGATGAACTCTGCCAATATCGTGTTCACTACCGAGGGACATATCATTCCAATCGAGAGAGTCGTTACTCCTTCGACCACTTTAGTTCAGGCATGTCCTCGAGCGAGGGAGCGCGCGAGCGTGCATATGTTCTCGTTCGCAGCCATTCTGACCGACAGAGAGCATGTACAGGCGCAATGCGATCCTATCGACCAGAGTCTATGGAATCTCATCAATGCAATTCCACATAGTTGGCCGCGACTGATTGGAGATGGTACTGGTAAGACTCAACAGCAACAGCAGCAACAAAAGCAGCAACAACAGCAGCAGCAACAGCAACAGCAGCAACAGAGGCAACAACAACAACAGCAATCGCAAGCTTCTCAACAAAAGCGATCTCAAACCGAATCTCAAGCAGGACAATCTACTCAACAACAACAACAACAACAACAGCATCAACAACAACCACGGGAAGATCCCTCACGTATGTCTCAATACTCCCTCGCTCATGAACACAAGTTCACTGATCGATTTATTCGTTCAGCATCGGCTCGTGTGATCTTGGAGCACATTACTGTGGAAATCATTCGGCCATCGACCGGGTTGCGTCACCCAATCATTCGTGGTTCGGTGCCGAACTTTGGCGCCAGCTTTCCAGCCGAGGAGCTCACCGTTGTTGCGGGTCGTACCCGTGATGCGCGAGGCGTCGTGATCCCGGAGCCGGCACACGCATGTAGCAAGCTCTCCGAGGATCTCAAAGGGATGGTGGCGCTGGTGGTGCGCGGCGAATGCTCATTCATCGAGAAGGTCAAGGTGGCGCAGGACGCCGGAGCGGCAGCAGTCATCATCTACGACCACCAAGCGAGCTTCTCCACCTTGCAGCTCACAATGACCGGCGACGGCCCACTTCGATCGGCGGTCCACATTCCATCGACTTTCTTGTCAGCTGCCGATGCGGCACCGTTGGTCAACCTGGTGAGCACGATGCCTCGTGATCAGCCGCCGCTGATTCGCATCCGTCGCTCGCATGAGCCAGTGGTACTCCTGGATGCGAGCCTCTCGAAGCTCGGCTCGAAGCAAGCCGAGTATTTGATGAAGCAAGTGCACAAGGTTGCATTGCAGTACGCACCCAAGATCGTCGGACCGGACGGACAGCAAGTCACCAAGAACGAGATCATCAACGGAAGACCCGACCGAAACAACCGCATCGGTGCCGAGATCATTGTGCCGCAAGCTCCACAACAGCAGCAAGAGCAACACGAGACACCAATTCACGAGGCGCCTCTTGCACAATGTGATGGAGGTGAGTGCCAACGCCAACCATGATACATACCAATACAAACGCCACCTGTAAACCTCCACTCGCGCTACTTGACTCGTTGCATTCGCTTTTGGTTCGAAGCTCATTCGTGGGTAGAGAAACAAGCACGTACATTAAATAGTCTAACTGGTAGGAACAACCAACACATAGAGTACAAGCGAGTGGACTTGATCTGGCGTGATCGTGCGAGGTGAGTGTGAGAGCGAGAGAGAGCACGACCAGAGATAGATAAGGTGGATAGACAGAGACAGAGACAGAGACAGAGACCGAGACCGATAGATAACTAGCTAGCATTCACTTGAACAACTACCACAACTAGAAACTAATAAAATAATGCCATGGCCGGCGATGGCGTCTTCTGCTTACTCCTGTGCAGAGGTCGTCGTGGCGTGTTGCTGCTCCTCGACAAGCGGTGGGAGAGGTGAAAGCGGCGGCAGAGGTGCCAATGGCGGAGGTGCAGTGTCCCTTGCCGGCGGTATGGTTGGCTGGGCCCACGTGGTGGCAGTAGCGGCGCTTTGTGGAAGCAGCAAGGCCGGAGGCTGCTGCTCGTCCTCGGGATCGACATCGAGCTCCATCGGACCGGTGGCAGAGAAGCTCGATCTACGGTGGTGGCTTCGAGGCGGAAGCATGGGCGGCTGCTGCTCGTCCTCGGCTGAGGAAGCACTCACCGACGGTGTGACGTGGCTTCCGTGTCGACGGTGTGCACGCGATCCTCCTGCGTCCTTGGGCGTCAGCTCGTCCTCGGTCACGACGTTGCGGCGCGGTCGGTCGGCACGAGCAGGAAGTGGTGGAGGACTTGAGTTCGAGATGGAGCCAGCACTTGCCGACGGCGACGGCGATGCGAGCGACGGGTCGCTCTCGTCACCCGAGCGTGGAACAGCGATCGTGGGCGAGGAGTCCCTGTTGGCGACGAAATCCTCGTCGGCGAGAATCGCCTTGCGATTGGCCTTGATGCGCTTTCGCAAGGCTTGTGCCGTGTCGCGCTTCTCGGGATCTTGGTGCAAACAGTCGAGTACCAAGTCGTGCCAGAACTGGCTCTTGATGCCGACGAGGTCGGGCGTACGACCACTGAGGAGCGCCTTCTCGATCATGAGGTCCTTGGAGATATCCAAGTACGGAGAGCGCTCACGAGTGATGATGGCACGAACGCACATGCCGAAGCTCCAAATGTCGATCTTGTTGCCGTACAATGGTGGAGCTCCATCCTTTGTATAGTACTCATCATGACGAAGTACCTCTGGTGCAGAGTAGACCAATGTGCTACGTACATATAATGATCACGCGCGCGTGTAATCAATCATTAGTTCGAATTGTCGAGTCAAGAGAGAGAGAGAAGATGATATATACCCAGCATTCTTTTGAATTCCAATCTCGCGAACACCACGATACGAAGTACCAAGATCACACAATTTGGCAGACTTGAAGCCAGTCGAGATCAAGATATTGTCGGGTTTCAAATCACTGTTGTACGAGAAGCAAGTGATGAGTATTTGATGACTACTAGATCGTGACACATCTTTCATACACGTACCGATGAATGATTCCATTATCGTGGAGAAACGAGAGAGCGCGCAAGATGCCACGCGCAATGGTATAAAGCTGCTTGCTGGTGATGGTCTCACCACGCTCGATCAACGAAGCCACCGAGCCACCGCCGACGTACTCCATCAAGACGCACGGAGGGTAACGGCAGAAGCCGTAGGCCTTGACGATATTGGAGTTGGCCGACGACAAGGAGGCGAGATCGTCGAAGCACGTGACCTCGCGGCGAAACGCCTCTTGCGAGTCCTCGAGGAACTGCCACTCCTCGGGATTGTTGGTGTCGGTGAAGGTGATGTACTGCTTGATGACCACCTGGCCGAGCTCCGGCGTTTCGCCCAAGTAGATGGCGCCCTCGCCGCCTGTGGCGAGTGGACGAGCACTGGCGAGGAGGGTCTGCACCTCGTCACTTCCAAACTCTTTGAGATGTGAACCGAACTGCAGCGGATGTGCCTCGTAGAGCATGAGGTAGCGCTCGATCTGTGTGGGAGAGTTCGAACCCGCCGGCTGGATGTCGAGCCAAAAGTGTCCCATTCGCTTGGCGGCGTTGCGAGTCTCGAACGAGAATTCGATCGTGACATCCTGCGACGGCTCGACGACGCCCGACGTGGGCGACACCGTGAAGGCGAACTCGGTACGCGGAAAGTACGCAAGCGGCGAGATCTCAAAGTTGAATTCGAGTGGCACCGTACTGCGGTTGGTGATGCGTCGTGTGATACGCTCTCGGCGGTATTGGATTGGTGTCTTGAAGTCAATGTGGCATCCACCTCCATAGATATAAATTGGATATGATGCTGGATGATCATAGTGATGATGATGAAGATGAAGAAGATGAAGTTACTCAAGTTAGTTTGAAGTTGAAGTAGTGATATAATGATGGAGTCAGATACGAACTTCGCGAGTTTCTGTAGTTCCATTGAGTCCACTTGAGGAACTTTTTCAGGTCGTGTGAGACGACGTTATCGAGAATGCCTTGAATCAACTTGTAGCTCGCAGGCTGGCCGTTGATCTGAGGATTGGGGTACGAGAGGAGCTGCTCAATGTTGTTGTTGAGCGTATCGATGTTATGGAGGCTGGCTGCGAGCTCGGGCCAAAAGTCGGGCTCCGAGGCACCGGCTGAATCGACCGGCAGGCCGTTGAGCCATTGCATGATCGACGAGTTGTATTGGAGGGTCGAGAGGTACGTGAGCGACGGCATCTCGAGGACGCTGCAGACCTGAAAGATGTTGGCGATACGAGCAATGTCGATCAGCTCGCCCGAGTCCGGGTAGCGCAGTTGGATCTCGATACAGCGCTCGAGACAGTCGACGATCGACGGGATGCGTGTCTTGGGCTCGAGAAGCGCAGACGGGTCAGAGGTGGACGACGAGGCGAGCGCCGGCGTGACGCGAGCAGCAAGCAACGCCTGCCACTTGGCTTGCGTATCGGCATCGAGTACGCGCAAAAGTTCGGGGCGTACGCGCAAGATATCGAGGCCCTTGGCGAGTGCGTCGATGGCGTTGGCGTCACAAAAGGTCAAGGTGCGCAGTGCGGCACCGACGCTCGACGAGTCGATCGGTACCGGCAGGCCGGCGAGGTGGTGGCCGACCGTGATCCAGAACGTCAGCTCCTCCATTCGCTCCTTGGGTCCAGGAGCGACGAGGATGGCGTTGGCGATGGCCTTGCTGAGACGCGAGCGAAAGTCGAACAACGCCGAGAGATTGATCGACGCCTGATGGCTCAGCAGCTCGCAGAACTCGAGTGCCGAGAAGAGCCGCAGATCAATATGCAGGATCTGCATCGCGAGATCGAGTGGCGTCGGACGTGCGATTTGGAGCTCGTTCTCACTCAACGACGAGGCACTCAGACGCGCCAAGCCCTTGTGTCGCGTGGCCTTGAAGGTAGCAAGTTGGCTTTGTTGCTCGGCGTTATATTGAATGGCGGCTTCGAGCTTAGCCCGAAACTCACTTGCTATTTGACCGCTTCCCAAAGCTTGCTGTATATTCAGAACCAAATCAATAATAAGTAATTTCCTCAAGTGAGTTACACAAAGAGAGAGAGAGAGACACACACACAGAGAGAGAGAGAGAGAGAGAGAGAGAGAGAGAGAGAGAGAGAGAGAGAGAGAGAGAGAGAGAGAGACGATATTACAACTACAACTACAACTACGTACAGAAATTCCATCATAGAGCTTTTCGACGAGTGCAGGAGTAAAGTCAGCTCGATAACGATGTAACCATAGATCGATGACCTTGAAGATGGTGGTTCGAATGTGCGGTATCGAAAAGTAGGTTTGGAGATTGTCGAGCAACTTGAAGACAAAGTTCTCGGGCGACATGTAGGCGCGATAGATGAGTAACAGACCCTCCAAGAACACGAGCCTCGAGCATCCAGCCGGCTCGACGGCTTGCTTGGTGTTGTCGTAGAGACCGCAGGCAATGTTGAAGAGCGCCACGATGTTACCCATCGAGACGAGGCGCTTGCCATCGCGGTCCTTGGTGAAGCGAACGCTGTCCTCGGTCAAGGGCGGACGCTCGACGGGCGCGATGCTCGTGAGCTTTCTGTCGATGGCGCCCGAGTCGCGGCGCTTCTTGGAGAAGAGGCTCGGGCGCTTGGAGCCCGTGGACGACGATGCGAGCGACGCCATGGGCGAGTTCCATCGGTCGTTCCAAAAGTTGATGGCCTCGAGCAGCCACGCCTTCCACTCGGCGCACCGTGCCGCGTCGGGACACGAGCCATCGCGCCCAAAGAAGTCCGACACGAGGAAGGTCGTGCGTACGTCGTTGCGCGTTACGACGAGATGGAACGAGAGGTCGTCGATCGGCTCGATGGCGATGCTCGGCGTCGAGAGATCGATGTACAGCACGGCCTTGCTCTTCTGCTTGGCCGGCTTGTTGCTGCCGCTGCCGCTGCTTTGGCCGGCGTTGGTGCCGCTCGTAGCATTCGTGCCACTGCCGCTGCCACTGCCACTCGCTGTGGAAGACGACGACGACGACGACGATGAAGCGGCCGTCGTATTGAGCGACGAGAGCGAGAGGCTGCTCAAGAGCGGCGGCGGTGCGACGCCGTCAGCCTTGGGCGGCGAGGTGCCGGGCGAGCCGATGGGCGAGCGTCGCTTTGTGGGGCTCACGCGGCTGGAGCTGCCCGTCGGCACCGAGGCCGAGAGCGACGGCGTCGACGACGAGTTGCCTGCCGCTTGTAGGAGCGACGTGGGCGGCGACGAGCTGATGAGCGTCGACGACGACGCGGCTGCCGACGGCGACGACGATCGAAACAACGACAGCTTCGAGCTCTTGGACGACGAGGACGACGAGGACGACGAGCCCGGCCTGACCTGGAGCACCAACAGCACCGACGGGAAGAAGAACAACAACTCGACGTACGGGCAGCCGCTGCCGCGATACGACGACATGAGCTTGTGGGTGGTGGGGTCGATCTTGGAGATGTTGGCGCGAGCCTTGAGATGCCGCGTGGCATCGGTGAGCTCGTGCTTGAGTGCCTTGCGGTCGGCCGGATGGAGCGAGCGGATGGTCTTGTCGAGGTCCTTCATGGTGGCCCGCTATGTACCGCCGATTCCGACACGACCACCGTAGTGATTATGATGATGGCGGCAGCGATGGTGGGTACGAAGATAGTGTTGGAGGTGTTTGGGGTTGTACGGTTGCTCGGGTGCCACGGGAGAGACACAGACACACAGACACCGCTCACACTGAAGAGTACTCGTGCCTCGTGATGCCACGCGCGAGGCTCGTGCCGTGCCCTCCGCGATAGACGCGAGAGGTCTTGCGCGAGACACAACCAGATAGATAACTAAGAGATACTCTCACTCACACGCACACTCACACGCACGATGATGCTATGATATGATGCTCACTTTCTCCTTGCCACTCGAAGACGATCACCCACTGTACCACTCACGCAATACAAGAGGGCGCGTCGCGAGCGAGGGGGGAGAGGTATTTTGCCCTCCTCTAGAGAGATAGAGATAGAGACTCCGAGTGCGAGTGGTATGGAGGCGCAGCAGCAGCAGCAGTGGGGCGATAGAGCAACAACCTCGTGTGTGTGAGCGTGTGTGTGTGAGCGCCTGTCTGTCTCAGTCGGCCCCTCTAAGGAAAAACAACCCGAACACTCGCCTCCTCCTCTCTACCGCAAAAAGCTCAACAAACCAACCACAGCAAGCAAACACAACGAACACACACCACCCGTTCGATCGCCGTGCTGCTTCGATCCAAATCCCCGCTCCTCGATGCTATCTCGCTCTATCTCCTCTATCGCTATATCTCTCTCTCTCTCTCTCCCACTGTGATGAAACTTACCTCTCTCCGTTAGGATATCTATCTAAATAATCTCGCTCGCGATCTCGGCTGGGCTGTGCGCGCGAGAGAGACCCAACCACGCTCGCCTCGCCCCCGATAAATACCACCACCCAGTGGGCCGCTTGTGCGTTACTCGATACGGGCCCTTTTCGCGTAAAGCGAGCCTCGTTCTTTTGCTGCCGCCCGCCCGACCTGCCGCCCGACCTGCCGCGCTCGCTGCCAACCAACCCTCCTCCTCCCGCGACTCGTGCGTGTGGATGCTTGTTGTGTCTTCGTCCCCCTTGCTTGCGTCCTGTGGCTAGCGAGGAACGTGTGGCACGGGTGTCATTTTAGCGATGGATGGATGATACGCGATATCGTTGCTTCAAGCAATCTCGTTCGCCATTGCTATTCGCTCGCGCCCCCGTCTCTCCAGGAGCTCGTATGTCGGAGCAAGAACGCCCACGGTTGGCGTTGATTATCACGGCTGATGATCTTGGCTATTGCACACAACGAGATGATGGCATCTTCGAGATCGCAGCCGTGACGCGTGGCGCCATGATCAACCACGCATCGTTGCTGGTCGGTGGCGTATCGGCGCGCGATGCCGTCGCTCGTGCACACGCTGCCGCGCTCCCTCTCGGCCTTCACCTCAACCTCACTGAAGGAACACCGGCCGCTTTACGCGTATTCTCGCGACTACCAAGCTCTTTGGTCGTCGCTGGAACGAACGAGATGCTTGGCAAGTTCGGATTGCGCGAGGCGCTCGCTCTCGGCCGTGTGGACCTGGACGACGTGGTGCTCGAGGCTACGGCACAGCTGCAGCTCTTCCACACGCTCACTGGCTCGCATGCCACTCACTTTGATGGCCATCAGCACGTCCACACGATTCCGGAGCTTGCGAGTGTTCTGGCACCACTGATGCATCGCCATGGAGTGCGCTCGACTCGCATCTCTGACACTGAATGGCACCTGCCTCTCGCGTGGCCGCAGTGCGCGAGCAGCGATGTCGCGAACGATGCCAGCGGTATCCCGTCCTTCCTGCGAGCCGTATCAGCCGAGGCCGAGCAATCGCGAGCCATCTACTCGAATGTCGGCATCACCTCGACTCACTTCTTTATCGGCCTCACGACCATGGGAGCGAATGCCACCGTGCCGCAGTTGGAGTATCTGCTCTCGGAGCTCGACGCTCGGGCAGCACGTCACGCACACGAGGGAGTTCTCTATTGCGAGTGGATGGTACATCCAGGCAACCACTCGATCGAAGGCGACGCGTTCAACCAAGCGCCCGAGCGCCAGCACGAGAAGCTCTTCCTGCTCGATGACGCGACTCGCACTCTCATCGAACGATATTGTGTGCATTCTTCGTGGAGTGAGGTATCGGATGGCCTCCTTGCTGCTGATACAAACCATCACCACGCTCATCAACGCGACGATACATAACACGGTATCGCGGGAGAGCCACGAGTTATCTCGTACTGGATCCTCGACTTCTGATCCATGTATCAGTTCAACTTTGTATCAATAGATGGATAGAATCATGATGTATTGGTTCGGTAAATGTGGATCGCAAGATACCGAGACTTTCATATCGTACACGAGCACATGAAGTGTGTATGTATGCGCAGTGTTGGTCGTGGGCGCCTCAATCGCAAACTGATGTATGAACAGCGACTCGATGCCGTGTTGCTGTTCATTCGATCCTCCTCCCTCGCTACATCCTGCTCCTTCTTGGCTCCTTCGCTCCCATGTGTCGAGTGGTGAGAGATGAGAACGCTGATATAGTCACACTACAACCACGTTTCGTTTGATGCTATGGAGCCACGGCAGTCGGAGATGGAGCTCGGTGGTGGTGGTGTCGCTCTCGACGATGCAACTGATGCGAGCGAGAGCTCCAGCTGCCTCGTTGTAGAGCTCGAAGAACCCGAGCTGCCAACACCTCTCGAGCAACCGACGATCCTCCCTGCTATCGATCCGGATGGCACTACCGAGATGTCTGCCTTCCAGCGAGTGATGGAGATGCCATGGGCTCGTGCGATCATCGTCCACGGTACGCTGTTCATGTGCAACGTGTTGTGGTACGTCGGTCGATCGCTTGCTGCTTGCGGTAGTTGCTTGCGCGCTGTGAATGTTGTAGCGATTGCCGTACATACCAGTGTGACTGAAGACTGACGTGTCTTGCGGTACAAGGGGTGCCTGGGCCACTGCCGCCAAGTACACACTCGGATACTTTCCTACGGCAGTGATGCTATCGCTTCGGTGGAGCCTGTCGGCGGCGCTGCTGGTGCTCGTGATGATCGTGCGCGAGCGCTCCTTGCCTCGTATGCTCTCGTGCTCGTTGTTTTGGCGCGTGGCAGTGCTTGGACTGGTCGGTATCGTCGTACAACAATCGCTCTCGATGAGTGGCCTACGTCGCACGACCGCCATCAACACAGCCATTCTCCAGATGATCACGCCTCCTGTGACGACCTTCTTCTCGCTGCTGCTGCGCATCGAGCATCTCATGTGGGAGAAGATCGTCGGCGTCCTGCTGACCGTGGCTGGAACCGTGATCTTCCTCGATGTCACGAGGCTCGACTTGTCCGAGGGCGTGATCGGCAATCTACTCGTGTGCTGCGCAAGTGTCGCATCGGCCTTCTACTTGCTCTGGGGCAGGCCGTTGTGGAACGAAGCCGGCTCGTTGCCAGTGACGGCGTGGGCCTTTTCGCTATCGTACGTGGTTATCTATCAATTGTTGTATGACAGCGGATCCATAATGCTCATCGAGAATCGGTGAGGTTGCAACAACAGCGGTGTTGTGCTCACGATGGCGACATTACCCGAACCAAACGATTGGGCCACACTGTCCAAAGTGCATTGGACAGGCTGGCTCGCGCTCGGCTATGGTATCGTGATTGCAACCGTGCTCGTGTACTAGTACGTTATGTCCGAGCTCTTCGTGCAGTGAGTACAGTGACTCACATTGCTGCTGTCCGATTGATGACTTCAGTCTCTGGGGTTGGGTATCGGCGTTCACCACCCCAACCGTCATGACGTCGTACTTGGCCGTCCAACCGATAGCAGCTGGCATACTCGGAGCAATCATCCTGGGCGAAGGGCTTGGATGGATGCAGATCGGCGGAGTGTTTGGAATCTCGCTCGGGCTAGTGACCGTGATCTACGCACGACACAAGGAGCTCAAGCAAGAGGAGGCCTCATCACGTTCCTCCTCCGAGGTCGTCGATAAGAGTTGTAGCGAGACGCAAGCCGACCTCGAGCTGGCGAGTGATGTAGATGTTAACGTTATCGACCGTGATGGAGACACGGCATCAATCAAAGCTTGAGCAGCAGCAGGCAATTCTACACTCGAAGACGAACGCGTGCCAGTGCACTAATCTGTACGCTCAGCCGCTAAGCCGCAAGGACGTTAAGCCCGATTTGCTTGATGTTAGACGAGCGCTCTGTGTGGTGCTGATATCTACCTGCAGTGTCTCTCCTTATGCTCACTGCTCTGTGCTCTCTCTGCCTCGCACTCGCCACCATGTCTCGTTCCTCGCCATCTCGGTCGCAAGCAACGAGCTCTTCGAGCAGCAGCGGCACTGCGGCATCTTCATCTGGGCCCCGTTCGCCATTTTCGAGCTCTTCGAGCAGCGGTGCCCTCGTTCCTGCAAGCAGTCGCAGTCGCGAGGCGTCGCCGGCATCAAGCACCACGAGGTTGTTGCTGGAAGGAACGCCTGCGACCTCGCGCTCGATCGTAGACGCCCTGTCGGCCAAGGCAGGGTCGCTGATTCAGACGCTGGACAACATCAAGCAACGCAGTTGCTTGTCGGGACTCAAGTTGGTCTTCCCACAGATCATCGTTCTGGGCGAAGAGTCCTCTGGCAAGAGTTCGGTACTCGAGCGCCTCTCGATGTGCGAGTTCTTTCCTCGCAGCGAGGGAATCTGTACTCGAATGCCGATCCAGTTCGAGATGATCCACAAGTCCGACCAGGAGATGCGAGAGTTTTGCTCGACGAAGAAGGTGCCGTTCGTCTCGAACGACTGCTACTGTCTCGTGTCGTCGAAGCGCAGCACTGGCGAAGTGATCGAGTACGGCTTTTTCGGAGCTGCCGACGTTCGAGAGAAGGTGAAGCCCACCATGGACGACGAGGTCAGACGCCACAACGGAGGTCCGTCGTCACACGCCTCAGCCTCGATATTGGCTCTTGGCTTACTGATTAACCAACGCACTCGCCGCGCGAATGGACTGAACCATAGATGTCCGAGGCGTAATCGATGATGTGCTAAACATTGCTATCATCGGCCAGCAAGTGCCGGACCTGACGCTCCTCGATCTCCCCGGCATCGTTCAATCTCAAAGGCGAGGAGAGCCCGGCGACATGTACGAAAGAACCAAGGCTCTCGCCGTCAAGTACATCAAGGCTCCTCATTCTTTGGTATGAAGCGTCCGCTGGTACTTGCGCGATTTGCCTCGTTACGGTCCAGCAGTCGCTGACCCGTGAGCGTTGCGCTTGTAGATCTTGATGGTCGTTCCGGCTTATCAACGAATCAACTGCTCGCCTGCCGGCTTGCTCGTTCAGCAATACGGCAAGGAATCGATGACCTTGGGAGTGCTGACCAAGACCGACAAGTGTACGAACCATTCTTGATTGTGAGCATTCATCCGTGTGCGCACGTCTGATTGGTGGTTTGCCGGTTATCCACAGACACGATCGCAAAAGCGTTCCCGATGGAAGAACTCCACGGAAAGCTGACTGGAACCAGCGACGACTCTATCCACCTGCCTCACGGATACGTCGCAGTCGTGAATCGAGACACTAAGAGCGGCCCAGTTGAGATCTCTCTCGCTGAGTCTGCCGCTGTCGAGGAGGCTGCGTTCAGCACGATGCCAGTCGAGCTTCGAAATCGATGTGGAAATGCCGCGTTGATGACGCGCATTGTCGACCTGCTGTGCGACTACACGAGCAAGACCTGGGCACCGCTTGCCGTGAAGGAGATCAACGCCCAGATCTCAGCTCAGAAGCTGTTGCTTGGCGGTCTCGGCATGAGCCCGTCCGATGCGGGACTGCCTCAAGCAGCTCAGGCCGAGGCGGTGCTGTTGTTCGAGCGAGCCGTCTCGCATCCTGAGGTCGCTGCTCACCAATGGCCGACCTTTCCACCGCTCCAAGCAGTTAACGATGCCGGAGAGTCGCTCAATGCGACGCGCGCCTGGAACGCGAACAAGGCCGCTGCCGAGAACTGGCTGCGCGACTGTCTGGCGCGCGCAAACCCCGGCATTTTGTCAGTCGTTTCGGCCGATCTGCGCAGCCACCGGAAGCTGCCGACGGCGCTGCACCGATTCCACAAGCTCGGAGCCGAGATCGGTACCATGTTGCAGCGCTCGATCGACCGAGCTCATGCTCGAGTGTGCACTCCCGACAACATCCGAAGAAGATTCGATGCGACGACTGCCGCGCTCGAAGCGATCAACGAAGAGAGCAGCCTCCAGTGGGCAACCACCAAGCTTGCCCGAATGCTTCGAAACGAAGCAACGATCGCAGCCATCGATCAGTTTCGCAACGATCTGCCGCAAGCGTTCTCGGTGGCGGGGATCTTTGCGGAGGACAGTGAGACCTCGCAGAAGCGACGCGAGTTGACTCAGTTGATAGCGGAGCTGACGGAGGTTCGCGAGCTGGTCGAATCCCTCTCTCATGCCTAAGCCACGTCTCATGAATGCCCCCATTGTATGAATACATCCACGCGTACAATGTGTTACCCACAGCTCATTACACCGAGTGACCACTACCACTACCACTACCTACCAGTATTAGCACTGCATTCCTATCTATCCGTCTATTTCTATGCTTGTGTGCATAAATTAGTGGCATCACTGTTCTTGACCTCATCGCTCGAACCTCAATCCATTCGCTCACTCGCCCACCGCCACTCACCACTCACCACGCACCACTGATATGCTCGGCTCTTGCAACAACATCACCAAACGGTTCAATGCATCTCAGCGTGGACGTATCTTGGTGCTTGCGGCTGTAGTCATCTTTGGTATCCTCGGCAGCGCTTGGTTGCTGGGCATGTTCAGCGGCTTGGACAATGCACCAAGGACACTCGTTGCGCCTCCGGGCTTCATGGGTCCCGATCATTCGGCCATCGTGTACAACGACCAAGTGGATCAAGTGAATCTACTCGATACCAATGCTGCAGCGCGTCGAGCCAGTATTCGACGAGTACGACTGATGCATACAAGCGATCGATCCACGAGGAACATGCTGCCTTGCTTACTGCACGTGTGTGGCTTGCTCGTGACAGGCAGCACAGCATGCGTGGATATGTTACAGCAAGCACGCTTGGGGCCACGATGAGCTTCAACCTGTATCACTACGTGGCTCGGACTTTCTACATCTAGGGTACGGATGAGGATTTATTGATTGATCCATATGATGACAAACACGTTGACCTGTTGGCAATCCAATCAATTTAGAGCTACTATCGTCGATGCTCTCGATACGTTGTTGATCATGGGTCTTAAGGATGAATACTCTGAAGCACGACACTGGGTTATCAATGATTTACGATTCGATAAGGTATAGTTTTGATTGTTGATGTGAGAGAGAGAGAGAGAGAGATCTATTGATACATTGGAGTGAACAACAGAATGTGACAGTCTCGGTATTCGAGACCACGATACGTGTACTTGGAGGATTGATATCGACCTTCGAGTTGACCAACGATCGAGCTATCCTTGAGAAGGCCGTAGAATTGGGATCGATATTACTACACGTACGGGTTGCCATCATCGATCTTGATTCTTGAGCTAATGGTAATGAGACCATCGCAGTCGTTCGATGAAGTGTATGTCTTGCCGTATAGCCATTTGAATCTCAAGACGTACGATAATTAGGTGGTCTCGATTGCAAGAGATTGGTGTGGTTGATCGACAGACGTATGGTGATACATTACAGACTCGAGAGATCGCTCGATGCATCGTTGGCTGGCTCAGTGTTGGGTACCGATGTTGGAAGTATGCAACTCGAGTTTCTGTCACTGGCATTCTACACGCTCAATGCCTCGATGGCATATCGAGTATGTTGGATTCGTTCGTCGTGCCTAGGTTTTGGGGCTGAATCTAATGTAATGCCTTGCATCTCACTCACCGATTTGTAGCCTCTTCAAATTCATCAAAAGTTGCGCAAGCAGTTTGAAGATTGGGACGGACTCTATCCCATGCATATCAAGCGAGAATCAGCACAATCACTGAGTATGTTCCAGCCTTCTCCCACTATCTCTCACTGTATCTTCTTCTGACCTGCTATTGGTTCATTTGTGTACTAGCTGCTCAAATTTCGTTTGGAGCAGGAGGTGATAGTCTGTACGAGTACTTTCTCAAGATGTGGCTGTTGACCAACAAGACCGAGCCAGTGTACAAGGAGATGTTTGATCGAGCGATATCGGAAGGATTCCGTCGTATGCTACGCCAATCTAAGAGCGGCAACTACACCTTCCTTGGTAGCATTGGGCCAACTGGACTATTTGTTCCAGAGATGGAGCATCTCGTACGTGCTGTTGTTTGATCTCCTCTCTCATCAAATCTTCTAATCATCTCGTGTCATCGGATCACGACAAGTAGACGTGTTTCCTTCCTGGCATGTTGATACTCAATGCCCCAGCCAAGAACTGGTTACATTCAGAAGATTATCAGCTTGCTGATAAGTTGGCAGTAACGTGCTTTCGAATGTATGCATCCAAGTCGAACTTGGCTGCCGATAGTACTGTATTCGATGATCCAACTTTGCCCTTGGTACCTGGGAATCCCGAGTACTTTTTACGACCAGGTATGTTGCTCAATACTCGTTGCGTACTCCTTGTCGTTGTGATAATGATAATACTGTTGATCGAACATGTATGAATGATGGGTAGAATTGATCGAGAGCCTATTTTATCTGTGGAGAATCACCAAGGATACATCGTATCGTGAGTGGGGTTGGCAAATCTTTCAGCACATCCACATGAACACACTACTGCCATCGACTCGCAAGGACAAGACACTCCTTCAAGGCTGTGGCTACAGTGGAGTGTTGAACACCAGCGAGCCAGTCAACACGATTGAAGCCTTCAACGATCAACAACCGAGCTATCTATTGGGTGAGACCTTCAAGTATCTGTATCTACTCTTTTCGGAGGACGACGTGTTGCCGTTGAGCCACTATGTCTTTAACACTGAAGGCCATCCACTTCGTATCTTGCCATTGGAATCGATTGCAAACTCAACTGATCCTCGATGGCAAAAGTGGTGGAAGAAGATTCAACGAGGCATGCATTAGCCTGAACAACAAGAGTATACTATCTATCGTGATCTATCGTGATCTATCGTGATCTATCGTGATCTATCTATCAATGACAATGACAATAATAATGCAAATGTATCATTATTAACTGTGTGTTTGAGAGAGTACTACATGAATGAAAATGAAAAGGAAGTTGTAACATGATGATTCGAGGATGAGGATAAAGGAGAGGAAGGCGAAGTGCCATTAGAAGGTTGATTGGCATTAGGATCATGATGATTGTGGTTGATAGTATGAGTATGACCAGTAAGACCTTGCCAGAAGGAAGGTTTCTTTGGTTCGAGGAGTTTACGACGACGTTGATCAATGTCTTGCATGACATGAGGTTCTCGTTGTCGAATACGATATTCGAGCGTGTTCTTGAGTACGATCTTGTCGTTACGTTGAAGGAACTCGAGTACATCGTAGAGATTACGTTGCGAGACGTAGTTTTGCGTGACGGCGATCGAAGGTTCGAGGTTGAGTGCCGTGTGCCACCATTGACTTGGAATGAAGATCATCTCGCCCGGCTGTTGGTTGCACTCGACCGGACGCAAGTCGCGACTCTCGTGGTAGTAGTTGAGGAACCACTCGGAGACTGAGAGTGGCGTCGTGACGTCGACCTCGTCGGCGCTCGGAAAGACGCCCGGCGGCGTGACGTGTGGCGGGAAGAGCATCCACTTCTTGCAGCCGGAGATGAGACCGTTCCAGGCCGAGGTGTAGTTGGGGTCCTTGTGGAAGGTCGAGCCCGAGCGTGGTGGTCCGATGAGGATCCAGCGATAGGACGGTCGCGAGTCATCGTCACCGGCCTCGCCACAACCGTCGCCGCCGGCACCGTCGCCATCAAGAAACGCAAAGTAGTCGTGCGCAAAGTACTCGGGCACTTGGTACTCGTGCAGCATCTCGGGCGCCTTGACCGTAAAGTCGTTGTCGAACAGATAGAGCGGAGTCTCCTCGCACGCTTGATCGCAGTACTGCCAGTAGTCACGCAGACGCATGTCGACGCAGCCGACCTTGAACACGACGTCGCCGTAGCGCTCGAGCAGCGTCTCCTTGTTCCAGGTCTTGAAGGCCGGCCAACGAGGCACGACGTCGGTCAGGATCACGGGCTTGCTCGGTCGCTCGTACTGCTCGATGAACTCTTGCAGTGTCAATCCACTGCGACGTTCAATGTTGTCGACACGAGCAAAGCTCTGCAGTTCGGCATGGCCGCAGCGCCACGATTGCATCAAGGCATCGCTGTAGAAGCCGCGCACGTCGAGTCGCTCGCACACGGCCTGTCGCTCGCGCTCGACGCCCGTACGTTCGTACACGAAGGTCGAGAACCATGTGCCTTGGAATCGAAACGAACCACCAAAGTCGCGTACGACCGCCGAGCGCCAGAGCTCCTCCTCGCGACCAAACACATAGAAGGCCTTCGAGACGCGAGCCATGCGTCCGAGGTCGTCCGACTCGAGCGAACGCAACACCTCGAGTATCATCTCGTCCTCGAGCACTCGAAACTCTCCCAATCCACGACGACACTCGTCATGTAATCGATCACCATCCGGTGAGATGAATCGATTGCCGAGTGGTTGTACGAATCGATGAGGTACATGATGTTGTGCTCGAGCGACTTTGCGTTTGGTTGGTATCATCATTGATGATGTTGATGCCTCTCCTTGTCGTCGACATACTCTCTTGTTTGATGATTGATTACTATTACTATAACAACTCTCATCTCGAGGACGTATTTGTTTGTGTTGAGGTATTGTCTCCATCAAAACACGAGTCAGAGAGAGAGAGAGAGAGAGAGAGAGAGAGAGAGAGAGAGAGAGTTGGTGTTGTTGTAGAGAGGAGTGAGAGATGTGAATGGAATAGATCTCGAGTGATCGTGTGTTGAAGCATGACTCAATACCAGAGAGAGAGAGAGAGACTCACGCTCACACTGATGGGCCACTTGGGTAGCGCTAGTTGGATATGGAGTGTATTTGTATACGCTCTGCAACAACCTTTAAACAAGAACAACGATGAGAAGAAAGAGTCAAGTGCGATGATGAGACAGTCCAGTTGATATCGCGAGAGGCATTCGCGTATGCGTGTGCTCGATAGCCGAGTAGAAGGGTTGCACTGATCGATGTACATATTGGAGCCATCCACACGATATCTATCTGTCTATCAATGGTCGTGAATGACCTAGCATGCCAAGCATTGGCCTTCGGCTCCAGGAGCGCAAGTACCGCCCGCTATATGTTGGAATTCATTGAGTTAAGACGATGATCAAGAGTGAGCGAGCGAGAGATTGTGAGGTGGTCGTGTGTTCGTACCAGCGAGGTCGAACGAGTAATCGAAGATGGCAGGAGTGCATACAGCACAGTTGGCGCAGTCAGGGTTCGAGCTGCAGAAGCCCAGGTCTTGGCAGATCTGCGCCGTGTCCGGGTTGGCTGTAGATGGGCGAGTACACAGGCGCGCGCGAGAGATGCATATCTCGTGGTCAGTCGATGATAGAAGAGTAACTTGGCTCTACTCTCATGATATATCGATAGATTGTGAGGCATACGAGATACGAGAGCGGTGCAGACGTCACTCGGGCCACTGTTGCGGCGCTTCAAGACGATGCACGCAATCTTCCACGGCATCTTGACGAAGATGCAGTACGGGAACGGCTGCTGGTTCAGGCACAGAGAGCTGCTGTGCTTCTCGTCGATGAAGGCGTTCATGATATCCTGGCACGCCGTGCAAGTATCTTCTCCAGCATGCCTGTAACGATCGTCATGAGATAGATGGAGGTCGCAGTGAGAATCATCATCATCATGGTGCCGTGGTCGTGGTCGTGGTAGACGTACGAGTCAAGGAGCTCACTCGGGAAGCTCGCGAGCGAGACGCTAGCGATAGCCGCCACAATGACCGCCATCAGCAATACAGCGCGAGTCGTCGTCATGATTGAGTGTGAGCGATCGAGTCCGAGAGGGAGAGAGGGGCGAGAGAGGGCGACAGAGAGATGTGCGCGAGCGAGGGAGCGGAATGCAATGACGATGAGCGCGGCGGCTCTCTCGATCGATGCAATAGGGCGGAGGAGGATCGTGCCAGGCACCACCTTCACTCTTGACTCGGAGACTGATGGGCTATTGATGGCAGTATAGGATCAAGTACAGTCTCTACACCATGGTTGCGAAGGACTCCTATGAGAGTGTGCCAGCGAGGATCTCTTGGGTCTTAGGGTGGTGTGGGTCGGGCATAGTTCGGAAGGTGCGGAGGTCTCTCGTTGGTCCGTTGGTCCGCTCTTCGCGTCAGTCGCCCGTGCCCCTCTTCTCTCTTCTCTCACACACTCTCGGCTCTCTCTCTCGGCTCTCTC
>Ga0209914_1001814_pt1 | contig 19773 bp, 22 predicted proteins | sample ThiBiot_500_plan_FD_183949 | JGI IMG/M metagenome (GOLD analysis project Ga0209914, IMG submission 183949) | Wastewater bioreactor microbial communities from Cape Town, South Africa - Thiocy_cont_500_plan (SPAdes) | ecosystem: Engineered > Bioreactor > Thiocyanate-remediating > Anaerobic-Aerobic...
GTTGGGGGGGGGGGAAGAAAGGAGGAATAAAGGTTCCACCATCATCAGTGGTTGCGTGATGTAATTTGTGATGTTGCTCTGCGAGTGTTGCGTGTGGCCCTGATGCCGGAGATGTTGCGCTTGCCGTGGTAGAGGCGCGTAGGCCAGATGGCTGCCCACGAAATTGTCGATGGTCGCTTCCTCCCGATAGATCAGTTCGTCGGGAGCGCCTTGCGCCTCCGGGGATGGGGGCAGGTGGGCAGGTCGGAAGTCCCGGTAGTCATCGCTGCACGGCCTGCGGCCGCAAGGGAGCTCTTTGCCGTCCTGCCCGTGCAACTTGGTCAAATCGATCAGAAGCGCGGCGAGCTCGACCTCTCGCAGGGCCTCCTCCCGCTGCAGCTGCAGGTCGTGCAGCCGCTGTCGCAGCAACGCCGCACGGACCCCATGGGGAGCGTTCCTGAGCTTCTCGTTCTCGGTCTTCTCGCGGAGCTCCTTGCCCGCATTTCTCTGCGTTGAGCTCGCCGCCTCCATCAAACCGGGACCACGGGCCCACCCTTTCTCCGGCTCGCTGTCTTCCTCGAGGGCGTGGCGGTTGGCGTCTCCTTCCGCCGGCGAAGACACTCCCCTGGAGCGCAAGTTGTAACCGTGCACGAGGTGGTCGTGGTTGCCGGCGTTGCGGCCGTTGGTAACATTGTCCATGGCAGTCGGTCCGAGAGCGTATCTATTGGCATCAACCCTCCTTGTCGTGCTGTCCGGCGTGAGGGATGAGGCCGGGTCCATCACATCGGCAGGCACTTGTTGATGCTGTCCCGCTATGAGAGTGGCGGCGACGGCAGTGGCCAACCCGTCTCCAAGAGCCCAGCGAGGTCCCTCCCGATCATCTGTTGAGCCAACCGGGAGAAGGGGTCTTGGTTCTAGGAGGGTATCCTGACCCGACCGATTTTTCCCTCTTCGAGGAGGGGCGTCGCATCCGGGCCCAGTGCCACCTATGTTGCCTCTTTGCAACGCCGTCGTCTTTTCTTTTTTTTTGGGCCGCCCTCTTCTCTTCTGCTTTACATCTTTGCAGTGTGCCTTTTCGGGATGGATAAAACTTCTCAGCATGCTTCTCACAGCATTAATAAAAAAAAAAAAAGAGAGAGGAAGCAGAGAGTAGAAACCAATAATAAAGCAAGAGAGGGGAGGAGAGAGAGAGGGGGGGGAAAACAAGCCTGATTGCCGAAGGAGATACAACGTGCGCAAGGCCGTGCGCCATCACATGCCTTGTGGCCCATCTTGCAGGGCGCACAGGCGATGCCGTACACGCCCTGTCCTGCACCTTTTTTTCGTTTTCGTTGGCTGTTGCACATAGATTTCCTCCTGTTGATTCTACAGCCGCAACCTGCGCGTTGGTTGTCTGTGAGTTATTCGTTCTGCCCAAAACCAACCGTTCCTCTGCTCACGCCATGAGTGAAGGTTGGTGATCACCTGAGCTATTGCAACAAAAAAAAAAAAAAAAGTCCTGTTCTTGCAAGAATTTGACTGTGCAGCACAAACATGGCCTGTACATGGGTGTTGGTTGTGTGCTGGGCTATAGCTATCACTCTCATGGGAAGGGCGAGGGGAGCTCCGGAACAGGCCTTTTCGAGCGAAGCCTTTGCGGACACCATCTGCGTGAACACCCACTTCCATTTCTCTGGGACTCCGTATTACAACAGCCCGTTTGAGGTGGTGCGGTTGCTTGGTGAAGCGGGGATCTACAACCTCCGAGATGACAGCAGCAACGACAACATCACCCTGGTCCTGTCCGCGAGCGGGATCAAACTCAACTGGCAGTACTTTCCGGAGGGTTCATACGATTTCGTGACCTCCGATCTCGTGGGCTTCCTCGACTCCCTCAAAGGGCTGGTCCAAGCGGGCGCATTGGTGGATGCTGTTCTGGGACCCAACGAACCGAATGGCTACTGGCTCCAATATAATGAGGTTTCGCTCACTCACACACACACACACACACACACACACACACACACACAGCTTGTCGGAGTAGTGCCTTTGCAAGAACGTCGTCCATTGGTGGTTGCGGGTTCAACACTGACATGATTCGAATTGACACACCGCACAGAGAGCAAGACCAAGCATTGCGACGCAACCATTTCATCGAGGTCGTGGTTTGGATCTTGCGCCAAAAAGACTCACACAGGTGGGAGCAACAATAGGTAGAACTCTTGTCGTCATCTGTCTCCTGAGGAAAGCCTGAGAAAAATGAGTTTTTCTGCAATGGCAAAGAGGAACCTCTCTCCCGAGCAGCAACAACAAAAGGCAAGAAGAGCATGCCAAGCGCAGCAAACATACACGACAACACTAACCAGCACAAGCCCTGAGCGATCTGCAAACGCGCAAAAAATCAAAAATACAACGCCGGTCATCCTCTTCACCCGTTCACCAAAGACTTTGTTTGTTTTTTGGATCCGGGCCAGAATCTTCAAGCAGCGGTGTAGGATTCTCAAGGTCGTTGACGGCACGCTGAGCTGTGAGCTGCATGGCGTACACCCTTTCTAGATTCTAGAAAATTCATCCATCAACTCACCGATATTTAAAAAGATCCCTAATGAAAAAGAGCCCTCTGTATGCACTCCTGCAAAAGATTAACTAGCCAAGCCCAGAAGTAAACTAGCTATTTATAGGAAAGGTACACCAGCCTTCTGGCTGTTCCGTTGTATGAAAGGGACACATTTTGAAACATCTGCTTCAAACATACCAATGCCGTTTTCAGAGGGCTCTTTTTTATTAGGGATCTTTTTAATTACCGGTGAGTTATCCATCAAAACGAGGAGGAAAATTCTACAACACAAGAGGTACCTCGGCGCTGCAGGTTTCGATTTTTTCTGTGCATCTCTTCTTCATGTTCGGTTATCTCCTGTTCACGAGCGCGGATTTTTTCTTCGGGTTTTCGGATCTCCTCTTGCTTTAAGGCATGGGAGGGACGAACCTTGTGCGAAATGGGTTTTAATCAACAACAACAACAACAACAACAACAACAACAACAACAAGATCAAACAAGGATGAGGAGAGGTTAGTTGTTTAAGTTGAGAAAGGGATATTAGAGGAAGACGTTGTTGCCTTGGATCGTCTGATGCACACCGGTGGAACCGTTTTCAACATTCTCGTCGTTGGCATTCAAAGGATCCGAAATAGTGCACGCTTCGACATGATAGGCTGCGAGTGCTGGCGCTTGCTGCTGAAGAGCTCAACAGGAAAAATGAAAAAGAGCGTCGGGAAAGTAGCCGTTTGCTTTGAAGTTCCAAGCTGGACACGCTGGACACGATGGACACGCAGTTTTTGGCAAGCCGTCTCTGAGAGAGGAGAGAAGGAAGGCGATGAAGGTGGGCCGATTCATTGCTAAAGAGCAAAGTCGAGCTACTCCTGTAAGGAGCACTACGCCGGAAGGCCGAAATATAGAGGTAATCCAAATCATGCTCGCACAGCTTAACAAAAGACATTTGTTTTTTTTTGGTGCTGTTGCCTCTACCCGCCGCTTACAACAAGATTCCCTCTCTCATCCCTCTTACCTTACCTCGAGCAGTCTCGACCCCAAGGAGACCCAAAGCAAGCTGTCCTCGGAACGGCTTAGACCCTGAGGGTTGTGAATCTACAACATGGAGAAAAATCACTTTGGTTTTCTTTTCTGGATCAATTAAAGAAGAGATTCATCACTGCTTGGATTTGAAGGGTCTCGTCCACCGCGGAAAGAGAAAGCAAACGCTATCGATTGGTAACCAAATGATATCGCGAAGGATACCTCGCCTTTTCTTCTTGTTGGAATATGGGTCTTGAGAAAGAGCTTGTACACCGAAGCGCCCAGACGACGGAACTCATCCACATTATCGGCTGTGCCACCTTGGGAGCGCAGATGATTTTATATCGTCTTTTTCACCCGACCGAGACATCTTTCTTCTCCCCCTTACTTCAGGTTTGTATAGTTCTCTTTTTGGGTATATGGGAAAAGACCTGTACCAGAAGACATGTATTATTCAAGAGACTTACACCAAGCCTAAGCTTCGAACAGTGAAACGTAAATGCCACATGCTGCACAAGGTTGTTTGAGGTAGGTGTTTTTTTTCTTGTTCAGTTTTTGTCTACCATCACCCTGCTCAATCATGTTTTGCCGCTCCCTCTTCCATAGGTTTGGTGGCACATTCTTCTTCCTCTCTCAAAATGTATTCCATCATCTCGTTTGCCAGCCGCTCGTCCGCATCGGACACATTGAAGGAGTTGCCTTGTTGAGTCAGCTCGACCTCGATGAACCTGTCCTTGAGGGCGTTGAAGGATTCGTCTTCACAATTGGCCCCTAAGGGATAATATCTCGCCAGCGGGAAGTTGGAGATGACGATGGTGGGAACGATGCGGGTCTTCCTCATGTGCGTACCTCCCGGCACCTGCATGAGCATGTTCTTCGAGCCCAGGAACTCGTTCATCCAGATGATCGACTTCTGGCCTTTGAAGTCATCCATGATGCACAGGTCGTAGTCATCCCTCCATGGCATGTTCTGGAGCTCGTCCTTGGTGAGCATATAGCAGTGGAGCCTCTCTTTGAGGGGGTTGATGAGACGCGTGGTCTTTCCGAGTCGGGTGTTCCCGTGCACAAAGAGGTGCCTCGGTCTTCCGATGTGGTGAGAGGGTTGACGGATCATGAAATTCAGCCAGCGGATGACCTTGAGCCAGCTCGGCCCCCATTCTTTGGTCTCTTGCAGCACAGTCCACTTGGTGTTCTTCTTCTTGTCCGCCTCTCTGGCTTCATGTACATACTCCATGAAATCCTGCACCTGCTTGCTCCGTTCCATGAAGTAACCCGGCTCCTCTTTCGCGATGTTGTAGGGCTTGCTGTAGTCTTCCTCGATGATCTTGGTTGCGATGTCATCCCGTTTGGTCTTCTTCCTGCAACTATCCACATGTTTAACAGAAGCAGGAGTGTTCTCCAACATCCATGCCCGGCAGTCCCAGTCGATCGGCCAATCGAGGAATTCGCCTCCCTTGGTCACATAGCGTAGCATGTAGAATTGGTGCTTCTTCACATTGCCCTTCTTCATCACCGCTAGGTTTCCGTGCTTCTCGGGGAAGACCTTGTCAAAAGTCGTAGGGTAGCAGGTGAAGCACTTGGCAAATTTCATCCAACAATGGATGTGCTCCCACTCTCCGTCGGAGTGCCTCTCCTTTGCGATGGTGAACGAATCAAACCTGTCGCCTATGCCCTCCACGGTCAGGTCGTGCCACCTCTGCAAACTCACATCCTTCAGGTGGGGGATTGTGTAGATCCCTTGTTGGAAGGAGATCTTCCTATCTCGTCCTCCCACTTTGTTCCAATCCACCATGGTTGAGACCTGCCAGACTTCTGGCCCTTTGTCCTCTCCAACTGCCACCAAGTCTTGATGTTGGACATCCACATCAGCCACCCTCTTCCGCTTTGCACTGTCTTCCATCTTCACACTGTTTCACTAAAGAGAATAAAAACTGCCTCAGAAAATAAAAACCAAAAAAAACAAAAAATTGGGTTGAAGGTTCTGCAGGGATGTTCACGTAAGTATTGCATCCTGGAATCAACGCACAATGCGCGAGGTCGCTTCATTTATCCTGGGCAACTCAACAAGCTGGATGACAGGGTGTGTGACCACGCAAGGCTGAACAGCCACGCTACGCTCGTGCTATCCGTGTCCTTTTCTCACACTCCCCGTTATTCTCGGAATCGCCAAGATGGCGCGCTTTTGATGTTGTGCTCTTTACCCTGAAAAGGATATAGCATGGTATTTTTTTTTTTGTTTGGAGAATATGATTTGGTTTATTGTTGTATGACAATGTGGGTGGCAAGTATCGCAGAAGTGCAAACAAAAGGGTAGCCACCTTAGTTGGGTGGGTTTGGATTGCCTGGTCATAACCATAGACAGCCATTCAGTAGTTCTCTGATAGCAAGAGTGGGCATGAGCAAACGATAAGAGAGGGGTTCATTTAGGTGGAATAAAATTTTGTTTTGTGCTTTTCAATACTGTCTCTAGCGCTCTTGTGATGGGTGTTGGTTGGTGAGGGGGGGGGCGAAGAAAAGGAGCCAAGTAAGTGCAGGACGCGTAAGTGGTGCCCGTTACTGGGCCATGAAATGATCAAAGGACGTCTTCCTGTGGCAGTATAGATACGGACTCAAAAGGGTAGAGTGCGATTGAGCAGCCGAAGGGAGAATGCTTTGACTTTTTGGTTTGAGTTTCCTCGGCGGTTACTGAAAAACTGGAAGATTTCTACAAAAGAATCGCTTTTTTTAGTTTTTTTTTTTTTCCCTCCTTTTTACTCCTTCGTTTTCTTAAAATTGGGTCAGCTCTATGCCCTGTTTCTCCTTCTCTGCTTCCTTCCTGTCTCCATCAGTTTCGTCTTCAGTTTCGATTTCCTTTCTCCTCTTGCTGCTTTTCCTTTTGAATCGGCGCCATTCTCTTTTTTCCTCACGTTGTTTCTTCTTGACTCTTTTCTTTCTGGGTACCAATTCCTTCTTCTGTCGATAGTCTACGTTCGCTGTGGCACTGTTCACGTCATGTGTGCCATTAGCGTCATGACTTTCTCCATCAACGGCTTTGGCTACTTCCACATCCTCATCTCCATCGCCGGTGAAACTTTCTTTTTCTTCTTCTTCTTCTTCTTCACCGCTACGTGATCTTTCTCTCCATAAATCGAAACGCTGCAGGACCGCAGCCACCCAATCATTGATATGATTCTTGGTGTCGTCATATGGATAGCTATTTGATTTGAAAGAGAGTGAAGGGAGGGAGAGTTATTTAGTATATACGAATCATGAGAAAGATAAATCAACTGCACTTACACATCCTGCTGCTGCATCCTTTCCAATCTCTTCTCCATCGCTTGCTCAAGCTCTTTCCTCACGCTTTTGTTAACTCGCCATAACAACCAGGTGAACGGTACCGCGGTCAAGCCATGCACCACCACGCTGAATACCACCAGTTGCGTCACCACGCCCCAAAGCAGGTCCATGTCAAGGGCGTCCCCAATCTTGGCTCGCGCGGTGGCTGCATAATAGATGGCGGCTACCCCAACAGGACCGAACCAGCCAAGAAAAAGGGCCTCCTTCCAATTGCCAACATGGGGCTTCAGCAGGCGATGGAAAGCCATGACAAAAGGCAGCCGTTTGAAGAACATCAGGGCTACGCACAGCACAGGTCCTCTCCAACCGAGGATAGCCCACTGATCAAAGGGAAGATCCAGTCCGAATATGAGAAAGAAAGCCAGAGTCACCACAAAATTGAGCATCTCTTGAACCTGCAGTTCATGGATACGTTGATCTTCACGAATGACATCTCCAAAGGCTAAGTAGACGCGTTAAAAAAAACCAAAAAAAAAAAAACACACAAAAAAAAAAAAAATAATTGTTGTTGCATGATACCCACCAATTCCAGCAGCAAAGACGGAAAATACTTCATCCATATCCAAGATACGAGCAATGCCCAGTACCAGAAAAGTAAGCCCCGTGCTGAATGTGAAGTAATTGTTCTTGTCGATGAGGTTGTACCACTCCGATATCAATAAGAGGAAGCCCGATCCATAGCCCAACAGGAAGCCCAACATCAACCCTCCAACGACATCATACAGCCAGATCGTCAAAAACCAATGCATCATCGAACCACCTGAAAAAATTGCAGCAGTTTGCATATTGGTATGGGACCTTGAAGAGGTCTTTAGGTACCACTCGAGGTGTTGGTTAGCACCGATACGGTGAGATACACGAAAGGAAATCCTAAACCGTCATTTGCTCCTGACTCCGCAGTGAGCACATCCCTGAAGCCCTGTCGTAGCCGTCTTTCGGAAAAAGGTCCAGAAACTATCGAAGCGGCAACTACTGGATCTTATTTTTTTTTTATTTTTTTTTTTTTGTGTGTTTCCCGCAAAGAGAAAAGACAGGGCGGAGAGGGAGAGCAAAAAGAAAATGTGAGCGGGCAGGCGGAGAAAGAAAAAAACCCCCCCTAAAAGGGTTGACTCACCAGTGGGTGCAACAAATTCACCAACCAAGAAGCCTACGTTGACCCCCATACCGAGGATACCCCATGCGATAAGGCCAGAGAAGGCGAACGTGAGCGTCATGACAGGAACAAGCAATATGAAGAGGACTCTCCATGTCTTGATGTAGTAAAAATCGGGAGATTGTAGGGCGGTAGTCATCAGCTGGATGGCAAGGGTGAAACGTGCAACCTGAGCGAGGAGAGCGATGGTATCCGTTCCCACCAGCCAGGTCCCCGGCTCTATCACCGAGTAGATCGAAAAGCTGTTGCCCAACATCACGCCCACCAGCACCGCCACACCAATCTCGGTGAGGAACAGATATTCTCTGAGGAATTTGTCCAGCAGTCCAAAACAGAGCACAATTGCACCGATCGCTGTGTATAGGATATAGCCATCTGAGGTATCTGGCCAACCCATAGCTTCCCCCTTCTTCTTTGGGCTTCTTCAATAAAGTTAGTATTTTTTTTTTTTTGTCAGTGAAGTCCTTCACGCAAGGAAAATTTCGAATTCGAACAGAGTTGCCATACACGTGCCACCAGGGAGGAGGATATATAAAGGAGTCAAGAGGGGAGAATCATTCAGCATTTGAATTTGAAAGAGGCTCAGACCAGAGCCCTTTGTCATCACCCAGTGGAATAAACGCGCGGCGTCTTTTTGCCCACCCACCAACCACTAACAATGGAGGGACGGGAGGATTGAAGCGGCCGGTCCCCAGTCGCAGAGAAGGAGAAGGCTTCAGGAGGAACCGAGAACTCTGTGAAGAGGACGGGATCTGCTGGGCCTTCTTCCTTCCCTGCTACTGGTACCCCGCCTGGACGCCCTTTTCTAAGCCCAATCTGTAAATAGGATTCTCGCGTCGACGAAAGAAGAGACAATTTTCTTTTTTTTTTTCGTTTAAAACTGAAAATTCTGGGAATCGCAGCAACAACAAATTCCTTGGGGGGGGGCGTGTTCAAGAAGATACAGCAGACGGTGGAGGCATGCTGCGTCAACAAGTGGTGATCATATGTGGAGTGATTCTTGGTGTGATATTTTTGGAGTTCCTTGGTTTCCTTGTCTTGTGTCGCGTTGCTGTTTTGCTTTACAACTTGCTAGAGGACCACGGAGAAATGGAAGAACATGGTGGCGCATTTGGATAGATCACAACGCTTGTTTTTGCTATTGTACATCATCTTGGGGGGGGGTCAGTTATTGTATTTGTATTTTGCCAAGCACAAAACAAAGAGGCCCTTTGGTTCAAAAAAAAAAAAAAAAAAAAACACTAGGCATCGTGCTGTGTACGATACACAACTTCACTTTTACTTAGGTGCACAGTACAAAGAAAGTACCCCTTCCCCATGCTGAGGTGTTGTTTCCTACCGAAATCGTAGCAATAGTGTCACACACACACACACCACTCTCTCTCGCAGTTTAGGCACAAAAGAATTCTCCTTCGGATGGAGCTCAAGCGGAAGCAAGCAAGACGCCCATACGGCACGACATGCACGGCGTGCAGGAGAGCTCACAAGAAATGTGACATGGAGGACAGTCTTTTGCTCGTTGCGTCTCCCTCTGTTCATAGGTGCATCCCAGTATAAATTTATCCTTCTTGCTGACAAAAAACAATGGCAAAAATTTTGAGCAATTTGTAATCCCAAATGGTCAGAGCTAATGGTCCACAACTACCTCGTAGCCGAAAGTTATTTATTTTTTTTTGAACACTACCATAATTATCCCACATGCTTGGGACACCTTCAAGTAAAGCTTACTGGACGCAAACAATTTGGTGAGTTCCCCATACTAACAGCAAGCTTGAAGAAGTCCTTCAAAAAACCTGTTTCCCGCCAAGGCAGAGACCGTTCCACCCTGCTCAAAAATTTCACCTTTGCTTGTTTCCAGTAAAAAAGGATTCCTCCTGTTCGTAGTCGCAAAAAATAAAAACGGCCGCAGCTCAAACCAGTTATCCGTTCAGCCAACAGGTAACAACGAGCTTTAGTTTCGTCCAATAACTTTCACTCACGATATTTACACGGAAGAAGATGAAACACAAAAGAGTGAGAGAGAGGAAGAGTCTCATCACCCTACAAAAATTGAACATAATCATAAAGATGGCTCGAGGAAGAGAAAAAGACCTAATAAAAATGACGGCAACGGCTCTCGACTCCCATTTGGGAAACATCAGGGTTGTACATTGACACAGGTACCCCGGGATTATTTGATCTGGCTTGCAGGAAAGGAAGTGCTTGCTTCCCAACAGGAACAACCCTCTGATTGAAAACGTATTGGATGATGTGGTCAATAACATCTGGGTGGAACAAAAGCGCCGCCTGTTTGTACGAATGTGATGCAAAGAGTCACCTCCCCAATTGCCACCACAAATGTCTTGAATCTACATGGGAATCTACACGAGAAAAGCTGGTTCAAATGATCTACACACAAGAAGTAACTTTTCACAACGCATGCCGCATTTGAGCATGGATTTGGGTTTACGTTAATCATAAAGACACTATTGAGGCTGCAAAGCGGTATCTTGAAACCTCACTCTCGAATATGTGCTACAAATGCTATAAGCCGCTTACCTCTGTTGGAAATGCCCATCGAAATGGCAAAGCTCATGACGATTGAGAAGGGAGAAGATTCCATAAAAAGTGTTGGCACTCTTTTGAAGGTTAAACCAAGAGCTTATTTGTTTGTAAAGATTCGTTGTCTCTTGGTCACACACATTTCGAAGGTCCTAAAAGACAATGCTAGCGCCTATGGAAATTTCTAGCCTGATTGTTGACGGTTGTTTATAATCCTGATTCAGGAGGCACATCAGACGGAGGATTGTTTTTAAGTCACAGTTTTTCAGCGAGGGAGGGGTGGTGGAGTTTAGAAAACGAAGGGGGCAGAATGATTCGTGGCTGCGATAAGGAATATCCAACAAACCAAGCTTTGTCAGACCATCAAGGAGATTTATGTTGGCTTTTCAAGGAGGCTTCCCATGTGCATCGGCTTGCCAACATTCTGGCGTTGATTATCCAACTAAGCCCTTGATGTGGGCCAGCGCTGTCATTATGGCTATCGAACCGAACCATGTAAAGGAAAACCATGTTAGTCTACAGAACACAAACATGAAATCTAGGTGGACAAATTTAGATGTACGTGGATACCTAGTGCATGCATGGATGATTTGCATCAAGTCAATGGACCAGAAACAGAGGAATATGTTGCAGTTGTAGAACTTGAGGTATGTTGACTTAGGGTTAGGTATTTTTGGTTGTAGCAAAAGTTAGTTGCTAGAAGAATGGAGGATCCCCATACCACTTGTGCTGCGGTGTAGTAGCTGATGGTGCGGCAAAATACGCATTACACAGTTGAAGCTCAATTGCATAAGAAATAGTTTTACTGAACTCCGCGCAATCGTTGTGGTGTTAGCAGAGACTGGTATTCAGCGAACTCTATTGGAACCGAGTTCTGAGTTTGGGCTTGCTGTCTAAAGAAGATGGTATCGTATTCTTTATTCATCCCTGTTTCGCTTTCTCTCAACACTCTGTTTGCATTGCAAAGGAAAGCTCTCTTGCCTTCTTTTGTGCGTCAGATCAGCTGATATATGTGCTCAAAACCTGGTCAGAGCATTGGAACCTGTCCATGATCAAGGATCCATATAATCAGCTCTCCTTTTCCCAGCTTCATCTGCTTTGCAGCAGCGTCTTTGATTCTAGGATCCCATTGTACGCCATTCTCCAATGCCCATTGCATAATCTTCCAGTGACCCTGTTCGGCTGCTGCAATCACTCCCTGCGTTGTGAGTTGGAATCCTACTTCTTTGTGCGCCCACTTCAACACCTGCAAGTGGCCATTCTCTGCTGCAGCATGACACACAGTATCAGGCTGTGCGGGGCATCCATTTTCCCACAACCATTTCAAGACCGTTAGCCTTCCTTTTGCTGCCGCGGCATAAAAGGTCAGCTCGTCCCACTCGAATCCAGCCGCTCTTGCCCACATTTCCGTCGCCTGCCAATAGCCAGCAAACATTCGGCGACCCTTGTTAACGGAGTTATACATTACCGGTTACGTCTTAATAAAATTATCTGCTTTTCCGCCCGCTCTCGCACACACAGCTGCTCCTCCGAGTATAGCTCAACGCTTCTACTCTGTTCCTCCGTCAATAACAACCCAAAAAAAAAAAAAAAAAAAAAATACTGACCTTGCTTTTCTGCACCAATGTACTCGCCAATGAAGCAGCACCAGACGGCTGAGGAAAGCACTCGCGTTGAAAGCTCTGGTATATTTCAACGCAGGAATCACCTTTGTAGTCATTCAGACAGGAATGTGTTTCGGTAGGTGACTCCATGACAATCATCCCGGCCTCAGTGAGCTCGATTTCCGTATCTGCTTTGCTGGCGGCACCAATGGTCTTCTCATTTTCGGGGAGAGCACAAAGGAGCTTGTGTTTCTTACTGCACTGTCGCTTTTTCAAATTTTGATCTCGGCCATGCTCGTTCGTTACTCTTCTTTTCTACCACAAAAAAAAAAAAAAAAAAAAAAAAGAAAATCTGGTTAAGATATCGTGAAAACTCAAAATAAAATGTAAGTTGTAGTGGTCCTTCCCTCCTTCCCTCCTTCCCCACTTTTTTGTTTTGGTTTTACAACTTTAAAAAACTAGAGGAGGGAAACCATTTGAAGTTTATCTAATACCCTATTGTGAATTGTAGCTGTGTTTGTGAAAAGACAAAAAACAAAAAAACAAACTCACAAACCTTTTTCACTTTAGTGAGATTTATATTTGTAAATTGGTAAATATTAAAAAATTAAGTAATTGCATCATTCCTACCAATAAAAACTTTTCCAAATTTTCCTCCAAGTTCGCAAAAGGAACGGTGTGGCTGTCTGCAGTGCATCACTGTCGAGATGATGGATACCAACAATGCCCGACAACAATGGCGCGAGACTTGGGATGGTGGATGCCAATGTGGATGCCAGCCGCCCTGTCGATTCTTCTTGGCCCGAGGAAGTGGTTCTCATGGGCCAGCAATGGGAACTCCTGAAGGATAGTTGGTATCCTTTGAACGAAACTGCAGAGGAACTGAAATCGAAGATAATTGGTACTTACTCCCTCCGACTTTGAGCTTTCTACAGCAGCTAAGGATATGGTCATTACGATTGAGGATGATGATACACCAGTAACCACACCAGCACCAACTCCGATACAACAACAAGCTCCAGACACAATCCCAATAACCGCTGTGGATGTTGAGGAAGATACCCTTGCTTGCAACAATGCACACCTTGGCAGCGTCCTTTATGTGTACCTTTTCCTCTGAGAAAAATAAAGTTCCTGCCAAGAATTGTGGCTGACGTGGCTGGTGTCACGTGTGCTATGGCCAAACCTGTACGTAGTCTGCGTCATGCGGAGTGCTGACACACTTTTGACTTTAAATGGAATCAAAGGATTATGGCACGCTTACGAACTTGGGAATGTGCTAGTTTTTATAAATCTGTAGACATGAGTTTTGATACTCAGCGATGGTGCCTGCAATAATCAGCAATAGAACAATGACAAAGTCAACAGGAACACCCACAGATACACCCAATGATCAAATTCGTTGTTCCATCCCCTCCTAAATAAAGAAATTGATATCAAAACACGACAAGGTAAAAGGGATAAATACCTGAGTTTCCCTCACCGGTAACGCCACCGCTACTTGTAGCTCCTCCTAGAAGCACACCGAAATCAGGATCATACAGCACATCGACAACATAATCAGGAAATCGAACAACGAATGAATTTTCTGTAATAGAACAGAAGGGCGTTGGTAGAGAGAAAGAGAATGATTGGTAGGGCAAATATATACGAGGTATTTCCTTCAAACGGCCAATCGTAAATTTGGAAGGAGACCTTGAGCGATTGGTCATCCACAGGCAAATCGATGCCGTCGTTCGAGATATTTTGCGCCGCGGTGTAATAGGTCTCGGTGAACGAAATCCAGAGACCAGCCCGAAAAGTATGCTCCCTAAAGCCCCTAAAGCGTCCCATCAAATAATTATAACTGCTCTGTTCGTGTAGTTTGGAAAGGAGATGCTCGAGAAAGTGGCGGAAGAATGTTACAACTCAAATCCTTTGCCTTCCCACCGATGCAAAACCAAGAAACAGGTATCAAGTAATCTCCTGGTGGCCTTTTCCCGATCTCGATTAATTTTTCAAAAGGGCTTTGATGGATGAAACGGTAAAAGGAGTACGGAAGCATTGAAGTGGAATATTATATTGTTGGACAAGCAATGCTTCTCTTTGTCAGAGAACGTAACGAATTTTCGAAAGGAGCAGTGGTAAGGGTATATTATGGCGGTCGCAATGTGATGATGCACAGGGGCGCCAACGGTCCGCTACCATTCGATCTCATCAAGGGTTGCCCAACCAGATACCTCAATGACGTATAATATGGGGCCGAATGGAAAGCCCCAAACTTATGGACGCTATGCATAAGAATGATAAAGGAGATGAACAAGATCGATGCCAGCTCGGGCATGTATCTCAACAGGCTGTGCGATATCATCCCCGACATGGAAGAAAAGGCGAACGACACGGAGTATTTGATGGGAAGGATAGGCGGTCTTCCTATGCCGGGAAACCTCCCCGAAACCGCTTTATCTAAATGCAAACCACCCGCGTGGTATTAATGCTCACACCCTGAACAAAGTTACCGGCCTGTTCTTGGGCAATATCCACCTCGTTGGTCAGCAGCTCTCCCACGCAATCCTTTTGTACTGAAGGAGGAAGTGAAAAAAATACTAAAATTTCATAAAAGCTTGAAGAGTATCCTCCTTCCCTCCTTCTGTTAACAGAAGACGGTATAGTAACACAAGTCCAGAGAGCAGAGGCTATGCACACTTGAAGAGGATAAAAGTAAGAACGATCTATGAAAAATCTGAGAAAAAAGCTAAACTCTGATTCAACATCTTCCCTCCTTCCCTCCCTCCTTTTTTTTTTTTTTGTAAGTTTTAATTTCAAAACCAATGAAATTATGTAAAAACAGAAAATAAAACCGGAGGGAAAGAGGGAAGGAGGGAAAGAGGGAACAAAGGAAGAACTCCTTGGTTGAAAGTGCAGGAAAACCATAAAAGCATGAGGGAGATGCAAGGGTACCTAGACATGACTGAAGGAGTAAAAGAAGAATTTCAGCAAAACTACGTGGGAGCGCCCAGGAAAAGTGAAGTTCCTGCCCTATTACCAGCGCTGTAAAGCTTCTGCGGGCTTTCATAGAATTAAATAGTACCAAAAAACGAAATGTTCGGACAAAGGAGGTTACCAACCTGCACCGTTCGTCGTACCCATCGTACTCGGACTAGTGTTTCTGCTGGCAGTTCGTCTTTGGGGCTCTCGTGTGGCTAATCTTACCGATTAGTCACGATCTTATAAGTCTTTCTCCTCCCCATGCAACTCCTTTTTCACGGCCTCATTGACGTCTGTTGGAAACAGCTTCCAGCGCCCGGATTTGCACTTAATTTACAGCTACTGTGAAAAAAAGCAAGAGACGCACTCCGAACAGAGGGTTTTGGACTGTTCTGAGTGGCAGGGTTGTTGTAACCTTGTTGAGTTAGCAGTTTGTCTGCCTAGCAAGGGTTGTGCTCTGTAGTCTCTAGAGCCAGAAACTTCCTCAGTCCACCTAGCCTTTTAATCTCTAACTATAGCATGGCCATACAACAAGCTCAACCTTCACACAACATGTGCATCTTCCATCGACCAAAAAAATCAAACAAAAGAAAGCATTGGCTGGTTTTCAAAGCAAGCGTTCGCTACGTGGCATATTACAAGTTCCAAGTGTAAAGGGAGGGTTTACCATTTACCATTCAATTTCATATGGTGGTACGTTGCCACCTACCAAAAGTGTGCTTGATTTTTCATACAACGACTTTGTGGGTACCGTACTTTTACCATGTACTAGGGATGGTTCATGTACCATAAGTACGTATTGCAGAAGCGGACTGAAATTTAAGGGAACACAGAACTCAAAGAAAAAAAGCTTTTAAAAAAAGGGGGTTTTCCGCATGGCCCATGGTTGTAAAGCAGTGTTACGCCACCCATATTTTGTTGTACTTCTCGGGGAGAAAGAAAGAGAGGAGGGAAGTAGGAGAAGAGGAAATAGGAAAAGGAAGAAGGGTACTTTGTACAAAAGGACATTACTTTCCTTTTTTTCCTTCCCTTTCCTCTCTGTCCTCTCCCTCCTCTCTCCTCTCCTTTGAAGAGACATGTTCATTTCCTTCTGGTAACTTGCAGTTTAACTGTAGCCGAAATTATATCAGGGAAGCAGATTGTAGAAGGAGGATAGGAGAAAATAAGGGAAGGAGGGAAGGAGGGTGAAAGAGAAGGAGGATAGGAAGAAATTGTTCAGAACTGCGCAAATACAATTGAGAAATTGGTATAACTTGTCGCATTATACGTTGAGTCTTTCCTTTTTTGAGAAAAGGTTTGATGATTGATATCTTCCACGAGGCCTGCAAGTTGTATGTCTGGTGGTGTTAATTACCAGAAAGGGTATTGTTCAAACAAATGTGGGGTGCAATGTAGATTTGGGTGTCTTTGCCAAGAAAAAATATTGCCTTATATGATAAATGACTTGTGTTGAGCACAAGGGCTGTGATGGGTTGCATGACACCAGCACCTGCGGAGTTGAGTCGCAAAAATGTCTTCCTTTCTTTCTTCGCTCCTTCCCTCCTTCTCTATTTCCCTTCTTGTTTTGAACAACAAGGAAAAAAATAAAAATTTACAAAACATTGTAAACTTCTATTTACTCATTTTTTCCCCTCTCACTATTACCTTCAATGCTGACATGCCAGCGCAATGTTTGAAAGTCTCAACCCCAGCAAAAGTTGATAACCTCATCTGGGGTCACCCACAAAGCAATGCTCACTTAAGCTTTTTAAGTCAGCACAGAACCAACTTCCAAGAAGACCCCCCTTGTAGGCTGTTTTTTTTGGAATTTCATTTCAGCAGTTTTATTATCAGCAACACTCCCTTTTTTTGGACACTTACACTGTCGCCATTTGGTCCACACTTTGTACCCATTGGTGTAAAAGAGGAGTTAAAAAGTATTACTTTGACAAAAAAAAAAAAAAAAGTGGAAAAAAGCCACAGCACATCCATCTGTCCTATAATGCCTCCTTCCCTCCTTGTCCCCCTTTTTTGCTCCTTTCCTCCTTTCCTCCTTCCCTTCTTTCTTCTTTTTGTTTAAAAATATAGTGCTTGTACTTGCAAAAAAATATAAAAACAAAAGGAGGGGAAAAGGGAAGGAGATATTAGGACAAGAACAGATGTTATTACAAATTTGCTCTGCTGATAAGTGTGGGCGGCACTGCCTCATCAACTCCGATCAAAAGCTTCATGAGGTGTCTTTCCAACCGGATTTTACCACCACTGTCAGGAGAATTCCTAACCTGTGTCCTTTTTTACTTCATGGAAACAAGACCACATCTTTCACTTCCCAACAATACTAGAACCAACTTTGGCTTTGGGACTCCCCAACACCGCAATAATCTGCCAACGAAATCATCATCAACCTTATGTACTGCGTGTAATTGGTGCGATGCTCATCGGCTCGTTTCCCTTGATTGTCGATGCAGTCAATTGCTCTCACGCAATGTTCCCGCCTGTTTCAGGTGAGAAATGTTCATTTTCGCCAACTGTTGCCCATCGATTTTTGTTAGCATCGCTTGTACCTCGCCATGGCAGCCTCTCATGTAAAACACTCCTCACCTCCCATTGGAGTACAGAAGAAGCTCACTCATGCCAAATATCAAACCAAAGTAACAAGATTTAACTCTTTGCAGGGCACTGTTCCCATTTCATGAGAACAGTTGGTTATTCCAGGAAACATGAATGTTCAAGCGTGTGTAGAACAACAACAACAACAACAACAACAACAACAACAACAAAAAAAAAAGTTGGATTCAACCGTTACTCTGGAGGAAAAATAGCGGCAACTGAAAACAACGGTTTGTAATTAATTCTCAGTGTACTGAAGAAGCCTCGGAAGAGCGAAACCGCTCATCTGTTCGCTGTCCCCTGGTCAGGAGGATGGGCTGTAGGTGGAGTTGATGTTTGAGGAATGTTTTTGAGGAAGTGGGAGGTGTTGCATCGGGTTATCCACCGGAATGGTGAACTTTATATATCGCCCATGCAGGCTTGGAATTTTGGTGGTGGAGATCCTGTGGTGTGGTAGGCCAAGTTGGAAAAATCATACAAAAAAACCAGAGGACAGCAGGGAAGGAGGGAAGATGGGAAAAAAGAACTTGTTTGGTTTTGGAGCTTAAAGTTTTCATTTAACAATTAAATAACATGTATTCACACACACACACACACACACACACAAAAATTCAAGATGGTTCTTGTTCCAAAAGGAGGCAGCTTTTTTTTTTACAGTATCATGAAATAAGTTATCATTCCTGATTCCTTTTTCCCTCCTTCCCTCCTTCCCTCCTGTTTCCTGTAACATTGTAAAAAAAACTAAACACAAAAAGAAAAACCGAGGGAAGGAGGGAAAAATAAACTGACTACCATAAAACTTAAGTGCCTTTGGGTTCCCACCAAGTCTTGACCAGTATTGAAGAATTGACTACCCGGATAATTGCTGTCGACCTCAAAGAATAAATTCTCTTTTCCACCACAGCGAAATACTGAAAACAGCACATTCCACAAGCGAACAGAAATGATTTTTAGATTGTTTTCATTTTTTGCGAGTACTTTGGAGGAGCCAAAACGCCTTTGTCACCGTCGTAATAATGTAAGCCACCAACAATATCTGTTCAAGTTCAAGGAGTAAATTTTGAATGCTCCATCACCTCGCGTTGCGTGAACTCCATGTCGGGTTGAGGAAAAAAGGGGAAATCTTCAGCGGGAAGTACTTGCATGTGGGAAGGAGGACGCCAGAAGCCAACCACTACGCCGTAACGTGACTCGTGGGAGGTTCCTGCGTCAGATCCTCCAGGAATGATTTGAGCGATGGCAACACTTCCAGTGCCACGTGAATATTTATCAGGCCACACACTCAGATACAAGAAAATGATTAAAATGTTAGTGGTGTCTTGTTATCCTGACCACCCCATACAATTCCATACAATCATCTGTGTCTGTTGCCAGAAAACTTTGACTCGGTCACAGTACCACGAAATTTTGTTTCCCGGATTCACAAAAGAAGTGTACCCGATGGTGTCAAAAAGTATTTTGGTTCGCGTAAACCCTCCTCCTTTCTTCCTCCTTTCCACCTCTCCTGGGTTTCCCTCCTTCCTTTCTTCCTCCTTTCCACCTCTCCTGGGTTTCAATATCACTTGCCCGACGGGGAACCAAAAAAAAAAAAAAGTTCATAACGCAAGCCTCTAGCACCGCCCCGAAGATTGAAGGACGGTATTGCTGTACCGCAATTCCCTTTGACCAGAATCAAGAAGAGTTCCTCTTAATTGTTTGTCTTGCCCAATTAATCGATTTTATCCAACCCCACGGCGGAACAAGCAACCATTAGTAGGTTGAAGATTTTCACACAGCCAGTCCATCCTCCCTCCTCCTTTCCCTCCTTCCTTTCTTCCTCTTCTGTGTGCCACCTTCATTTAACCACAGCCCATCACAACACAAAAGGAAACAGCAAGATCACAAAGAAAACCTCTTTTGTTCTGCACTCTTTTTTTCATCCCACTAAACTGTGTCAATTCCTTTCGGCTTGGTTTCTTATCATTTTATTCTTGATGATACTTCAATGATACCAGTAAGTTGAGGCAACTGAGAGTGAGAAAAGAAAACGAGGAGCAAGGAAGGAACACACA
>Ga0209914_1001836_pt1 | contig 19574 bp, 11 predicted proteins | sample ThiBiot_500_plan_FD_183949 | JGI IMG/M metagenome (GOLD analysis project Ga0209914, IMG submission 183949) | Wastewater bioreactor microbial communities from Cape Town, South Africa - Thiocy_cont_500_plan (SPAdes) | ecosystem: Engineered > Bioreactor > Thiocyanate-remediating > Anaerobic-Aerobic...
GATATGAAAACAAACTGAAAATCTTTTCTCAATATGCAGCATTACAACGATTTATTCAAGGTGCAAATGATTCAGATTCAATTGAAATCATCAATGATATACTATTGACTGACCAAGAGATTTATTTTAATTCTTTTCTTGGACAAATCTTCAATTCTGAAATCATAGATACGACAATTCTCACTCAAATATTCCAAATCTGGCACAAAAATCATTATTATTCATCGAAAATTTCAATTTGGATTCGATGTCAAACTGTTTTCGATTTAATTTTTAAACTTGAACATGAACGACTAGTTGAGAATGAAAGCAAACCTTGTGAACTTCCATATAATTCATTTTTCTTCGTAATCAAAGGTTGTTCACCTGATTTACAAAATCTTGTCCAAGAATATCTTGAAACATTGATTACACAATCAAATCAACAACAATATGTAACAACGATTATTAAATGGATATTCAATTCGGAGATTTGGAACGATACGAACAAACCATTCTCGAAACAATTCTATGATTATATATTCTCATTGTTGGATGATTATCAACAATCTCGTCATTATCTATACAAAATCATTCTTATTAGTCTTCAATCAGTAGTCAAACAATTCGAAATATACAATAAAAAACATCTATTCATAACAACTCCTGTCATTTGTCATCTTGAAAAAATGATTTGTTCATATGATAAATATCCCAATGATATTTTATCTATTTGTTTATTAACTTATGGGATTTATCTTACTCGATTGACAATGTTGAATGAAACCTATCGTAGATCCAATGAAATTCAACCTGTACTTATTCAAATTTTCAATTTAAGATTAAATGAAATTATATCTAATCGAGCTGGTCTTTGTTTAATTATAATTGAAAAGCCCGATGAATGGCCTACTGACATACCAATTTGGTTCAAAAACGAATACTCATTAACAGCTGAAAACGAATACAATATGTTACTACAAGCAACATTATTTGGTCCTCCGGCAGGAAATATACTTTACAGAAGTTTATTATCAAATCAATCAGATGAGATCATTGATAAATTTGTTTGTGAACTTAAAACTAGTTTAAAAAACAAATATCTCACCGACGATTTTTGTGATCCTTCACCTGATTATATTTATTTAACTCTAAATTTCACCGAAATTGAACCAACAAGATTTGCAAATGCTCTCAGCAGAAATTTGATTGATGAAAACGAATTAAGAACAAATTTATACTATTGTGCTAAATATGCCAAATCATCAACGGATTATCGAGATATTCTTCATTTTTATCAGAGTTTTGGTCTTCTAACAAAAGAATTGAGTGAAATGTTAAAATGGATGAAAGATCGTTTCACCGAATATGAACTCATTATCTTCGATAATCTAAAAGATGTATCCAGTCGAGAAGCCATTTCAAACTTGTTCGACTTATTCAAATCATTTCTCAATGGTAGAACACTGGACATCAGTTCAATTATATTAAAACTGCTTATTACATTGACTGAAATTGATCTCATATCATTCGTCGAAATTCATCAGAGAGTTTTGACAGTTATCAAAGATTTCTCTCATCAGAATCAAGCTCCACATTGGTTCTGTAATGATTCCATTTTCGATTCCATTTTGGATTTAAGCAATGCAAGAGATGAAACATCCTATGATTTTCCCACACAATACTTCAAATTCAAACCAACACAATTCTTTAGTATCAATGAAATTGATTTCATATTCGACATTAGACTTCACCAATTCAAATAAAATAACATTTTTTTTGTTTTTTTTTCTATGTCAAATTCTGTTTTTAATAAACATAAGACATCAACAAAATAAAATCTATTGGCTTTATTAGATTTTGAAAATGTTTTGATATAGGGAGTTGTAACGGCCTTATGCCGTCATCTATGGTCTTTCTATTCATTTTCTTTCGTTTTCTCTTGTTCTCTCATGAGCACCTGATTCATTGACTACTCATATATATTCTTCTTTTCGTTTGCGCGCCTTATCAGTCGTGTTGATTGAGTCTTCTTGCTGAGCGTGTTTTTGATTCTCATCTTGATTCGAATAAAGTAACAACAAGTGTTACACCCTCAATTTGTTTTGTTTCGAATGTGTTACAGAATCTAACAAAAAAAAGAAAGAAAAGAAAATGATGTGATACATCATTGTATGTGTGTTATCTTTTTATACGATAATACATGATATCAGACTCTATTGAAATAAGGTCAAATTTGAACCGAGAACACAAAAAAAACTTTTTTTTCCTATTCAGAAACGAGCATATATAATTATGAGATGATTGAAAAGAACTTTGATGGGTTTCATTGGTGTCACAAATAGGCATATATTATTTGCAAAAATCTTGTTCTTACTTATTAATAACTTTTGCATATGTGTTTCATTACTTTTTATTTTGAATTTATTTGAGGACAGATGTGTATAGAAAATAAGGCGAATCTGATTGTTACATATACAATTTTTTTAGATTTAATATATTCTGCATAATTGACAAAAAACAATGGTGTGTTCATGATCTTCTATTTAAACATTCTAAGTTAGAAACTATCTTATATTTATTTCAGACAGGCAACCATCGAAATAGTATACTGATAAGTGCTTACATGGCTCAGAAGTTTAATGGATTGGACAATAAAAGAAATACATTTTCAGTAACTCCAACATCTCATGTCCGACAAAGTGCATGGTTCCTTCCATTTGAAAACACCAATATGAAAATAAAATCATCGTTTGATAAACAAGATTTTCTTAGACGACTCAAAGCCTGTTGTTCTGGTTTAACAATTGGTGTACTACTGGCTAGTATTGCTTTAGCTGTAATATTAACGTTATGGCTATATAGAAGTAAGTTAGACAAAATGTATAACATTTTGAGAAGGTCAAAACGCTTATAGAACCTTCGAAGTTCGAAGCAGACATATTCTATAATTGCCTTTGATTAAAAACAGAAAACGATGATAACCAGTCTTAGTCTTTATTTTTCGTTTTCATTCTCTATCGATACTTTCATTTAAATTCGTGTTTTTAAAACTTATTCTAGCGACGACTACAGCATCATCAATATTGTCATCAACAACAACAGGTAAGAAAGCTTGTCGACGCAATCCGTATTGGATTGAAACGAAGTGTTGAAATTTAAGACTAGAAAATTGAAACCCACTATCCCCTCCCCCACTTACGTGACAGACAGCACTAATATGACGGACAAAGCGAATTTAAGCATATATTTAACTAAATTTCAATTGATATTAGATAGCTCGTGTACAATGTTAATTTTCATCTTTTCTATCTTCCTATATGAAAATCTCTATTTCAAAAACGCATAATTGTGAAAAGTAATATAATTTCCGTATATAAGGAGAAAATTGACTTTGCATATTCTATTTTGTTCACAAGAGTCTGTATGGTATATATGTCATAATTCAGATATATCGAAATATAAAGAAAAAATAATATGCTAATTGACATTATACACTATACTTATTGTCTGTAAATTTGAGAATGATTAGTTTGTTTCCTTTGCACTGCAAAAACTTTAATAGCTAGTTCGTGTTTCACATCCTTTTAATCCGATACGGATTGCGCTGACAAGCTTTTGTTTTTTATCTATCACAGCTGTTCGAATCTTGTGGACATTTGATGAAAATGTCGATGATTTTTATAATAATTTTCCTGGTACTCCCATTAATGCGCCAACATATCGTTCTCCAGGTATCAATGGATATGGTACATGTCTTTATCTTAATGCATCACGTAATCAATCTGTAACTGTTTACTCACCACCTTTTCTCAATATAGCTTATACATCATTTTCATTGATTGCATGGGTAAAACCTACGACGTTACGTAACGATACCTCTTCATCGAAGTCTGACAGTGCGATCTTCGGTCAGCATCAAAATAATTCAAAAGACCAGTCTTTCCACGTCGTTATTCGACGAAAAAAGAGTTACTTAGGATTTTATAATGACGATAGTCAAGGAAATATCATCCTCAATCCTGGTTATTGGTATCATGTATGTATTTATGTATATTTGTTTAGAATCATCCATTGATTTTATTATTACTAGATAGCATTTGTTTATGATTATTCGACTTTGACACAATATATCTATGTCAATGGAATTCTTGATGTATCTAATACTCCTAGGGAACCATACAAAGGTGAAACAGGAGATTTGACGATTGGTACTAATGGAATGCATTATCCCAACAATTTCTGGGATGGTTGTCTTGATCAAATAAGTTACTTTTCTCAAGCAAAAACGTAAACAAATATTTTTCGAATAAATAAATTTTTGATACATTTAGTTTTTAGTTCAACAGAAATTCTTCGTGAAGCAACTTTGACTGTCAATTATTCATTTGATAATGACAGTCTCCTTGATGACGGTCCATTAGGTATCAATGGCACAGGTTTGAATTATACATTTAGTGATTCGTGTCGAGTCAAAAAATGTTTATCATTACTGAATAATCCATCATATATTCAAGCAGCAAATTTAGTCTTATTTGGTACAACTAATCAACCGTATTCTTTTTCGATTTGGATCAATCCAACAATAATTAATAAAGGAACAATTATTCATGCATCACAAAATAGCGCAGGTAATGGCTGGTGTGTTCCAATGCTAGGATTTACAAATTCAAGTGCGATAGGTGTACAAAGTTGGAATCAAGGTATTATCGATTTGACGGGTCCTGTAGCCGTAGCAAATGCGTGGACACATATTGCAATCACATATTCAGCAACGAATGGTTTACGTCTTTGGATTAATGGAAGTCAATATGGCCCAGGTACTGTCGGGTTTCCTTTTATAGCTTTTAATGGTCCTTTGTTTGTAACAATTGGTTTACCTGTAAACGGTCAAGGATGTTTTACGAGTATAATTAATAAAGGGGAATATACTGGATATATCGATGAATTTGCATTATATTCTCGAGAACTCAATTCCACTGATATTATCAACCTTGCCAATCCATAAACATATTAACTGCAATGTTTTTGTTTTGATCTTTGTAATATACGTTTCTAGGTAATAGAAATAAAATAATCATCAGATTCAAAGCAATGCAAATTCTTTTTACGATTACATTATTATCTAGATGAACTCTTGAAAAATCCATTTCTATAAATAAGTGTTCGACCAATGTTTCAATAGACGTGTTCAAAGAATAGTTACTTAACTCTATTTGATTATTTAACGGTTCAATATAGGTTCGATTAAATAAATAGGTTAAACATTGAGAATCATAAAAACATTGCAGATTTGATTTGAGTAATGAATTCAGAATTGTGCTTGAGTAGGCGATGAAATATAAACTTTTGTTAATTGTAATGTTAAACTTAGAAGAAATAGAACGAGAAATATTCGAGTTGCTAGAATTTCATTTGATGTTTTATATATTCAAATTTTTCAAATAAGATATTATTTTACTCATAATTCGAAATAGACTTTAACAAATGTCGGTAAAACAAAACAAATAATGAATACATCGCTTTGGAAACATCAGTTGTGAACATTTTTCTAAGAGAACAGAGTATACTTTCAGAATTATTTCTATTTTATTGAGAAATTCTTTTTAAATAGATAGTTTTTTTTATTTATAGACCATCGATTTGCTTTGTAAATAAAATCAATTAATTAAAATGAATCTGTCTCTATTGAATATTTATTGTCTGATGCAATTGAAAGAAGTATGCGTTAATTAGATTAATAATCACCTCACAAGTGCGCTTCCTTTTCTGGAAATAACAAAAAAAAACTGGTTACAATTTGAATTACTCATTCAATTGATAGTTTTTTCCTGATCCATGACCAGAGATATCTTTTTCTGTTAATTCGTTGAGATAAATTTGTTTGTTCATCATCATCTAATTCAAATTTCATTTTCTCAATATTATATTATATTTTTTGAATTTTCTACATACATGGATATGAAATGTTCGATGCGTCAGCCCACGGTTGCTGCTCACCTGATGCAAATATTCCATAGAAGATAACTCCAAATATATGAATAAATGCAGTTAATAAAATGATATTTGACCATTCATCACTGCTCTACAAAAGCAGCCAAAGAAATATTCACAAAAATATAATTTAAACAAAGATCTATTTATACCCCTTTGGGAGTTAAATATTCTACAACTATTGGACATGAAATAGCAGCTAATGTTCCTATTCCATTCGAAACACCCATGAGAATACTTGCATAACGTGGAGCTAAATCAAAATGATTGACATTAAATCCTAAAATCAATATGAAAATATCTCAAAAACAATGAAATCCTTCAAAAAACAAACCTGCTATAGCAAAGCCACTGAATCCTACGGCAAGACTAAGTGATCCAATTGCTATCTGAGGATCTTTGACATACGCAACAATGAGGAGAAAAAATGCTTCCATTCCAAAACCGCCACAATTCATTAATTTTCGAACGAATGTTGTCGAAAAATACTTTCGACGTAAATTATCAGCCAATCGGCCAGCAAATGGCACGATACTTGCCATGATTAAATGAGGCAATGCAGCTAAGAATCGATCCTGAATATTCAATTAAATTGTTTGTTTTTTTTTTCATTTTAAAAATATTATGTTCACAAACTTTGCCAACATTATAATTAAGTGCTTCGAGAAAATATTTTGCTTGAAAATCAATTAATAAATAAAACGACCATGAACGACAAAAATTAGCGACTATAATCGACCATACTGGCATCGATGTAAAGATTGACAACCACGGAGGATTAATCACTATGTTGGTTTTAGTTGAAACAGAACTCTCTTCTCGAATCGTTTCTTTAAGATAAAGTCGTTCACGTTGACTGATTTTTGGATGAATAGCAGGTCGTTCATAAGATATATACCACCAATAAATAGACCAAAGCACACCAACTCCACCTATGCATTTCTAATTCATATACATTTCGAATTCAAAACAAAAACAAAGTTTACCAAAAATATAAAAAGCAGCTCGCCAATTCAAATATTCAGTAAACATTCCCGATAATGGAATGCCAAATAAAACACCAACATACGATCCTATACAACACAAATAAATTATTCATTTTTTCTTTTATTCAAAACATCAACCAGTAAATGTTATCGTTGCTAGTGTACTTCGTTCTAAAGGTGGTGCCCACCAACGCCATATTCCATGCGCAGCAGGATACGTCACACCCTCAAATAATCCTTGAATAACTCGTATTAACATAACTAAACTATGGTGAATTCTAGCGAAGAATGGAATAAAAAGATTGAGCAAAGATGATACACCTAGTGCCAAACCAAATACACTAAAAATTGAACTGATATAAAAAGTATTTTTTGAAAAAATTCTTTTACTGATTAGCTGGATATTTAGCTGCTAAATATCCTCCAGGTATTTGCGTGACAATATACCCCCAAAAAAACGAACTATCAACTAAACCAATTATCCCCGGTGTCCATTGAAACTCTGCACGCTATTTTTTAAACGAATTCTTATTGTTGTTGTTGTTGTTTTTTTTCTTCTACTCCTACTTTAATAATTCTAACTGTTCCATTGGATGATTTTTCTGTTTGATCATGTGTCATAGCAATAACACTGACGCCCATATTGCAACGAAGACCAAATGAGATAATAAAACCTAATGAAGTTAAAAATGCAATTTCATATCGAATCGGTATCACAGGAAATCGACGTCGAATCGATGATAAATATTTGGATCTTCTGAGTTTATTATTCGCTTGAAATAATTGAATATGTTCATATTGCAAATCTCTTCTCAATTAGAATAATCAATTGAAACAAAAAAATAACATATTTATTAGCTATTAAATTTCTCACTGTGGCATATTAATCGTCTTCATCAATGAGCAATACACGCCAAAATACGCGTAACATCAAACATTTTTCCTTGGCCAGTAACTCATATTACTAAAGAAAAAAAAACGTGTACAAGCTTATTTCTTTTTCTTGCGTTCTGTTGACTATCAAGGCTTGAAAATAGACAGTAAGTAATCAGTAAAGAAAATATAACATTTTTTCTTTCTGTTTCTTTCTTCTTTTTACCTTATTGGACCATTTATCTGGCCTTGTACTTGTGCGTACAAAATGATTGTACAATAGACATAAAGAACTAATAAAAATACATCTCCTTTCTAAACATGCTGTTATCTGCAAAAGGAAATTCATTCATTTGTAACCTACGATCGATTTATTTTCATTGATTATATTGTCCTCGTTTAATCGAAAGTATTTCAAATTCAATGAATAATTTGTTCCACTTAATGGAACTGATCTATGAAAATTATCATAGAAATCGAGTTTTTTTTATCGGTACTATTTTTATCTGTTAAATCTTCTTGAATAATTCAATAAAAATGATATAAATGTGTGGTAAATATGATTACGTACAATGTTCATCAATGTCAAACCGCTGAATTCGACAATTACAATAGTCAGCAACATAAAGATTATTCTCACGATCAACTGCTAAACCTGTTGGTCCATTAAATTGATTTGATCCATATCTTTTTCCGTGCCCACCGACAACAACACAGCCTTCTTTTGATTGTGATGGCCAACACATAACTCGATGATTTTCGTAGTCGGCAACATGCACATCGCCCATTTCATTCACAATCACACCGTATGGTTTGTTTAATTGTTTCAAGCTTTGTCCTTGACCATATCCACCAGCAACAACAACTCCTTCTTTCGCGTGTTTCTCCCATTTCATCACACGATGATTGTTCGCGTCTGAAACATACACTGTCTCATTTTCATCAACATAAATGAATCTTGGGGTATTCAATTGATTGAGTCGATCACCTCTACCATTTCCACCTGCAACGACTGTTCCTTCTTTTTCGCCATCCCTCCATTTCTTGACTTGATGTTTGACATAATCAGAAACAAACAGATCTCCATTATGATTCATCGTTAATCCATAGCAATAAATATTAGAAATAACAATTTTTCTATCGAATTGATTTTCTAACGACCATCGAACAATTCTTTCATTGCCTTGATCGCAAATAATCAAAGATTTTGTTTTTCGGTCCACAATCATGTCCGATGGTCTGTCCAATTGATTCGTTTGATTTCCTCTTCCATTTCCACCAGCAACTATTTGATCATTATCTGTACCAAACTTTCGTCGAATGATACGATGATTCGCAGTATCAGCAATATAAATGAATTGTTGATCATCATCAATGTATATTCCTTGAGGGCAGTTGAGTTGATTTAATTCCTTTCCAAGTCCGTTCCCACCAGCGATGGTAGTAGCATCCTGTTTCCATTTTAAATTTGTTTTCAATTTACAATAATAAGAAGCATTTGCATTTACATTTGATACCTGATCGTTCAATGGTGGTTGTGGAGCGATACTCAAAGTTTGCGTAGTTGTTGTTAATGGTGCAACATCTTCTTTCTCTTCTTCTTCTTCTTCCTCCTCCTCCTCCTCCTCATCCTTAATTTCGACTAGATGAACAGTATGCGAACCATCCGATCGTTTCAATGGATTTGCTTTGACACGAAATTCTGTGCCTATTTTCAAAATAATTTCATCTTCTTTTTCAAATTCAGTATAACCCGAAACTTGTTTTCCATTAATAGCTTCTATTAAGAATAACGTTGAACTTGTTTGATCATTGAGAAATTCTTCGATAACATCAACCGATGATGAACATGAACTAACAGGCCACCAAGTAAATATTTGATTTTTAGTATAGTTCTTACCAATATCCAATGGTACACCTCTCCACACCACTTCCTTGACGGTCGGCAGGAGATCTAATGCTGTATCGAATAATTTCAAATAGGGAAACCAAATTTTGAGTGCTGATCGATTTTCTAATCGTAATGCGCGATTTAAAACACGATAGAGTGTGTCTCCAGACCATTCCATTGTATAGATATAGATTGCGGCTGACTGATCTTTTGATAGGCCATGTTTATTTGGAAAATTACAATGTTTTTTTGCTAATTTAATAAAATATGGTAGTTCTTCGATTTGTGATTCAACTGGTTGAAGTGCTTTTTCGAGTGAAACAAGTTTTTCAGTACGAAAACCATAAACAGGTGGAAGTTTTTTAAGTGAATAATCGATATCACTAAAACGATTCATCACAACAAACCGTGTGTTGCAACAAAAAAAAGAGATAAATCTGCTCGTTTGTTTTTATCTTATCAAAAAACGACAACAACAACAACAACGCTGTTCTTTCAATGAAATGAATATTTTGACTTTTTTTTAGCTACTCGACAAAGTATTTTAATGATTTGAAATTGTGATGAAGCATTTAAGCGAAAATCTAATGGATAATAATTCGTTTTATTCGGATTGAATAATGATGAAATCCATTTATCTGAAATAAAATCACTTAAGCATATTTGGTGATAAATTGGTGTGAGTGATACGAATGTATTCTATGGAATACTAGTGTACAGATTCAATTTCATCAAAGATCTATTTAACATATTTTAAAATACGTAATTAAAGCAAAAAAGTAATATTTTATGTACAGTCGAAATAGTACAAAAAAAACACGATGAGTCAGAGAAATTACTCAATGTGACAAGGAAGAAGTCTTATTCGTTTTCTTTTTTGTTGGCTTTTTCCTTTTCTCGTTGGAACAAATTCGTTGCATTTTTATTCATTTCTATTTTCAATGAAACGACAACGAAGCATCGAGAAATATGCTGATGAATCCAACAAAAAACTGCAAACTGAACTTTCTCAAACAGTTAACTGTTTAGAAAGTTTATCCAATGAATTATTATATGAAATATTTGATTATCTCGAAGGGTGTGTTTTATTTGAAGCATTTGGTAATTTAAATAGTCGATTTCAAAGTCTGATTCAATCACCATGTTTACAGCTAAAAATCGATCCGGGTTGGAAACAAAAAGATCAGCGAAATCAACAATTAGCAAACATTATTCTCTCAAATAGATCTCATATTGTTTCACTAAAACTGCGGATTTATTCTTCAAATTTAATAAAGTTTTCATTATTACCGCTCGATGCATCGTTTCATCGTCTTCAATCTTTAAATATTGAATATGATGATGATGATAAGATTATACCTTTTCTTATTAATTTAACGTTTTTACCACAACTTTCTTCGATATCATTATGTTTTGATGGCGAACCAAAAGAAATTGGTTCAATTTACCAAATTATTTTCAATATGCCGGTTTTAAAATATATCACACTTTCATTTTTTTGGGAGTTGCCATGGGCCATACCTCTTTATCTTCCGTTATCGTTGGCTAATGCTGGACGATTTAGTCAGATTAAATATTTAAATATCGGCCATTCTATTATTTTCAATGAACTCATTAGTCTACTCTCCTATATACCGGAACTACATGAGTTAATTTGTCATCGGTTAGTTGATTCTGATGAACCTGTTACAACAAATTTTCCGAATCCAATAAAGACCTTGACACGTATAACTTTTAGTCGGTGTGAAGTTAACTTTGGCAAATTAGCAAATTTTTTTTCAAAAATTTCGCCCAATGTTAAAATTATACGCTTGAATATTGACGACGACGTTGATCTTTTAAGTTATCTAGATGCTGATGAGTGGGAGAAGTTCATTACCAATAATTTAACACAATTACGTAGATTTGAATTCACCTATGAACAAACGATCGATGCTGATCTTGACGAAGTTCCTATCACTGAAAATATCAATCGATTCAATTTCAGTTTTTGGACGAGACACAATTGGACTTTTCAAATTTCTATAGACTCAGATCGGTATTTTTTTGATCAGATTTATCTTATTTATTCTGTTGCACCACCGAAGTAATCTTATCAATGCCAGAATTTCGATCAAAATATTCGTTTTCTATTCTAGACAATTACAAATAGTTAAATGGAACGACTCTGCTGCTAATCAATTGACAATAACTAACACATGGAGCACTAGTTTCAATTTAATAAATCCAATTTTAACTAAAATAGATATTTTTACGTTACATGTTACTTGCGATAAAATATTTATCGGAAATTTGATTCAATTGATGCTATACTTACCGAAACTTACTAGTTTGATTGTTTCATCTTTAGCGTTGACGCATCCAAGAACTTTATCAACTGAAGATGTAGAAATGCTTCAAGAAGTCTCACAAAACAGTAGAATTACCCATGTTAAACTCAAACGTGTGTTTGATTTACCAGAAATTCATTTTCTTCTTCAATTATGTCCTTCAATCGAGTATTTCGAAATGAACTTTAAAAACAAAGATGTTATAATCAAAGTTGTTCGATATATTCTTATGAAAAATGTTAAATATATTCCAAACTTATCAACATTATGTCTTCGAACTGATGAACCAAATAGTGTTATGAAAGAACTCAAAAGAATCATTGATCTTGAACAACTTTGCCAAAATTATACTATGGAACAGATAGACGATAAAATTTACTTGAAATACACTCGATAATTCTTTTCTAAGCGTATAACTTTTAATTTTCAACGAATAAATATAATTTTGAATAATTATTAATCACTATATACGTCTATTCCATCGTTGTGTGCAAGGAATATACATTAGTTACTTGGAAAATACCAAGTAACTACGCAGAATAGTAGTAACATTCTATTTCTAGATTATAAATACGTATTTGTATTAATATCGTATGTTTTCATGAGTCATGACACATTCAACAGAAAAGAACAACTGAAGCCATCTGCTGATAACAGAATACAGAACGGAAGCGAAAATATTCCATGAAATAAGGTATTCTAGTTATTCTCTTACTAGTATTTTTTCATTGTAATGGACACAACAAAATCATCACAAACATCTACTTCCGCAAAAGATTCAACTACGCGTCGGCGGACCAATGTACGGAGAGTTCAAAATGTTGCTCTCATATGGTTGGACAATAGCACTGATCGAGACTCTGAAGACTATCAGAACACGATGACGCAACTACAATGTGTTGTTAACACTATCGAAATCTTCACTGATGATGTTCAATGCATAGATTTTCTTAAACATGTCACCGATGAGAAAGTTATCATGATTATCTCTGATGCATTATGTCAAAATACACTGCCATTAATTCACAATATTGTTCAAATTCATGCCATCTTTATCTTTTATAGAAATGAAAAACAATACGAATCATGGGCTCAAAAATGGCCAAAAATCAGAGGCATATTTACCGAAATTCAACCAATATGTAAAGTCATCAAAGGTGTAGCACAACAATGCGAACAAAATGCCATATCCATTAGCTTCGTACCAATCAGTGGCGATTTATCAAATAAAAGACTCGATCAACTCGACTGTTCATTCATGTACACACAAATTCTCAAAGAAATACTATTCACAATTGTATTTCAACAGCAGCATATCAAAGAATTTATCGATTATTGTTATGAACAATTTGCCGGTAATGCTCATGAATTTAACAAAGTAAAACAATTCGAACAAAAATATCACGATAAAACACCTATTTGGTGGTACACATGGGAATGTTTCTTATATTCCATGCTCAATCGTGCACTTCGGCTGATGGATGTGGATATTATTATTAAAATGGGTTTCTTCATTGGTGATCTTCATCGTCATATTGAAAAACTGCATTCGGAACAGTTTGGTGAACATCGTATCAGTGAAACACTGACGCTCTATCGTGGTCAAGGTTTGCGTAAAACAGATTTTGATAAAATGATGAACACAAAAGATGGATTAATCTCCTTTAATAATTTCTTATCTACCAGTAAATATCGTGATGTCTCTTTTACTTTTGCAGAAAGCAATACGGGAAATCCAGATTTGGTCGGGATTCTTTTCGTTATTACAGTTGATCCTTTGATATCCTCCACACCATTTGCTTCCATTAAAGACATCAGCTATTATAATGAAGAAAATGAAATTCTCTTCTCGATGCACACAGTTTTTCGCATTTGTGATATTAAACCAATTAGAGAAGTCGATCGTCTCTATCAAGTGAATTTAACACTAACCAATGATAATGACCAAGATCTTCGTATGCTTACTGATCGTATACGAGAAGAAACTTTTCCGAATTCCATAGGATGGAATCGACTTGGCCAATTATTAATTAAATTAGGTCAATTCGAAAAGGCACAACAAGTTTATGAAGTCTTGTTTGGACAGTCAACAAATGAGAATGACAAAGCACATATCTACGTTCAACTTGGCAAGACGAAGAACCATCTGGGACAATATGATGAAGCCATAGCATGCTATGAGAAATCACTTGAAATCTACAAAAAAATACTTCCTCCGAATCATCCTGATTTAGGTATCGTCTACAGCAACATCAGTAATGTATATTGCAACATGGGCGAGTACTCAAAAGCACTTTGGTCTGACGAAAAAGCTCTTGAAATTCGTCAACAATCACTTCCTCCGAATCATCCTGATTTAGCACTTTCCTACAACAATATCGGTAATGTGTACGACGACATGTGTGAATATCAAAAAGCTCTTTGATCTTACGAAAAGGCTCTTGAAATTCGACAACAATCACTTCCTGGGAATCATCCTGATGTGGCTGCTTCCTATAATAATATCGGTTTAGCGTATGACAATATGAATGAATATGCAAAAGCACTTTGGTCTCACGAAAAAGCCGTTGAAATTAAACAACAATCACTTTCTCCGAATCATCCTGATTTGGCCTTTTCTTACAACAACATGGGTTTGGTTTATTACGACATGGGTGACTATTCGAAAGCGCTTTTGTCGCACGAAAAAGCTCTTGAAATTCGGCAACAATCACTTCCTTCGAATCATCCACTTTTGGCACTTTCCTACAGCAACATCGGTTTCATGTATAAGAGCATGGGCGAATATGCAAAAGCACTTTCATACTACGAGAAAGCCCTTGAAATTCGGCGACATTCACTTCCTCCGAATCATCCCGACTCAGCTTGGTCTCACAATAACATTGGCAATGTATATAACAAAGTACACGACTATGTCAAAGCACTTTCGTTTCATGAAAAAGCACTCGAAATGCGACAACAATCACTTCCTGCAAATCATCCTGATTTAGCCCATTCGTACGCGAATATTGGTATCGTTTATGAAAATCTGAGCGAACACTCGAAAGCACTTTCGTTTTATGAACGTGCTGTAGACATCGGACAACGGTCGTTGCTCTCAAATAATCGTAACCTTGAAAAATGGAGAAAGAATCTTGACAGAATAAAACAGAAACTGAAATAATCAGCGCAAGAGAGACGATGGCAAAAATGATTATTAACGAGCAATTTTAATAAATATTTTCAATTGTTTCATATATGTTTTCGATGGTAGAACAAAAATGATCAGCGAACTGATATGCGGTAAAAAAGCAATAAAATAACTAATGATAAGTATATGTTGCCACGGCGTATCTTTTGAAATACAAGTAAATGTCAATGAAAATATAATTCTTGGTAATGCAAGTATAGCTAGCACAATCGGACTTATAATCCAATGTTTCAATAATGATAATTGTTCACTGAAAACTAATTTAAATGCTTGTTGTTTTGCTTTGACTCGTACTCGAGTAAAATCAATAAGAATAAAGATAATTGCAATTAAACTAATCATAAATGGACAAATATAATGAATTATATTGATAATCATATTATAGATTCGAATGAATTGTGATTCAAATTGAACAACACACCATGCCCGACGACCATAATCAAGACGAAGATCGACAACTGATTCACGATGAAATGGATCATGTAATAAACTAATCAGGATAATGAATATCGATAGTGGAATAACCCGTTTGGCTATTTGTCGACTTTTTTTCTTGTCAAATTTTGTTTTCTTTTTGGTTACCCAAAAACGTTCAAGTGACACAAATGTATTCATCCAATCGGCTACAGTTGGCAAATATTTGAGTAGATATTCAATTGTCATACAACCGAACTTATTCGACATAAATAGATTAAATACAAGTGAGATTAATTTGAGACCAAGTACAAGTAAACTTAAAACGCCGAAACATGATGTTGTTAAAATATATAAACCTGATCCAGTTTCACGACATTTATTTTGATATATGAAAAGTAAAATAGTAAATCCATTTAAAAGCAAACCAATTACAATAGAAATGAGAACAATAATAAAACTACTAATAACAATAATTGGTTGTTCTTGAAATGCAACATCAGTTTTAATCGTTTGTCCGATAAGAGAATCGAGTGATATCGAATATTGACTTGTTGTAAATTGACACAGATCACCAAAGTAACATTCTTGACAAATACAAAAGTAATCCAATGGATTATTAATATTACTCTCTTGTACACAGAGACCATCGTTTAAACAACGATATCGTTCGCTACAATTTGTAATTTGATGAAAAAATGTAGCACATTGAGTTAAATGTTGACGAGTACATAAACACATTAATTGTTCATCGAAAAAACAGGCAAGTTCATAATTATTTTGACATGGTTCATGATACCATTTCATACGATTTATTGGTTGCATCGATAAAATTGTTGAATTAAACAATTCTCGAATATGTGGACATCTATTCTTTGATCGAATTGTCGTATTGATTACTTCAATTTTATATGTATATGCATGATTTTGACGTAGAATTAAAAAATATTCACCAAAACGATCTGATAAACTCGTCAAAAATTGTGCAAATCCAAACTGTATAGGACCATATCCTGCTATAAATATTGGTGGAATATTTTCATTTAATTGCACGTTTCTCAACAATCGCAAATATTGCGAGCTTAACATAAAATAATCTGTAAACGGAAGCGTAGAGTAGAAGTATATGGTCATTATTGATACTCGTAAATATTTTTCGACAAGATCAGATTCTGTTGATATATAAACACGTCTTTTTTCCGTTTCGCAATAAGTTCCTGTATGATGTTCCTGACATATACACATTGATACTGAACGAAGATAATATAATCGCAAACAAGTACCATTATTCTGACATGGATTTAATAAACACGAAAGATCCATTTGAACTCGACAACTAGGTCCTTGATTGTACAGTGTACATAAGCAGATAGGATAATTCTTAGTTGGAACACATATTGAACCCAATGAACACGTATGCGATTGACAGATCGAATCGAATTGATCACATTTAGCTCCTCGCCATCCCGCATTACAATGACACCATGTTCGAGACATATTATTAACATAAGGTCTCAACTGACCATGAACACACGAGCCAACTACTGGTGTTGGTGCTGGTAGATGGAGTTCGAATGCATGTGTTTGAATGGGTAAGAAAGGAAATTTAAGATCATAATACCAACTTGCTTGATATTCTAATGATGTTTTAGTAACAATGAACGCATCGATTTTCACAAAAGTTATAGCATCGAAATAATTGTCAGTAGGAAATAGTAATTGTACTTGATGTTGGCGTGTCCCCATAATTTGACTTGTGAATGGATTTCGTTGTGCCATGACTAGCCTTTCTTTGTAATCAATAATTTCCAATGAATTTCTATTTATTAGGTAAATTACCAGTTTAATTACAGCGTTCATTTCCAAATATCGATCAGAAACTATAAGACTAATATGGATTTTCACTCGACGACGTTGAAATTCACACTGTTCACCATAATAACTGTATGGACATAAACAAAATAATTCGTTTAAACGACTAGAATTTCGTACTGGTAAACCGCCATTACAATACCATGTTATATCTTTCTGAAATGGATCTGTCAATATTAGCGAATTACTCAATGAAATCACATCTATGACTAAAGATTCGGGCGGTATAGAAGAACTACGTGTTCTACCATCTAAATGACAAAATAATTCATCTTCCCCGTCTGCACAATCGTTGAAATCATCACAACGAACAGTTGTTGCCCAAAAGATTCGATTTTTGCACATAAAAGTTCGTTGAACTTGACTTAAACTGATATTGACTCTCCATGGACAGAGATCTTCATCATCATTGTTGTTAACTTCTTTACAATCTGACACACCATCACATAAATATTTCACTGAAATACATAAATCAGATTGTCCACATCGAAAACGACGATCATTTTCCGTTGGATATCTAAAAAATAATCGAACATAAATTTTCATCATCTGAATGAAATTGAATGTTGCAGTACTTTGATTGACAAAAGCCTCCAATTCGTTCATCAATAGCTCCTAGACAATCTTCATGACCATCACCTGCCATAGAACTCGAATAACATTCGATTTGTTTAGTTGTTCGATTCGTACAGTAGAATTGTTGTTTATTATTACATTCTAATGCGATTCCTTTCAATTCAAATCGCATATGATCGTACGTACAATTCAGCTCATCTTGTCCGTTTTGGCAGTTCCACTCGAAATTACATTTTCTTGTCGGTCTATCACATGTTTGTTTCCAAATCGAAGGACAATCCGATTCATCTGTATCATTTTCAATTTGTATATCGATAAAACCATCACATATGTTCTGATAATCAATTATATTCACGATTTCCAGAGTTCCACGTTTCAAACGAGGTCCAATGCCATCTGAAGAGATACGGTTATAATATTCGATTTCATCGACACCATTCGGACAATTCTTGACATGATCAAGAACTTGTGTTCGTAGAATACAATGTTGAGGATGATTTCGACATTGAAAACGCTGTGCAACACCTAAATCACATGTTTTAGAATTCTCGATTTCATCTGCACCATTGACACAATCAAAATAATTATCGTATAAACGATGTTTCGATATGAGAATTGGGCCACAATCAAATAGTGAATCATTGACATTGTTTGGCTTTGGTAGCAGACACGGAATAAATGTTTGACGAATATGAAAAACTAATGTTGTCCAATTTTGTATTTTATATTCTAAATCAATCATAATCTCTTTCCATGAATTACATGATCGATTGAATTTAATAATTGTTGGTTGAAAAACATGATGACAAGCCCATGCATCATAGCAGATGTAATCTGGTGTAACTGAAGAAGTAAACGAACGATTTGTTTGATAAATAAGATAGACTGATGGATGTGCGATCGGTCGTTCGATAGGAAATAAAAATTCACTTTGATTACAAACAATCGAAGTACATGTTGGCAATTCTAGTTTAGTGAAAAATTGTTGAAAACCCAAATGACAAATTGCAAAAGACCAACAAGATATGATTTTGAGTTCAGTTGATGATTGTAATAAAATACTACGAACATAGTTTGCATCACGTTTATTCACACAAACAGATTTTGTCCACAATGATGATGAACATTGTCCATTACCACATGAAAACCAATTCCGTCCACAAAAATGTTCGTAACAAATTGAAAGTATAGCACTTTCACAAAACATAGTTTTGAAATTTGTAGATGAATCGCTTGTTGGTTGAAAGTAATGTTCATCTGTTAAATCATCGCACTGATAAGTACCATCGAATGCCATTTCACGTGGTATGCATATACCATTTCTACATCGATATTCATGTACTGGATCACATTGTTCAAGTTCGAGTAGAATACAATTGACTTCATCTTCTGCATTTTCACAATCGATGTTACCATCACAAATCTCATTCCATTGCAGACATATATCAGAAAGAGTTCGACATCCTGAT
>Ga0209914_1001844_pt1 | contig 19466 bp, 17 predicted proteins | sample ThiBiot_500_plan_FD_183949 | JGI IMG/M metagenome (GOLD analysis project Ga0209914, IMG submission 183949) | Wastewater bioreactor microbial communities from Cape Town, South Africa - Thiocy_cont_500_plan (SPAdes) | ecosystem: Engineered > Bioreactor > Thiocyanate-remediating > Anaerobic-Aerobic...
TCGTCTTTCTCTTCATAAACCAGCTCGTCGTCAGCGGAGTCCGTTCCCACGGTATGTCGCCACACCTGGTAAGGCAGCAGCGTCGACGCGTGCTTTTTGACGTAGTAAACCGTCTCGGAATCATTCGCCCAGACAAAATCCGGGGAGACGTTTTCCAGCATTTCCGGATACCAGTTGCCGGTCTCCAGATTGCGAAACCGCAGGCCGTACTGGCGGCGGGAGAGATAATCCTCCGCCAGCGCCATCACCGCGTTGTCAGGGGAAATGGACATGCCGCCCAGGGTATAAAACTCGCTGTGGGCGGCGCGCTGGTTGGCATCCAGCAGAATATCCCACTCATCCCATTCGGCGCTTAACACCGACTGACGCTGGTAGATGGGATACTCATTGCCGGGCTCGTAAATATGGCGATAGCGATAGCCGTTTTTGGTCCAGGGCGCGGAGATATCGCGCTGGGGAATACGCTGCACCATTTCATTCAGGAGCTGGTCCTGAAGCGTCTGCTGGCTGGACATGACCTTGCGGCCATAGTCGTTTTCCTCGTGCAGGTAGTCGAGTACCTCTGGCCGGGAGCGCGAATCGTCCCGCAGCCAGTAATAGTTGTCTATACGCGTATCGCCATGCGTGGTGATCGCATAAGGAGTACGTCGGGCTTTCGGTGGCATGTCATCATTCTTTTAAGTTTTACACCCTATAAGGTTGGCAAAACCCACGCATGATGCAAGCGAAACAGCGTCGCGACGGCGACGACTATCCCTGTAACGCCTGTTTTTGCTCCCGGATATCCCGCTCAATGCCCTCGCGCACGTCCTGAGGGATCTTTAACGCATCGCCCAGGGCGTTAAGGTAGCTCCGCTCCATAAAATGATCGATATCGATGGCTGCGCAGCTGAGGAAATAGAGCTCCAGCGCCTCTTCCTCATTTTTCACACTTTGGGCAAGACGCTGCGGCTCGAGCGGCTGTTCTATCGCCTGCGCCACCAGCACTCTTCCCTTCTCTTCAACGCCGGCTTCGCGCAGCTGCTGCTCGATCGCCGCTCGTTCCTTATCGTCAATATGCCCGTCGCTTTTCGCGGCAAAAACCAGCGCAAGAATGAGCCGTTCGGTACGCAGATCCAGCGGCGAGGTGTGCTCGCCGTAATGCGGTTCATCGCTGTGCGCGGTCCGTATTCTGTCCTTGTATTTATTCCACAGCACGGAGCCCGCGATGGCGCCGCCGCCGGCCAGCAACGCGCCTGTACCATACTTTGCCAGCAGCTTGCGTGAGGATTTATTCGCGACCAGCAGGCCTGCCAGCCCGCCGAGCGCTCCGGGTACCAGCAGTTTGCTGAGGTCCCGCTCGCCAGACGATGTTTTCTGCCCTAACAGGGATTGCAATTGATTTAACCAGCCAGACATGGTTTCCCTCACTTAACGGTGAACATGTTTCACAGCGTAAGCGAGCAGGCGTCAGGAAATGTCTGGTCGGGCTAAAGAAGCGCAAATTTCTGTCCCCTCGTTTAGCCGTGCACGAGACAGACGCAAACGTTTTCGTTTATACTGCGCGCAACTTTTTCAGGGGGATTGTTATGATTCGTTTAGGAACTGCGCTGCGACCTGCGGCGACGCGAGTGATGCTGTTGGGATCGGGCGAGCTGGGGAAAGAGGTCGCCATTGAGTGCCAGCGTTTAGGTGTGGAAGTCATTGCCGTAGACCGTTACGCCGACGCACCCGCCATGCACGTCGCCCATCGTTCTTATGTGATTAACATGCTGGATGGCGATGCCCTTCGCGAGCTGATTACGCGCGAAAAACCCGATTTTGTCGTGCCGGAAATTGAGGCCATTGCCACCGATACGCTGATCGCCCTGGAGCAGGAAGGCCAGCGCGTGGTGCCCTGTGCGAAAGCCGCAAAGCTGACCATGAACCGCGAAGGCATTCGTCGCCTGGCGGCGGAAGAGCTGGGATTGCCCACCTCGAGCTACCGTTTTGCTGGCGATAAGGCCGCGTTCCTGCAGGCCGTCGAGGAAATTGGTTACCCGTGCATCGTTAAGCCGGTGATGAGCTCCTCCGGAAAAGGACAGAGCTTTATTCGCGACAGCGGTACCCTAGATAACGCGTGGGATTATGCCCAGCAGGGCGGCCGTGCCGGGGCCGGTCGCGTGATCGTCGAAGGCGTCGTGAAGTTTGATTTCGAAATCACCCTGCTGACCGTCAGCGCCGTTGACGGCGTCCATTTCTGCGACCCGATTGGTCACCGTCAGGAGGATGGCGATTACCGCGAATCCTGGCAGCCGCAGCAGATGAGCACCCTGGCGCTGGAGCGTGCTCAGGAGATCGCCCGTAAAACCGTCCTGGCGCTGGGCGGCTATGGCCTGTTCGGCGTGGAGCTGTTTGTGTGCGGTGATGAGGTGATTTTCAGCGAAGTCTCCCCTCGCCCGCATGACACCGGCATGGTCACGCTGATTTCGCAGGATCTCTCCGAGTTCGCCCTGCACGTGCGCGCGTTCCTCGGCCTGCCCGTCGGCGGTGTACGTCAGTATGGCCCTGCCGCCTCGGCGGTGATCCTGCCGCAGTTAACCAGCCAGAACGTCACGTTTGATAACGTCGACGGGGCAGTGGGCGCAGGATTGCAGGTACGTCTGTTCGGCAAGCCGGAGATCGACGGAACTCGCCGTCTTGGCGTGGCATTAGCCACCGGAGATAACGTTGACGACGCTGTGGCAAGAGCGAAAGCGGCTGCTGCGAGCGTTAAGGTTGCAGGATAAAAAAACGGGCCAGAAGGCCCGTTTTTCATATGGCGAATGGCTTACTGCTTCGCGCCTTCAACCGCTTCGCGAGCCAGTTTGGTAATGCGATCCCAGTCGCCCGCTTCCAGCGCATCCGCCGGAACCAGCCATGAACCACCGATGCACAGCACGCTTTTCAGCGCCAGGTAGTCACGGTAGTTGGCAGGAGAGATACCGCCCGTCGGGCAGAAGCGTACCTGAGAGAAGGGACCCGCAATCGCCTGCAGCGCATTGGTGCCGCCGTTCGCTTCGGCCGGGAAGAATTTGAACTCTTTCAGACCGTAGTCCATGCCCAGCATCAGTTCAGAGACGGTGCTGATGCCAGGGATCAGCGGAATAGTACCTTCCGTGGCGGCTTTCAGCAGCGGCTCGGTCAGGCCAGGGCTGATGGCGAACTGCGCGCCCGCTTCGGTCACTTCCGCCAGCTGCTGCGCGTTGAGAACGGTACCCGCACCGATGATGGCGTCCGGCACTTCTTTGGCGATAGCGCGGATAGCGTCCATCGCGCAGGCGGTGCGCAGGGTGACTTCCAGAACGCGAACGCCGCCCGCAACCAGCGCTTTCGCCATCGGTACAGCGTGCTCCAGCTTGTTTACCACGATAACCGGCACGACAGGGCCAGTGGTCAGGATTGCTTCTGCACTTGTTTTCCAGTTTTTCATCAGAGTTTTCTCTCGCCAGATCGTTAAAATCAAGTCGTCTTAAAACGTAATACAGGTTGCGCCCTGCTCCGCACCGGAGAGTTTCTCACGCAGCGCGCTGAACATTTCGCGTCCGGTCCCCACGCGCGATGCGCTCAGGTCAGGAATATGAGGCTGACGTGCCGCCAGCTCGGCTTCATCCACCAGCAGGGTTAACTCGCCCGTCTGACCGTTCACGCGGATCATGTCACCGTCGCGTACTTTCGCCAGCAGGCCACCGTCGTAGGCTTCCGGCGTCACGTGGATGGCTGAAGGCACTTTACCGGATGCCCCGGAGAGGCGTCCATCGGTGACTAGCGCAATTTTGAAACGGCGGTCCAATAATACACCAAGTGGTGGCATAAGTTTATGTAATTCTGGCATCCCGTTGGCTTTAGGCCCCTGGTGACGCACCACCACCACGCAGTCTTTATCGAGCAGACCGGCGTCAAAGGCAGGTAACACGTCATGCTGGCTTTCAAATACCACCGCCGGCGCTTCGATAACCTGGTTCTCTTCCGGTACGGCAGAGGTCTTCATTACCGCACGACCGAGGTTGCCGCTCAGCACTTTGGTGCCGCCATGAGGAGAGAACGGTTTGTCGATCGTGGCAATCACCTGCGCATCAAGGGACGCGCTCGCCCCTTCACGCCAGTCCAGCTCGCCGTTGTTCAGCCACGGCTCCTGGGTGTAGCGCTGAAGGCCAAAGCCCGCCACGGTATTCACGTCTTCATGCAGCAGTCCGCCTTTCAGCAGCTCGCGCATCAGCAGCGGTACACCGCCTGCGGCCTGGAAGTGGTTAATATCCGCCGGACCGTTCGGGTACAGCCGTGCCATCAGCGGCACCACGGAAGAGATCTCGGAGAAGTCATCCCAGTTAATCAGAATGCCCGCCGCACGCGCCATGGCCACCAGGTGCATGGTGTGGTTGGTTGAGCCCCCGGTTGCCAGCAGCGCAACAATCCCGTTGACGATGACTTTTTCGTCAACCATTTTGCCCATCGGCATCCATTCGTTGCCGTTGCCGGTCAGACGCGTGACCTGACGGGCCGCGGCCTCGGTCAGCGCCTTGCGCAGCGGCGCATCCGGCTGGATAAAGGACGAGCCCGGAAGCTGCATCCCCATAAATTCCACGACCATCTGGTTAGTGTTAGCCGTACCGTAGAACGTACAGGTCCCCGGCGCATGATAGGACGCGGCTTCCGCCTCCAGCAGCGCCTGACGGTCTGCTTTCCCTTCCGCGTACAGCTGGCGGATACGCACTTTTTCTTTGTTCGGCAGACCGCTCGCCATTGGGCCGGACGGGACGAAGATCGCAGGCAGATGCCCAAACGACAGCGCCGCCATCACCAGGCCCGGGACAATCTTGTCGCACACGCCGAGGTACAGCGCGCCATCAAACATGTTGTGTGACAGGCCCACCGCGGCAGACATCGCAATCACTTCGCGGCTCAGCAGGGACAGCTCCATGCCGTCCTGCCCCTGCGTCACGCCGTCGCACATGGCAGGTACACCGCCCGCCACCTGGCCCACCGCATTTACGCTGTGCAGCGCGTTGCGGATGATAGTGGGATAGACCTCATACGGCTGGTGCGCGGAAAGCATATCGTTATAGGAGGTAATGATGGCGATATTGTTACGCAACATGCTTTTCAGCGACGCTTTATCATCAGGCTGGCAGGCGGCGAAGCCGTGCGCCAGGTTCCCGCAGGCCAGCAGTGATCGGTGGACGGTGCTGCTCTTTGCCTGTTCAATCCGGGCGAGGTAGGCCGAACGGGTCTCTTTCGAGCGCTCGATAATGCGCTGTGTTACGCGTAACAATGTCGGATTCATAAAAGCTCCTCTAAATTATCTGTCCGGCTCGGGAGTTTACAAAGTCGCTGGCAGTTGTTAACAACGCTGAAACGCTTGCTGTCCGGAGCTCAGGGGCAAAATCACTTCCGGCAGTGTAATAAAAAAAGCTCCGCGGGTGAATCCACGCGGAGCTTAAAAGTTGAAAATTGTGCCACTAGCTGTGTTAGATCATGTTACCGGTAAAATAACACTTTCGAGCTAGAGGATTATCTTACTCAAACTCGTTCCAGGAGCGGCCATCGCGGGTGATCATTGCCACCGACGCGACAGGTCCCCAGGTACCCGCCTGATACGGTTTTGGCGCATCCTGATCGGCAGCCCAGGCTTCGGTGATGGAGTCGACCCATTTCCACGCCTCTTCCACTTCGTCGCGACGCACGAACAGCGCCTGGATACCGCGCATGGTTTCCAGCAGCAGACGCTCGTAAGCATCGGCCAGGTGCGTCTGATTAAAGGTTTCGGAGTAGCTCAGATCCAGCTTGGTGGTCTGCAGGTTGTGTTTATGATCCAGCCCCGGCACTTTGTTCAGGATCTGGATATCCACCCCTTCGTCCGGCTGCAGACGAATAGTCAGTTTGTTCTGCGGCAGTTCCTGCCAGGACTCTTTGAACAGGTTCAGTTCCGGGTTTTTGAAGAAACCACCACTTCGGAACATTTGGCCGGCAGACGTTTACCGGTGCGCAGGTAGAACGGAACGCCCGCCCAGCGCCAATCGTCGATATCCACGCGGATCGCCACGAACGTCTCGGTGTTGCTGGACTTGTTAGCGCCCTCTTCTTCCAGGTAGCCCGGCACTTTTTTGCCTTGCGCAAACCCGGCGGTGTACTGGCCGCGGACGGTCTTCTCACGCACGTTGGAGCGATCGATGCGGCGCAGTGACTTCAGCACTTTAACTTTTGCGTCACGGATGCTGTCAGCCGTCAGGTCAGACGGTGGAGACATGGCAATCATGCACAGAATTTGCAGCAGGTGGTTCTGGATCATGTCGCGCATCTGACCGGCCTGGTCAAAGTAACCCCAGCGACCTTCAATCCCCACCTCTTCCGCCACGGTGATTTCCACGTGGTCGATAGTGCGGTTGTCCCAGTTATTCACAAACAGGGAGTTAGCGAAACGCAGCGCCAGCAGGTTCAGTACCGTCTCTTTACCGAGATAGTGGTCGATACGGTAGACCTGGCACTCTTCAAAGAACTCGCCCACCTGGTCGTTGATTTCACGCGAGGTTGCCAGCGACGTACCCAGCGGCTTTTCCATCACGACGCGAGCCGGTTTGGCGTTCAGTTTGGCTTCGCCCAGACCTTTGCAGATGGCGCCGAAGGTGCTTGGCGGCATGGCGAAATAGTTAATGGTGACACGGTTTTTCTGATCCAGCATCGCGCCTAAGCGGGTAAACGCGCTGACGTCATTAACGTCCAGGTTGCAGAAATCGAGGCGTCCACTCAGGGTATCCCACAAACTTTCATCAATTTTTTCCTTCATGAAAGTTTCGAGCGCCTCGCGGACGACTTTGGTATAAGCGTCCTTATCCCAGTCTGCGCGCCCGACACCCAGGATACGGGTATCCGGATGAATTTGGCCCGCTTTCTCCAGTTGATACAGGGAAGGCAGCAATTTTCGGCGTGCAAGATCGCCTTTCGCGCCGAAAATGACCAGGTCACATGCCTGGGCTGTTTGCGTTACCGCCATGTCATTCTCCTCAGTTGGATCACCTGGTACTTCTGCCAGGTATCGTTGTAATTTTATTACAATGCACTGTACTGCTTTTACGTCATTCCCGAAACCATTAGCGCTTATCGTCGCGTGCGATAACGCGATTTTTCCCCCTTTGGAGGATTACGACGGCGCAATGACGCAACAACCGTCGTTTCTTTGCGCAACGGGGTCACAGCAAAACCCGACACCGATCAAGTAATGAAAAAAAACAACAACATTATCTTGTCGATTGTTACCCTTAATGGAAGCCACAAGGGTAATATCGGTTAAATCGAATCACGATTTCATCAATTTATGAAATCGTTTACACCCATGAGCGTCCTGTTAACATGAACATGCTGGAAAAAATCCAGTTTCAACTGGAACACCTTAGCAAATCCGAGCGAAAAGTGGCCGAGGTCATTCTCGCCTCCCCCGCTCAGGCGATTCATTCAAGCATCGCCGCTCTGGCACAGGAAGCGGGTGTTAGCGAACCGACGGTCAATCGCTTTTGCCGCAGCCTCGAAACGCGCGGCTTTCCTGATTTTAAACTGCATCTGGCACAAAGTCTGGCTAACGGCACCCCATATGTTAATCGTAATGTGGATGAAGACGACAGCGTTGATGCCTATACCGCGAAAATTTTTGAATCGGCTATGGCTTCGCTTGACCACGTCCGCCAGTCTCTGGACATGAGTTCCGTGAATCGCGCGGTGGATTTGCTCACCCAGGCCAAGCGGATTGCGTTCTTTGGTCTCGGGTCGTCTGCCGCAGTGGCGCATGACGCCATGAACAAATTTTTCCGCTTTAACGTCCCGGTGATTTATTCCGATGACATTGTGCTGCAACGCATGAGCTGTATGAATTGCAGTGAAGATGACGTCGTGGTACTGATTTCGCACACCGGCCGCACCAAGAGTCAGGTAGAGCTGGCGCAGCTGGCCCGTGAAAACGATGCCATGGTGATTGCCCTCACCACGGCAGGCACGCCGCTGGCGCGTGAGGCGACGCTGGCGATCACCCTCGACGTGCCGGAAGACACCGACATTTATATGCCGATGGTTTCCCGACTGGCGCAGCTCACCGTGATTGACGTGCTGGCAACCGGTTTTACCTTACGTCGGGGCGCAAAATTCCGGGATAACTTGAAGCGGGTCAAGGAAGCGCTGAAGGAATCGCGTTTTGATAAAGAATTGCTTATAAAGAGCGATGTTCCCTGATAGTTGATAACGAAGACGTAACCAATAATTACGATGTAACGATTTACGGCATTCGGTCCCCTCTCCGCTGCCTTGCAGCAGATGAAGGCCGATTCAATGTTCACGCAACACCAAAGTTGTTTCAGTCAACGGAGTATTACATGTCCAGAAGGCTTCGCAGAACCAAGATCGTAACCACCTTAGGCCCGGCCACCGATCGCGATAATAATCTTGAGAAAATTATCGCCGCCGGCGCCAACGTGGTGCGTATGAACTTCTCTCACGGTACGCCAGAAGACCATAAATTACGTGCCGATAAAGTGCGTGAAATCGCAGCCAAACTGGGCCGCCACGTTGCTATCCTCGGCGATTTGCAGGGTCCAAAAATTCGTGTATCGACCTTTAAAGAGGGTAAGGTTTTCCTCAATATCGGCGACAAATTCCTGCTTGATGCCAACCTGGGCAAAGGCGAAGGCGATAAAGAGAAAGTCGGTATCGACTATAAAGGCCTGCCGGCTGACGTGGTGCCGGGCGATATCCTGTTGCTCGACGACGGTCGCGTACAGCTGAAGGTGCTGGAAGTTCAGGGCATGAAAGTGTTCACCGAAGTCACCGTCGGCGGCCCGCTCTCCAACAATAAAGGCATCAACAAACTGGGTGGCGGCCTCTCTGCAGAAGCGCTTACCGATAAAGACAAAGCGGACATCGTGACGGCTGCGCTGATCGGCGTTGACTACCTGGCGGTCTCCTTCCCGCGCTGCGGCGAAGATCTGAACTATGCGCGTCGCCTGGCACGTGATGCAGGCTGCGATGCTAAAATCGTCGCGAAAGTTGAACGCGCGGAAGCCGTTTGCGATCAGGATGCCATGGACGATGTGATCCTCGCGTCTGACGTGGTGATGGTTGCGCGCGGTGACCTGGGCGTGGAGATTGGCGACCCTGAGCTGGTAGGGATCCAGAAAGCGCTGATTCGTCGCGCACGTCAGCTGAACCGCGCGGTGATCACCGCGACTCAGATGATGGAATCGATGATCACCAACCCAATGCCAACCCGTGCAGAAGTCATGGACGTGGCTAACGCCGTGCTGGACGGTACCGATGCGGTGATGCTCTCTGCGGAAACCGCTGCGGGCCAGTATCCGGCAGAAACCGTGGCCGCTATGGCGCGCGTCTGCCTGGGCGCTGAAAAGATCCCAAGCATCAACGTTTCTAAACACCGTCTGGACGTGCAGTTCGACAACGTGGAAGAAGCGATTGCGATGTCTGCGATGTACGCGGCAAACCATCTGAAGGGCGTTACCGCGATCATCACCATGACCGAATCTGGCCGCACCGCGCTGATGACCTCTCGTATCAGCTCTGGTCTGCCGATCTTCGCTATGTCCCGTCACGAACGTACCCTGAACCTGACGGCGCTGTACCGCGGCGTGACGCCGGTTCACTTCGACAGCACCAACGACGGCGTAGCTGCGGCGCATGATGCCGTAAACCTGCTGCGCGATAAAGGCTATCTGGTGTCCGGTGATATCGTCATTGTGACCCAGGGCGACGTGATGAGCACCATCGGCTCAACCAACACCACGCGCGTTATGACCGTCGAGTAATAATGTCTGTGTTAAAAAGCCCTCTCCAGATGGAGAGGGCTTTTTTTATTTCCGCGGATAAAGCTCTTTGCGTTTATAGGGCTCGGTTTCACCCGGCTTACGCGTTTTAAGCAGCTTCAGGATCCACGTGTACTGTTCGGCATGCGGCCCCACCAGAATTTCCACCTCTTCGTTCATTCGACGCGCGATCGTGTGGTCGTCCGCGGTCAGCAGATCATCCATCGGCGGACGGACCTCAATACTCAGGCGATGCGTTTTGCCGTCATAGACCGGGAACAGCGGGATCACGCGGGCACGACAGACTTTCATCAGGCGACCAATCGCGGGGAGCGTCGCTTTATAGGTCGCAAAGAAATCGACAAACTCGCTGTGCTCGGGGCCGTGGTCCTGATCCGGCAGATAGTAGCCCCAGTACCCCTGACGCACCGACTGAATGAAGGGCTTAATGCCATCGTTACGCGCATGCAAACGTCCGCCAAAACGACGACGCACCGTATTCCAGACAAAATCGTAGATTTTATTTCCCTGGTTATGGAACATCGCCGCCATTTTCTGGCCCTGAGACGCCATCAGCATCGCCGGAATATCAACGCCCCAGCCGTGGGGGACGAGGAAAATGACTTTCTCGTCATTGCGGCGCATCTCCTCGATGATGTCCAGCCCTTTCCAGTCAACGCGATCGACGATTTTATCCGGCCCTTTCAGCGCCAGTTCAGCCATCATCGCCATTGCCTGCGGCGCGGTGGTATACATCTCATCAATGATTGCCTCGCGCTCGGCGTCGCTTTTCTCAGGAAAACAGTAGTAGAGGTTGATCTGCGCGCGGCGGCGGGCGCTCTTGCCTAAACGCCCGGCCAGACGGCCAATTTTCCCCAGAACGGGATCGCGTACGGAAGCAGGCAGCATCGCCATCCCCGCAAAAGTGTAAACACCAAGCCAGGCGCCCCAGTTGCGCGGATGGCGGAAGGATTTTTCAAACTCAGGAATGTATTCAATATTGTTTTTTTTGGTTTCCATGCTGGATCCAGGGTCTGATGACGCAAAATTTTATTCAGATAGTGTAGCGAGGCAGTCGTCCACGCACAAAAGAAAAAGCCGGCGTCAGTGTGCGCCGGCTTTTTTAACAAAAACAGAGGGCTTAGTTTAAGCTCAGCTGCGGCATCACCTCTTTCACCTGCGCCAGATAATCAGTACGATCTTTACCTGTCAGGCCTTCGGTGCGCGGCAGTTTCGCCGTCAGCGGGTTCACGGCCTGCTGGTTGATCCACACTTCATAGTGCAGGTGCGGGCCGGTAGAGCGTCCGGTATTGCCGGAGATCGCGATACGGTCACCACGCTTCACCTTCTGGCCCGGCTTCACCAGCAGCTTACGCAGGTGCATATAGCGGGTCGTATAAGTACGACCATGACGTACCGCGACATAATATCCGGCGGCACCGCTACGCTTGGCCACCACCACTTCGCCATCTCCAACCGCCAGTACCGGCGTGCCCTGCGGCATGGCAAAGTCAACGCCACGGTGCGGCGCGACGCGCCCGGTTACCGGGTTCAGACGACGCGGGTTAAAGTTAGAGGAGACGCGGAACTGTTTTGCCGTCGGGAAGCGCAGGAAACCTTTTGCAAGGCCCGTACCGCTGCGGTCATAGAACTTACCGTCTTCGGCACGAATTGCGTAGTAATCTTTGCCTTCGGAGCGCAGACGTACGCCCAACAGCTGGCTTTGCTCGCGCTTGCCGTCCAGCATTTCGCGGGACATCAGGACGGAGAACTCATCGCCCTTCTTCAGCTTGCGAAAATCCATCTGCCACTGCATGGCTTTGATCACCGAGCTGATTTCAGCGCTGGTCAGGCCTGCATCTCGCGCGCTGGAGACAAAGCTCGCGCCCACGGTACCTTTCAGAACGCTGTTAACCCAGTCGCCCTTCTGCATTTCGCTGGTCATTTTGAAACCGTTTGCAGTGCGATCGTAGGTGCGGGTTTCGCGGCGGGACATTTCCCAGGTCAGACGCTGGAGATCGCCATCCGCCGTTAATGTCCAGGAGAGCTGCTGTCCGATTTTCAGGTTACGAAGATCTTTATCCGCAGCCGCCAGCTGGCTGATATTGCCCATGTCTATGCCGTACTGGTTCAGCACGCTACTCAGCGTATCCCCGGTAGAGACAACATATTCGTGGATACCCGCCTCGTTCTCGGTTTTATCGTCCAGCTCATCCTGCGGGATAGCTTCATCTTCCTGAGCCGCCTGGTCGATAGGCTCACTGGCTTCAGGCAGCAAAGAACGGATTTCGCTCTTTTCAAGCTCAATGGTTTTAATGATAGGGGCAGAACTCGGGTGGTAAACATAGGGCCGCCAGACGGCGACCGCTAAGGTGAGAACTGTAAGCGACCCCAGCATAACGCGGTGGGGTCGTGGCAGATTGTTAAATGCCAGGGCGACAGAGCGGGCTATCTGTTGCACGTATTCACTTCCTCGTTAATCTCCTTTCAGGCAGCTCGCATACTGGTTCGCCAGTTGGCTGAGGAACTGCGAATAGCTCGCTTTGCTCAACTGGATATTCGTACCTAGCGGGTCAAGGGTTCCCATGCGCACGGATGTTCCCCTGGCCACGGCTTCTACGACCGCTGGCCTGAACTGTGGCTCAGCAAAAACGCATGTCGCTTTTTGCTCAACCAACTGTGTTCTGATTTCATGTAAACGCTGCGCACCAGGCTGAATTTCAGGGTTGACGGTGAAGTGGCCCAGTGGGGTCAAACCGTAGTGTTTTTCGTAATAGCCGTAGGCGTCATGAAAAACGAAATACCCTTTACCTTTCAACGGTGCGAGCTCATTACCAACCTGCTTATCGGTTGCGGCTAATTGTGCCTCAAAATCCTTCAGGTTGGCGTCTAGTTTGGCTCGACTTTGCGGCATAAGTTCCACTAATTTGTCGTGGATTGCAACCGCTGAAAGCCCCGCTATCTCTGGGGATAACCAAAGATGCATGTTGTACTCGCCGTGATGGTGATCTCCATCACCTTTTTCGCCGTCTGCGGCATGATGGTCATGTTCGTCGCCGTCGTCATCCGCCCCTTTCATGAGCAACGGTTTCACGCCGGAGAGTTCGGCAATCGCGACCTGTTTTTCGCCAGCAACCTGTTTTGCTGACTTTTGCATAAACGCTTCCATTTCAGGACCAATCCAGACGACTAAGTCCGCGTTTTGTAAGCGTTTTACATCTGACGGGCGCAGGGAATAGTCATGCTCAGATGCACCATCAGGGAGCAGAACCTGGGTTTCCGTTACCCCGTCGGCAATGGCCGACGCGATGAATCCGAGTGGTTTAAGCGAAGCGACAACCGCAGCGTTAACATCTTGTGCGGTTGTACCCCAAAGGGCAGCGGATAATGCTGCGAAAAGAAGCGTATTTTTATGTAACATAATGCGACTAATCATCGTAGTGAATGCGTGGAATGTGATATTATAACATTCGTTGACTTCTTCAAGCTTAAAATGACATGACGACATTGGTTTCTCTTGAAAATATTTCGGTCTCATTCGGGCAGCGCCGCGTCCTCTCTGACGTGTCGCTCGATCTGAAGCCCGGCAAAATTCTGACGCTGCTCGGCCCCAATGGCGCAGGCAAATCCACCCTGGTGCGCGTGGTGCTGGGTCTGGTCGCACCCGATGAAGGCGTGATTAAGCGCGAGGAAAAATTGCGTATTGGTTATGTGCCGCAAAAACTTCATCTCGACGCCACGCTGCCGCTGACGGTCAGCCGTTTCCTGCGTCTGCGCCCCGGCACCCGTAAAGCCGATATTCTCCCGGCGCTGAAACGCGTGCAGGCGGGCCATCTTGTCGATGCGCCGCTGCAAAAACTGTCCGGCGGTGAAACTCAGCGTGTTTTGCTTGCCCGCGCGCTGCTGAGCAGCCCGCAGCTGCTGGTACTGGATGAACCAACTCAGGGTGTGGATGTGAATGGTCAGGTTGCGCTTTATGATTTGATCGACCAGCTCCGTCGGGAACTTGATTGCGCCGTGCTGATGGTGTCTCACGACCTGCATCTGGTAATGGCAAAAACCGACGAAGTGCTGTGTCTCAACCACCATATCTGCTGTTCCGGTACGCCTGAAGTGGTGTCAATGCACCCGGAGTTTATCTCCATGTTCGGCCCCCGCGGCGCTGAACAGCTGGGTATTTACCGTCATCATCATAATCATCGCCATGATTTACAGGGACGAATCGTACTGCGTCGGGGAAATGGACACTCATGATTGAACTGTTACTGCCCGGCTGGCTGGCCGGGATTATGCTTGCCTGCGCCGCGGGTCCGCTCGGCTCGTTTGTTGTCTGGCGCAGAATGTCCTATTTTGGCGATACCCTGGCGCATGCGTCCCTGCTGGGCGTAGCCTTTGGTCTGCTGCTGGATGTAAACCCCTTCTACGCGGTGATTGTGGTCACGCTGCTGCTGGCCGCCGGTCTGGTCTGGCTGGAAAAGCGCCCTCACCTCGCCATTGATACGCTGCTTGGCATTATGGCGCACAGTGCCCTGTCTCTGGGCCTGGTGGTGGTCAGCCTGATGTCGAACATCCGCGTGGATCTGATGGCCTACCTCTTCGGCGACCTTCTGGCCGTAACGCCGGAAGATCTCATCGCTATCGCCGTTGGCGTGGTGGTGGTGCTCGCTATTCTGCTCTGGCAGTGGCGGAATTTACTGGCCATGACCGTCAGTCCGGATCTGGCATTTGTCGACGGCGTGAAGCTGCAGCGCGTAAAACTGCTGCTGATGCTGGTGACGGCGTTAACGATTGGTGTCGCAATGAAGTTTGTCGGCGCGCTGATTATTACGTCGCTGCTGATCATCCCTGCCGCCACGGCGCGTCGTTTTGCCCGTACGCCGGAGCAGATGGCCGGCGTAGCCGTGATTATCGGAATGATTGCGGTAACGGGGGGATTAACCTTCTCGGCGTTCTATGACACGCCAGCGGGGCCGTCAGTGGTGCTCAGTGCGGCGGTGCTGTTTATCTTCAGTATGATGAAAAAGACCGCGAACTAACATGGAGGGCGCTGAGGCCCTCACCCTGCCCCTCTCCCTCAAGGAGAGGGAACACAACATTACGGCATTGCCGGTGGCGTAATGCCGAAATGATTCCACGCCCGCACCGTTGCCATACGTCCACGCGGGGTGCGTTGCAGGAAGCCCTGCTGGATCAGATACGGCTCCAGCACATCTTCAATCGTCTCACGCTCTTCCCCAATAGCCGCAGCCAGGTTATCCAGCCCGACAGGGCCGCCAAAGAACTTGTCCAGCACCGCCAGCAGCAGTTTACGGTCCATATAGTCAAAGCCTTCGGCATCGACGTTAAGCATATCCAGCGCCTGAGCGGCGATCTCCGCGGAAATCGAGCCATCGTGCTTCACCTCGGCAAAGTCACGCACGCGGCGCAGCAGGCGGTTGGCGATACGCGGCGTACCGCGGGAACGCTTCGCCACTTCAAACGCGCCCTCTTCGCTCATTTCGAGCCCCATATAGCGGGCGCTACGGCCAACGATGTGCTGGAGATCCGCCACCTGGTAAAACTCGAGACGCTGCACTATGCCGAAACGGTCGCGCAGCGGAGAGGTCAACGACCCGGCGCGGGTGGTGGCGCCAATCAGGGTAAACGGCGGCAGATCGATTTTGATGGAGCGCGCGGCCGGGCCTTCACCGATCATGATATCCAGCTGGTAATCTTCCATCGCCGGATAGAGCACTTCCTCCACCACCGGTGACAGACGGTGGATCTCATCGATAAACAGCACGTCATGCGGTTCGAGGTTGGTCAGCATCGCCGCGAGATCGCCCGCCTTCTCCAGCACAGGACCGGAGGTGGTGCGCAGGTTGACGCCCATTTCATTGGCAACGATATTAGCCAGCGTGGTTTTGCCTAAACCCGGAGGGCCAAAAATGAGCAGGTGATCGAGCGCATCGCCGCGCAGCTTTGCCGCCTGGATGAAAATCTCCATCTGGGAACGAACCTGCGGCTGGCCGATATACTCATCAAGCAGTTTTGGGCGGATCGCGCGATCCACCACGTCATCTGCCTGAATAGTGCCTGCCGACACCAGGCGGTCTGCTTCAATCATCCTTTACCTCACAATGCAGCGCGCAGCGCTTCACGAATCAGGGTTTCACTGCTGGCGTCCGGTTTGGCAATTTTGCTCACCATTCGGCTGGCCTCCTGAGGTTTATAGCCCAGCGCCACCAGCGCGGCAACCGCTTCCTGCTCGGCATCATCATCCGTTGCAGGGCCGCCAGGAGAGGTCAGTACCAAATCGGCAGCCGGAGTGAACAGATCGCCATGCAGACCTTTAAAGCGGTCTTTCATTTCGACAATCAGGCGCTCGGCGGTTTTCTTACCAATGCCCGGAAGCTTAATCAGCGCCGCAGGATCTTCGCGCTCAACGGCATTCACGAACTGTGGTGCCGACATGCCGGACAAAATCGCCAGCGCCAGCTTCGGACCGACGCCGTTGGTTTTAATCAGCTCGCGGAACAGGGTCCGTTCCTGCTTGTTATTGAAGCCGTACAGCAGCTGGGCATCTTCACGCACCACAAACTGGGTAAAGACAATCGCCTCTTTGCCCGCGTCCGGCAGCTCGTAGAAGCAGGTCATCGGCATATGGACTTCATAGCCCACGCCACCTACTTCCAGCAGCACTAACGGGGGTTGTTTTTCAATGATGATGCCTCTGAGTCTGCCTATCACGTGACGCTCCTGCGTTCTGAGAGAAATTAACTGCCGACATAATAAAAAAAGGCTGGATGTTTATCCAGCCTGATTTCTGATTATCGTAACCTGCCTCGCGCCAGATTGAGCCGCGACTCGCTCATTTGCATCGCGTTCTGGCTGACGTGACAGTGGGTAATCGCAATCGCCAGCGCATCCGCGGCGTCGGCCTGCGGGTTCGCGGGAAGCTTCAGCAGGGTACGCACCATATGCTGCACCTGACTTTTCTCCGCGCTCCCAATTCCCACCACCGTCTGCTTGACCTGACGTGCCGCATATTCGAATACCGGCAAATCCTGGTTCACGGCAGCGACGATGGCGACACCGCGCGCCTGACCGAGCTTTAGCGCTGAATCGGCGTTTTTCGCCATAAAGACCTGCTCGATGGCGAAATAGTCCGGCTGAAACTGGGTGATGATCTCCGACACGCCCGCATAAATGAGCTTCAGGCGCGAAGGAAGATCGTCCACTTTGGTGCGAATACAGCCGCTGCCCAGGTAGGTTAACTGGCGTCCCACCTGACGGATAACGCCATAACCGGTGACGCGTGAGCCTGGGTCAATTCCGAGAATAATCGACATCACGCGTCTCCTGTAACGGATTTATACGCTCTCATCAGAGAGTCGCTGCAACCTCATCAGAGATTTCACCGTTGTGGTACACTTCCTGCACGTCGTCGCAGTCTTCGAGCATGTCGATCAGACGCAGCAGTTTCGGTGCCGTTTCCGCATCCATGTCCGCTTTGGTGGACGGGATCATGGACACTTCAGCGTTGTCCGCTTTCAGGCCAGCCGCTTCCAGCGCGTCGCGCACGGCACCCATTTCTTCCCACGCGGTATAAACGTCGATAGCACCGTCATCGAAGGTCACCACGTCTTCCGCACCGGCTTCCAGCGCCGCTTCCATGATCGCATCTTCGTCGCCTTTCTCGAAGGAGATGACGCCTTTTTTGCTGAACAGGTAAGCAACGGAACCGTCAGTGCCCAGGTTGCCACCGGTTTTGGTGAACGCGTGGCGCACTTCCGCAACGGTACGGTTACGGTTGTCGGACAGACACTCAACCATCACCGCAGTACCGCCAGGGCCGTAACCTTCATAAATGATGGTTTCCATGTTCGCGTCTTCGTCACCGCCCACGCCACGTGCGATTGCACGGTTCAGGGTGTCGCGCGTCATGTTGTTAGACAGCGCTTTATCTACAGCCGCGCGCAGACGCGGGTTAGATGCCGGGTCGCCGCCGCCCAGACGCGCTGCTGTCACCAGCTCGCGAATGATTTTGGTAAAGATCTTACCGCGCTTGGCATCCTGTGCCGCTTTGCGGTGTTTGGTGTTGGCCCACTTACTATGACCTGCCATAAAAAGTTCTCCAAAAATCGCGCCTTCTCAGGCTGCGTTAATTACAAATTCTTCAATCGCCTGCCGGTTGCTCCACGACTTGGTCAGTGCGGCGGCATCCGCCGCATTCACCCAGCGGTAGGTCAGATGTTCGGTAAACACGATCTCCCGTTCATGGGGGAGCGCGAGACAGAACCACGACTCCGTATTGCGCTCGGTACCCGGCGCGTAGCGATGACGTAAATGGCTAAAAATTTCAAACTCCACCGTGCGCTGGCAGTCCTTCAGGGTCAGTTGCTCGCGGGCAACGTCAATGGTGACCTCTTCCTTTACTTCGCGCGCGGCGGCCTGCGACGCAGTTTCCCCCTCTTCCAGACTGCCGGTAACCGACTGCCAGAAATCAGGGTCATCGCGCCGCTGCAACATCAGCACCCGCTTCGTGTCTTCTGCATAAATGACCACCAGGACCGAAACGGGAAGCTTATATGCCATATCAGTTTTTCTCTTCCTTCTTCACCACTTCAATGCCCAGCTCGGCCAGAGAGGCCGGGTTGGCAAAGCTTGGCGCTTCGGTCATCAGACACGCTGCGGCAGTGGTTTTCGGGAAGGCAATAACATCACGAATGTTATCGGTGCCGGTCAGCAGCATGGTCAGACGGTCAAGACCGAAGGCCAGGCCCGCGTGCGGCGGCGTACCGTATTTCAGGGCGTCCAGCAGGAAGCCAAACTTCTCGCGCTGCTCCTGCTCGTTGATGCCCAGAATGCCGAACACGGTCTGCTGCATTTCACCGCTGTGAATACGCACGGAACCGCCGCCCACTTCGTAGCCGTTGATCACCATGTCATAAGCGTTGGCGACCGCATCTTCCGGTGCCGCTTTCAGCTCTGCCGCCGTCATGTCTTTTGGCGAGGTGAACGGGTGGTGCATTGCGGTCAGGCCGCCTTCACCGTCGTCTTCAAACATTGGGAAGTCGATAACCCACAGCGGTGCCCATTTGTTTTCATCGGTCAGGCTCAGGTCTTTGCCGAGCTTCAGACGCAGCGCGCCCATCGCATCCGCCACGACTTTCTTGTTGTCTGCGCCGAAGAAGATCATGTCGCCGTCCTGCGCGCCGGTGCGCTCAAGGATCGCTTCCACGATGTCCGCGTTAAGGAATTTCGCTACCGGGCTGGTGATGCCTTCCAGACCTTTCGCACGCTCGGTCACTTTAATATAGGCCAGACCTTTCGCGCCGTAGATCTTGATGAAGTTGCCGTAGTCGTCGATCTGCTTGCGGCTCAGTGCCGCACCGCCCGGTACACGCAGCGCTGCTACGCGGCCTTTAGGATCGTTAGCCGGGCCAGCGAAGACGGCAAACTCAACGCCTTTCACCAGGTCTGCTACGTCCACCAGCTCCATAGGGTTACGCAGGTCGGGTTTGTCGGAGCCGTAACGACGCTCGGCTTCAGCGAAGGTCATAATAGGGAAATCGCCCAGCTCAACGCCTTTCACGTCGTTCCACAGGCTACGCACCAGAGCTTCCATCACTTCACGCACCTGCTCGGCGGTCATGAAGGAGGTTTCCACATCGATCTGGGTAAATTCTG
>Ga0209914_1001847_pt1 | contig 19435 bp, 23 predicted proteins | sample ThiBiot_500_plan_FD_183949 | JGI IMG/M metagenome (GOLD analysis project Ga0209914, IMG submission 183949) | Wastewater bioreactor microbial communities from Cape Town, South Africa - Thiocy_cont_500_plan (SPAdes) | ecosystem: Engineered > Bioreactor > Thiocyanate-remediating > Anaerobic-Aerobic...
CTCACGCATTCTGACGGCCGCTTCGCTGGGGGCCGAGGGTTGGCTGGCGCGTGGGTCTCCAGATTGGAGGCCGCTTGTTCTTGAGATGCAGTCACTGACGACGACGACGACGACGACGACGACGCAGCTGTGTCGCACTCTACCGCACGCAAGATCTCGATCGCACCACCGAGATAGTCATGATTCGGCTTGCGGCACATGAGGCACGCGCTGCCAAGCGACCTGTGTCAAAGGGTAGAGAGAGAGAGAACGTTGGTCAGCTTGGCGAGAGCCTCAAGCACACTACAAGGTGCCACGTACGCGACCAACACCAGACGCGACGAGGCACTTCGTCCGCCAAGCGTGTACAGCAAGCCGGCACCAAAGGTGGGCGCGATCGACGGAGCAACGTCGTGCAATCGCCCGAGCAGCCGGTCGGCCTGCTGCTGTTCGTCGCACTTGGAGCTCGTGCGGGGTCCATAGTTCCGGATGTGAACCAGAATGCCGCCGTAGTGCTGCTGCTGGTGCTGGTGGTGATGGCCTGAGTGCGATGATACTTGGTGGCGCACTGGCAAGAAGAGCTGCGGCGCGTCGCTTGTGGGCTCGAGTATCAACGCGGCGGCCTTCATGTAGCAGCGGCGGATTTCGTATTGCGACAGCGGCCTGGCATCCTCCTTCGTGGTAAAGTGCGTGAACGACAGGCAGGCACTCGCGAATGGCGCCAGTTGTTGGCAGTGCTCGAGCGGTTCCAGGCCTGATGCACGAAAGGAAGCAAGCAGGTGAGCAAGCAACACGTGACGTCAATGGCGACGGCGCGCTACCTACCGAGCTCGCAAAAGGTGCTGAGAAAGTCGAGCGCTGGCACCTCGGCCGTGTACAGGCGGCGGCTCATGCTGGTGGTGCGGTCACTGAGACGCACCAGCGAGTCCTTGGCCAAGCACGCGGCCAGTTGTGCAATCACGACACCTTGCAGGACGCGTTCGGGACCCTGCTTCCACAGTAACGATAGGTGCGTGAACGTGGCGAGCAGTCGCTTGCGCGAACCCAGCACGAGTGCCGACGCCTCGGCGAGCACTGGCTCCGGGCCGTAGCAGGCGAACACTTGCGGCTGCGGGCCGATTTGCTCCTCGACACGACCGGTACACGTCGCCATGTGCGAGGCAACGAGCGGCGACGGGTCGAAGCCCGTGCCGCCAAAGATCAAGCTGCACCGGGCGCTCACGATCGCTGCCGCTCGCACCGGATCGATCTCGAGCGTCTTGGGAGCGTGCACCGAGTCCAGCAGCTTGGCGACCGCGAAGCGGCGCAGCGAAAGCGGACCCCACTCGGCCTCGGTGAGCCACAGCGGACGGCCCAAGATCAGAAGGTGCTCGGCGTCAAACTCGAGCGGCAGCGCTCGGACGCCATACGGCACCGGAGGCGTGCAGGCAGGAGCAACCTGCAGCGGCGGCGTCTCGGCGGCGTCGCGATGAAAGTCGCGCACAGGGAAGGTGTTCCATAGCTGGTCCGACGGCGAGGTCGCGATCGAGCACCGCGTGTCGCTCAGCACCAGCGTGATGCCGAGCGAGCGAGCGGCACGACGGACCATGTTGAGAAGCTCGCCTGGCGGCCGCGCACGGGGCGAGTGCACGACGAGCTCGGCCGCTTGGTCCACGCACAGGAATATCTTGACGGTGCCTTCGGGCGTGGCTCGCGGATCAATGTCGGCCGCAGCGCGACTGAGTTCGTCGAAGCGCGAGCGCACGAGCACCTGGTGCGCCTCCCAGTTCGGTGCCTCGAGGCCCGACAGCTCCCAAAAGCGCTGCGTCGGGCTCTTGGGTATGAGGTTGGCTTCGCGCAGAGCAGTGGTGCGTCGCAAGTACAACGCCACCTGAACGACCGAGAGGAACAGCGCTCGCAGCTGCGGTTCCGAGCGACATTGCTGGAGCCGATCGGCAAAGTACTCGGAGCGAGGAGGGTGACCGGCAGCATCGGCAGGCCGCAGACACCACAGCATGAAGAACCGCTCACGATGCGTGTTGCTTCTCGCCAGCTCGACAAACAGACGCGTCTAGAGAGAGATAGCGCGCGCCAAGAGCGAACGTCAGTGGCAGTGGCAGTCAACCGCATTGACAGCGACGAAGCAATACCTTGCCAGAGCCAGACGATTGCAGCATGGCGACGTGGTTGCGCATTTCTGCAGCGCGGTCCAGGAATACGCCAAAGCTCGCAAGCGTACCGAGAGGGTCCTCGAACTTGTGGTGCAAGTAGTGCATGGAAGGTGTCGTGGCGGTGGTGGCGGCCAGCATGGCTTCAACTACACGACGACGACCATGACGATATGCGTAAGTTGCCCTTGTAGTGATCGAGAGGAGTATCAGCCGTGCTATCGAACCTGCTTGCCGTTGCTGTTGCCGTTGTTGTTGTTGTCGTTGTTGCTGTCGTTGCTGTAGCTCGTCGAGCTTGGCTTGCAGGAACGCTCTCGAATCGTCGTCGTGCAGCAGCCCAAAGAGCTTCGCTGGCGCAACTTTCGGTGACTGTGCCAAGAAGTACACGATGGCACGCACGGTGATGAGCGGCAAGTGAGTGCGGCATGATATCGACGCCAGCCAGAGCAGCGTGTGCGTAGCAGTCCAGGAGCTTGGATCGAGCGGAAGGTCGACCGAATCCAGCAATGCTTGGTCGGTTGCTGCTGCATACGCGCAGGTGTGAGCCAGCCATTGGGCGAGTGGCGGCACGGCGCCGGCGGCCTTACGTACGGAATAATGCGTCGAGAAACGCCTGTCCGTGCGACGAGTACAGCAGCATCATCAACTCGGTCGACAGGATCTCAGCCTCGATGTTATCCATGTGCCGCGAGTGCCGCAGCCAATGCTCGATCTCCTCTTCACATGGCGGAACTGCGACGAGCAGCAGCGTGAGCCACACCGCCCGATGCATCGACGCCACAAAACGCACACTTTGAGAACGGCCCAAACAAGCATGGCGGCGCTGCTGGGCTGGCGTCCATCAAGAGAGAGACGGACACGCGAGCGAGAGCAGCGCGCGAGGCGAGGGCAGCAACAAAAAGCACGCAGGAATGAGGAAATCCGCACTTGCCTCTACGGAAAGCGGGGTGTAATTTTCATCGGTCGTGCCAGCTGTTCTTTGTCTTCTCTCTTGCCCTCGTTCCTCTTGCGCCTCGTCGTCATCGCTATGGCCAGGACTCGGTCGAAGAAGGCAGGATCGCCTCGCTCCAGCGAGGAATCATCTCCCTCAAGCGATGAATCGCCTCCCACGAATCCTGCTATCAACGATTTGGACACAAGAACAGAGCTGCACCATGCAGACCCCGCCACAACCACCACAACCACCACGAGCACTACAATCTCGCCTCCTCCTCCACAACCAGCAGCACAACCAGCACCACCAGCACAACCCAAACCGCAACCTCAACCTAGACCGCTGCAGCAACTGCGGGAGCGGCTCTGCGCTAGACGCCTACCGCTGATAGTCGCCCTTCTGATAGTGGTCTTGGCAGTGGTTGGTATGGCGCTTGACCACGAGCAGCATCACCACAACTCGAGCGACGAGCCTCGGCCGCGGATCGACGAGCGCGCGTTCGCCGGCGACACCACCGCTGAGGAGGTTGCCTTGCATCTGCAGGTCGGCAGCTTCCACGGCGTGCTGCTCGCCGGGCCCCGAGCCAAGAGCGTGCGCGACAAGCTCGTGGGCGAGTTTACGCGACTGCAACCTCGATGCGTGCTCAACGACACGTCGCTGTCGCCGCAGGACGTGGTAGCCATGCTGCACGAGTGTGGCGGCAACGCCAAGCCCGTGGTGTTCGCTGACCTGTCCACGGTAGTCGAGAAGCGCGACACGAGCTACCTGGACTTCCTCGAGCTCGCCATGGACGACACGGTGGCTGTGGCGCGCGTCACGGCGGCGGCTCCTGCCTCGACACGCTCCACGACGTTCGTGCTCGTGTACGCGCCAAGCCATCTGCGCGGCAACGCCCTCACGCCCGAGAAGGTGCGAACGCAGCTGCGCAACACCCGCGTGACGACCGACCGCTTCTTGCAGCGGCTCGGCGCCATACATGTGGCCGTGTGAGATATACCACCAGCTACGGCCTGTGTGTGACACAAGCTCGGGCGCCGCTCGGTGCCAATACAACCAATGTACATTGCTTCTTACCGCTTCGCGTTCCGGACGTGACGGGAGCGAGCGAGCTTCCTTCCACTACGTGTTCGGCAGCAGCGGTGATGTCGGCGCTGGCCCAAGCGATGCCAGCAGCGCCGACGATGCCGCCATCGCAAGACCGCCTCCACTGTTGCTACTCGAATTGGTGGCGGCACTTTGTGCTGGTTGTTGCTGCTGTTGCTGCTGCTGCTCATTCTCAGGCGTGTGTGGCGGTGACGGCGCTGTAGCTGTCGGTGGCGGTGCCGACAGCGGCGACGGCCGCGTAGTGGCTGCCGTCGCGGCGACTGCAGCGGCAGCAAGCGGCGGTATCGAGGCGCTGCGCCGCTGCGCTCCGAGCAGTGGTCCGCCAACCTGGTTCGATGTCGACGCCGCCCTGCTTCTGAGCTCGTTCTCCTTCTCACCCAGGCGGCGCTTGAGCTCTTGGATCTCCTGCGCAGTGCGACACATCTCGTGAGAATGAGAGCACCAGCACGACGTCATCACGCACAGCAGCAACAACAACGTGCACTCTCGTACTTCGAGGAGCGCATCCTCCTTCGAGGAGTTGCTGGCATCCTTGGCACTCACGACTTGGCGTGTACGCTGCTCTTGCAGCAGAAACATCGACGGCAGCGGCACGTAGCGGAGCGACGAGGCGATGAGGTTGTGCAGCGACATGGACAGGTTCTCGACCCACTCGGGTGACATGTACATGCCGAACTCACTTCGGTGCAGCGGATTCGGCATGTACGGCAGCGCTGCGTCGGCAACCGGCAGCCCAATCAGCGTCGACGTGTGCGTGCGTGCGTGCGTGCGTGCGTACCGAACCACGCGCGCCATTCAGCATCGTCAGCGAGGTGTGGCATGGCAGCAAAGAAGTCGACGACCTTGTCGCGGCGCTCGGCCACCAGGCACACGACCAGGTAGTGGCGCAGCAGGAAGGTGTACAGCAGATCGACCTGCTTAGAGAACCCGAACGGATCGAAGCCGCTGAGATCGTGCTGTAGCTGATGGTGGTGGTGGTGGTGGTGCCCGGCACCCATGTTGGAGTTGCTGCCACTGCCGCCGCCCGGCACGCCGACGAGGTTCGACGAGGCGACGGTGGAGCCCGCGCCGCCTCCTCCCGCACCGACGCTCGGAGTCGAGAGGCCACCTGCATTTCCTGCACTGCCACTCAGCGACGCGGCGCTGGGTGCCGACGGGCGCGGTAGGGACGCGCTGCCGACGACGGTCTCGAGGCGCGAGACGTGCAGCGCCGAGCCGCCGACCTCCTGCAGCAGGCGCTGGAACAGCACGTGGTCGAGGTGCGCCCACATGCCGCGCAGCGACGCGAGGTCGTGCGCCGCCACGAGCGCGAACAGCTGCTTGACGATCTTGGCCACGTCCATCGAGTACAGCCCGCCTCCTTCGGTCTGCTCCGATACGAGCGTCGCTGCTGCCCGTGAGAAGCCGCGGTAGATCTGCAGTACGTGTGAGGCGGCATCAGTGGCAGTGGCGCGAGCGCAGCGTTGGCGACGGCGCACACCGAGGCAGGCGTTGGCGGCGGCGGCGTACCAGGTACTCCTGCACGAGCCGATCCAGCGACTGCGTGTCCTCGACCACCTTCGAGACAGGGAACTAGATAGCACAGACAAGCCGCCGCATCCAGCGCGCATTCGAGAGTCAGCACGCGAGCCACGAGCTCATCGATGCACGTCGCTGGCGGCGTCGCACGCACATGGTACAGCCGCTGCGCTCGGCCGTCGAACGACGATGGCCCGGCGGCGGTCGCCGTTCGGTTGATCTGCGCAAAGGCACGATAGCGCACCAACAAGGCATTGCCGAGAGCGATGGCCTCGGCCTCGGACTGCACCGGCGCGTGCGCCAGCAGCCAGTCGACGAGGTCGCGGCCCGAGAACGAGTGCGCGTACGAGCGCAGGTGCCAGTGCGACGGCGCCACGGCCACGCCGCCCGTGCTGCTGCGCAGGCGGCCCACCAGACTCGCCACATCGTCGTCGCTCCACCATCGCGATCCAATCTGCACACCGCCACTCGCAGCGCTTGGTGCCGTGGTGGTGGTGGTCATGTTGGAGGTCGACGCCATCATACGTGCGTGCGCGAAGGAAGGCGAGCGAGCGAATGAATGAGAGACCACCCAACCAACAACACCGCAACCAACCACCCAAATCAACAATCAACTACAATCACGATTGTGATATGGTACAGACGCGAGAGTCACTCGCATATGTGTGTGCTATCGTATTGCCATTATCAAGCATCGTCTATCTACACAAACGACCGGCAGCGGCAGCTGGGTGCACGCGAACGCTCGCTCTAGCCTTCGTGCGACGACTGCTGTTGCATGTGCCACAGCCGCGCGTACTCGCCGTTGGCTGCCAGCAGCTCCTCGTGCGTGCCCTCCTCGACGTTTCGGCCATCGCGCAGCACCAAGATGTTGTCGGCTCCCACCACCGTAGCGAGCCTGTGAGCCACGATGATGGTCGTGCGCCCGCGCGACACCTTGGCCAACGACTTTTGGATCTCGCGCTCGGTGGTCGAATCGAGGCTGGACGTGGCCTCGTCGAGCAGCAGGATCTTGGGGTCTGCGGTCGGTTGTGCCAATACAAGCGCAACAGACGCGCATCAGCCTCCATTCGCGACACAATCTCATGCCTCAATGCTTGCTGCCGTTGTTGTTGTACCTTTCAAGACCGTGCGAGCGATGGCAACTCGCTGCCGCTCGCCACCGCTGAGCTGCAGGCCACGCTCGCCGACATCCGAGTCCAAGCCATCGGGCTGGCTGTCGACAAAGGCCTCGAGTTGCGCCTCGCGAATCGCTCGCTGAATGTCGCCCTGCGTGATCACCGACTCGTATGGCGCGCCGTACGCGATGTTGGCGCGCACCGTGTCGCTGAACAGCACCGTGTCTTGCGGTACGACACCGATCGTTGCCAGCAGCGAGCTCTGCGTCACCGAGTCGATCGGCATTCCATCGACGCAGATCTGGCCCGAATCGAGGTCATAATAGCGACACAGCAGCTTGAGCACCGTGCTCTTGCCACCACCCGACTGCAGCCACACATGGTATCGTTGCGCATAAGAGAACGAGTATAAGTGCGGCGAGAGAGAGAGAGAGAGAGAGAGAGAGAGAGAGAGAGAGTATCAAGGCGCTCCGGATCGACGCGTACCGGGCCAACAATGGCGAGCGTCGTGCCTCCGGGCACGGTGAACGTCAGGTCGCGCAAGATGGGCTTCGGCTCGTCCTCGTCCTCGTCCACCGACATGTGACCATTGCGCTTGGAGACACGCGTGCGGTACGCAAACGTGACGTTCTTGAACTCGACCGTGCCGCCGCGCACACGCAAGGGCCGAGCATCGGGCCGATCTCGGATCGTCGGAACAGCATTCGTCATGTCCCACACCTGCTCGAGATTCAGCAACGCTCGCTGCAAACCTACACCGCTCGAGCCCATCAGTACCTCCATATTCCTTCCTATCTGTCACAGGTTTCTCACGAGGCAGACACGGGAAGCGCCGAATGAGATGGCGCATACCGCGGTAGGACTTGGCCAACGAGCTCAGCGGTGCCCACAGCTGCAGCACGTAGGCGTTGATGGCCACCAGGTCTCCGATCGAGGTGTTGGAGCTGCCATCGTTGAGCTGCCACAGTGCCATGACCATCGTGATTGCGAGGCACACGGCCACGATGGTTCCTGTTGCACACATCACGACGATGCCGCCATGGTTCATCATGTCGTCGTCGTCGTCGTCGTCGTCGTCGTTGGTTCAGGTGTACAAGCATTCATCGTCGGGGGCTCTATCGCTCGAGCGAGAACACACACCTTGACCCACGACGAGGATCAGCGCCGTATCTTGGTTGCGCGTCGTCATGTCGAGGTACGAGGCCAGCGAGCGATGGTAGCGATCGGCCTCGTACTGCGCCTTGCCGAACAGCTTGACGGCCTCAAAGTTCAGCAGGCTGTCGAGCGCAATGTTGTTCGACACGTTGTCCTTCTCGTTCACCGACTTGCGCACGGCGCGTTGCCACTGAGGAGGAGAAGGCGCGCAGGCAGCCGTTGAGCCAACAACCACGGCGCACCGCCCGCACTGCCATGCACGCTGCACGTAGCGAGCGAGCACCACATCAGCGTACCTCGGTGATGATGATCGTCCACACGACGTACACCACGACCGCGATCGACACCACGAGCGAGTACAAGGCGCCGAACGCGAACAAGAGTACGCCACAGACAAAGACCGCCTCTGTTGAAGAGCGAGCGAGTGAGCGAGTGAGCCCGAGCAAGCAAGATCGATAGATAGCGTACCGAGGATCGTCGGCAGGATCGAGAACAGCATCAGGTCGAGCAGCAGCGGCACGGCGTCGATGCCCTTGTCGATCGTGCGCAGCACGGCTCCGGTCTCGCGCATGATGTGGTACTGCAAGCGCGAGTCAGCGCGAGTCAGCGCACGCTCATGAGCAAGGGTGGCGGGTGCCGGGCGGCGCAGTGCGCACCTCGATGTCCATCTCGTGCAGGTGCGTGAAGGCCTTGACCGTGGTGTCGAGCGTGATGTGGTTCGCCACCGGCAGGAACAGCCGGTCGCGCACGTCGCCGATCGCCGACGCCACCCAGCGCAGCAGCACGTACGCCGTCAGCCACTTCCACGCGTCCGACGTCGCCGAGTCGATCAGGTGCTTGTAGGTGGCCGGGATCGACACGGTGCACACCTGCGCCACGAGCAGCAGCGCCAGCGCCGACACCGTGGCGAGCCGCAGGCGCCACGAGGCCGGCAGCACCTGGCCGCCGATCCAGCGCACGGCCGCCCACCAGCCCAGCGAGCCGCCCTTCTTCTTCTTGTCCTTGGCCTTCTTCTTGGCCTTCTTGTCCTTGCCGTCCTTCTTGTTCTTCGGCTTCGAGCCGTCGGAGCTCATCGACGACGACAAAGATGCTACCGCCGCCGCCGGGGCGGGACCGAGGTCGACCGCCACCAAGGGAGCCTCGCTGCCGTCGTCGTCGAGTATCATACCGCTGCGGTGCGGCTCAGGTGCCGCCACCATCTCTAGCTCCACGCCATCGTCATCTCCATGTTCGTGATCTTCGTGTTGAAGGTGAGAGTGCGAGTCGTCATCGCCGAGGAGGATGTCGACGGCAGCGGAGCGGTCGTCCATGCGCGAGCGAGGAGCAGCAACAACAAAGACAAGGTGCGACCACCGCTGCGAATGCTGCTACTGCACCACGACTCTCCCTCGTTCGTTCGTTGGTTGGAAGATCGACTGTATTGTATTACGCGGAGGGTCGCTGACCAGCGAGCTCTCTTTCTCTACTGCTCCAAAACCTTTGCTATCTACCTATCGAGTGTGTGTGTGTGAGAGTGTGTAGCGGTGTCAAAAAGGCTGTGACTGCACGTCGCAGTCACCGAGAGTACGCGTGCGTGGCCTCTTAGTCATCGTCGTCGCCGTCTCCGCCATCCTCATCCTCTGACTCCTCGGGCAGCTTGCTCAAGATGCGTGTGCAGTACTCGGATACGGTCTTCTTCAAGGCCGCGTCGCATGATGCCAGGAAGCCCTGCAGCCGCGAAGGCTCCGAGCGCACCAAGAACACGTGCACCAGCACTCGCTCGCATTCGAGCCGTATGCGCAGTGCCTTGTCCTTGATACACTCCATCAGTCGCGGAACGAGTGCTCGCATAAACTCGGGCACATCCTGTAGGAGAGACACGGATGCGCGCGCGCATGGCGAGGGTGAGTGAGTGAGTGAGAGGGGTGTGTGCATAACGTGGCGTGCCATATGAGCTTGGCGTACGTGAGGCGAGGTCTTAGTGAAGCACTTGATGACACGCAGTGCCGACAAGCGCACGTCGTTCGACTCGTCGCCCAGCAGTGCAATCAACTTGCCGACGATCTCCTGCCGTCCACTGGCCCACACGGCGCACGTTGGGTGCTCGATCACGGCACGAGCGGTCGTGAGCGCCTCGTTGCGCACGACGATCTTGTCGTCGCTGAGGCTCGCGAGCAGATGCGCCAGCACCGGAGGCACCAAGGCGCCGGTGATCTTGTTGTCGGCGAATCGCATCACTCCCGCGAGCACCAGCAGTTGCGAGTGCTTCTGGTCAGCGTCATCCGCGGGTGCCAGCGCGTGTTGCCTGTACGAGTTCCACCATCCCACGTATTAGCCTCAGCGTGAAGCAGCCAAACGGCCAGGCAGCAACACGTACGCCAAGAACGACGCAACAAGCTCGGCGGGCGCGTGGCGGCACAACGAACCAGCGGCAAGTGCCGAGATTCGTTGCACTGCATCATCGGGTGACGAGAGCCCGTTAACCACAACTCCACGCAGCAGCTCGAGCGACTTGGGGCCTGCCGCCTCACCAGCACGAAGCATCACTCCGTGCAGTGCTCGCAGAAGCGCCTCTTGCACCGCAGCATCGGCACTACCGAATGCACCCACGAGGTCGGCGATTAGCGGGTCGACACGCGTACTCAATGCCATGAGCTTGCCCAGGTTCAATGCCGCTTGGTCACGGACACCCTACAGTTGCAGCATCCAAACGTCGTCGTCGTCGTCGTCGTCGTCGTTAGTTTGGTTCGCAGCAATGATTGGCATTGGTTAACATACTCGGTTGGGGTCGGCGAGCGACTTGACAAACGTCGCTTGCAGCTGCGTGAGGAAGGGCTTGATGTTGGCGCCACCCTTGCCAAGCAACAGCCTACAGCAAAAGCAACACCACCAGCATCACCGCCAGCAGCAGCAGAGCGTTAGCGCTTGAAGAGATTGCGCAATCGATCATTGATGGCGCTCGAACGACCGACGTTGCTCGCCATACCCCATGGTCTTGAGAATGGCCGCCTTGACTTCCCACGGGAAGCGGTCTCCAACGACACGCAGCAACGGGCCGGTGATCGAGACCACGAAGGGCTTGAGCGCCTCCTCGGACGTCAAGCGCACCAAGTCGCCGAGTGCCGTGGCCGATTGCTGACGAATCTCGGCCGAGCCGTAGCGCAGTCCTTGCAAGAACATGGGCAAGAAGGGCGTGAGTGCCTTGGGCGGCACACAGAAGCCAGGCACCGTGTCACCCTCGAGATCGTCCTCGAGGCGCACAATCAGATTGGCGATCTCGCCGAGCACGAACACTTGCTTGTCCTTGGGAATGGCCTGTTGGTTGTTCGTGTTTTCGGTTTGTCAATCAGTGAGTGTGCTGGCCGCCGCCTGACCCATATGGATCGTCGGCCGATCTCGCCACCGCATTACGTACATCGAGGAGCGCTCCGAGAGCCTTCCAAGCTGCCTCGAGAGCTGTGTCATCGGTATCCAACATACGGGGGAACAAGTTGGTGAGGAGCTGCGATTGATATTGCTGATAGTCGGCCTTGGTCTCGAGGAAGAAGTGGTAAAGCAGTTGTGCTGCTCCAGTTCGAGTAGCAACCTAAAGGCAACGATCGATTAGTTGTGCAGGTCGCGGTTCGCGTTCTCTCGCTAACACACCATACCACAGCGTTATTGAGCAACGGTAGCAAGTCCATAAACAAGAAATGGAGACCATCTGATCCTATCGAGAGGGATACTGCTTGTGCCGCCTCGGCAGCGGCCGGATTGGAGGTGATCGCGGGCACGAGCGCAGCAATGATCGAATCCAAGTGACGGTACAGTGCCGGACCCGAAGCATTGGCGACCGACATGAGAGCGCGACAGTTCGAAGCAGTCAGCGGAGGCTATACGAGGAGTAACGAAAGTTAGCGCCCTAGTGAGTTCGAGTTCGAGTTCGAGTGAAACGTACCGCCAATAGTTGTGGCATCAAGTGTGGAAGAATCAACTGAGATCGCACTTCCAATAACTGACTCAGACCCAATAGTGCTCGCGCCGAAGCATCGGCATCGCCCTGCTGCAAGTCGTTGAGTAGCGCCGGCAGCAAGTCGTCGAGAGCTCGCATGCCAAAGGCAGTCGTGAGCTCGTCGAAGGCCTCACCGGCGGCGTCACGAACGTCGGCGTTCTGGTCGCACATGGCGTTTCGCACGAGCGACAGCAGCTCGTCCCAGAACTTGACCACGTGGTGCTTGGAGGCCGAGATCACGACCTCGCGCACGGCCAGACACACGCCGGCCTTGATCGTGGGTACCGGCGATGAGAGGTTCTGGCGCAACACTGGCAGACTGGCGGCGAGAATCTGCTCGCCGAGCTTGCCGACGAGGTCGCCGAGCGTCTTGCTGGCGACGGCGCGCTTGTCGTGGTTGGCGCTGCCGAGGCACTGTACGACCTTGGCCGTCAGGTACGGCAACACCTCCTTGAGCGTCTTTTGCGTGTTCTGCACGACCGACTTCCACACGAGCAGCGCACGCTGCCGCACGACGGGGCTCACGTCCGAGCGCACCATGTAGAGCGACGCCAGCACCGAGCGGCGGCGCTCGTCACCCAGTAGCTCCTGCAGGAGCGCACTGGCCTGCGAGGCCTTCGAGAACGAGATGCTGGTCTCCTGCTCGGCAGCCTCCGAGTCGTCGTCGGGGTTCTCCGAGAGGCGCAGCAGCAGGTCGCCCATGAGCTGCACCGAGCTCTGTCGCAGACGCCAGTTGTCGTGGAACAGGCCGTCCTCGAGTGTCGGCAGCAGCGTCGCCAGCTGCGCCGAACCGTACTGGTTGACGACCGCCTGTCCGGCACGCATCGCCACGTCGCGCACCGGCTCGACCTCGTCGGCGATGCCCTGAAGAATGGCCGGCATCACGCGCTCGAGATACGGCACGAGCTTGGTACCGAAGGCGCTCGGTAGGAAGACGAACAGACCGATGGCACCCTCGCGCACGTACGGTGCCACGTGGTTGGTGTTGCGTAGCACCTGTGGCAACAGTTCGATGAACACTGACATGTCGAGCGAGTTGAGCACCTGGCTCAGGCCCTGAGCGGCGCCCGAGCGCTCGACGCTGCTGTTGTCGGCCTTCATGGTGGCAATCAACCACGGCAGCAGATCGGGGAACTTGTCCTCGCCGATACCGCGCACCAAGTTGCCGATCGCCACCGCTGCACAGCCTCGAGTCTCGGGGATCGGGTCCTTCAACATGTCCTTCAAGCTTGGCATCAAGCCCGCAAAGTATGGTTCCAAATCCTACCGAGTGATGTATGCATTTCAGTATTACAATCGCGAGCGAGAGAGAGAGAGAGAGAGAGAGAGAGAGAGAGACAATATAGTATTGGTATTGCATCCACCTACCTTATGATCCGCTAGTGTGGCCATGTTACCAACAATCTGAGCGGCAATCTTCTTGGTAGCAGTCTTGCGATCCTTGAGACCTCGCTCGAGAATGGGTACCATCAAGGCCAGTGACGGTGCATCGATGACGTGCACAAAGTTCGTGTGCAACAGCTTCTCGAGCGCCTCGTGCGTGTAGGTGCTCGGGTTATCGAGAGCCTTGAAGATGGTGGTAATGTGTGCCTGGATCTCGGGATTGCGCACCACCGAGCCGATCGAGCGCAAGGCACTGCGGGCAGCCTCCTGCACCTTGTTGTGCGAGTCCGACAGTACCTGCAACAGGTGCGGCACGATATCGGGCAGACACGACGACAGCTGGCGCGGCGCACAAAACGCCATGGCGCCGAGCAACTCGACCGACGCCGCCTTGGTGCGCCACGACTTGTCGTCGAGCACCTGCAGCACCGACTTGACCATGAGCTTGACGTCCTGGTTGCCGAGCTGGCCCATGATGGCCTTGGCGGTCTCGTGCGCCGCTTGTTGCACGAGCGTGTTGGTGTCGCCGAAGCAACGCAGCAACTGCGTCAGCGTCTTGTTCATGACGACGTACGGCATGAAGAGCTTGCCCATCTTGACGCACAGTGCCTCGAAGCCCAGCAAGGCGCCGAATCGCGCCGCGCCACTGGCCTTGTTGTCGATCATCTCCTCGAGCACCTGGTCGACCTTCATGGTCTTGTAGCATCGCAGGCCCTTGACCAGACCCGCGAGCCCGAACGCGATGCCTCGACGCTCCTTGTCGGTGAGTGTCTCGTCCGCCAGATGCACGAGCGTCAGATCCACGAGGCGCTTGGCTTCGTCGTTGTTGCTCTTGAGAATGCTCGCCAGAGGCACCAAGCTGTCGGCGATCGCGTGGCGTACCACGTCCGACGACGTGGCCATCACCGAGTCGAGCAGCATCTCGAGCACCGTGATGATGTGGTCGAGGTTCGACTTGTCGAGATGGTTGGCGAGAGCGCCCAACAGCACCACCACCGACTCCTTGACGAGTTCCACCTCCTTGGCTGACGCCGGCGGCGCCACTTGCGCCAGGTACTGCTCGAACATCGGCATCAGCGTATCCATGTGCTGTGCACCGTGTGCCGCCACGAGCGCCACGCCTGCCTGTCGCATCTCGGCACGCACGGCCTCGTCGACGTCGGCCAACGCGCCGCGGTGCAGCAGAAACTCGAACACGCGCTCGACTTGCTCGGCTGCAATCACGCTCGCAAACGCACCGAGCGCCAGCGCCACGCCGTTGCGCGTCGACGGGTGGAGATCCTCGAGCGGAATCTCGACCGCCGCCGCTCGCGCCCTCGCCGCCGCCGGCACCACGGGTGCCACTGGCACCATGCTCGTGTACAGCTCGAACAGCCGCTCGAGCGTCGTTTGGCGGAAGAGATTCGCATCGTTCGACGACGGAGGAGAAAGAACGCAGGCGTCAGACACGCCGCCCGGCGGTGACTGTGACGGCACCGCTTGTTGCTCCGCCATTGCGAGCGTCTCCTTGACACCGCCGGCGATCGCCGCCGCAATGATCTGACGAATCTCTCGCTCGTCGTGTCCCAGGAGCGGCAGCAGGTGATCGAGGAAGCCTTGCGGCTGGAAGCGCTGCTTGCGTGCGCTCCATAGCTCATCGGCCAAGTACGTGTTCTCGGCGTTGGTGTCGTAGCGTGCCTGCCACAGTCGCGCCGACAGCACCGACATGGAGCTCTCTTGCTCGACGCCGAACGACGTCAGGTACGGCACGTTGATGAGTGCATGCAGGCACGCACTGCGTGTGCGGCTCTCGGGCACCAGCAGGCCGTCGAGCAGCGACGACTCTTGGCCCGCGTGCTCGAGGCCCTCGGCGAGCGACAGCAACGCGCGCTCGGCACGCTCTTGCAGTCGAGGCGACGTGCGCGAGAGGAACACCAGGTCGGCAATGAGCTCGGTGCGAGGGTACGGCGGGCCGACGCGCTGATGATGCTCGACCAGCGCCAGTGCCAGCTCCTGCAGTGTGAAGCTCGCCGGATTGGTGAGTGCCTCGCGAAGCAGTGGCTGTGCCAACACGACGCTCGAGGCATCGAGTGCGCCAGCGAGCTTGACGGTCGACATCAAGTGCTTCAGCACATTGAGCAACGTGTCGCCGAGCTCGCCGCGCGTCACCTCCTCGCGCTTCTCGAGCGTTCCTGCGAGCCGCGTCACCAACACGGCGACCGCGGTCGCGAGCCACCAGCCGCATCGGTGTTGCAGCGTCCACTCGGACAGGTGGTGCACGACCTCGGTGATCTCGGCGGCTGTGAGCGTATGGCGCAAGAACGGCAGCACTCGTGGCACGAGTCGCCACACGCACGCGTACGCCGCTCGGTAGTCGGTGTGGCGCGACAGGTCGGCAATGATCGAGATCGCCATGCGCAAGCGATGCATGTCGGTCGAGACGCGCTCGCGTACTTGGTGCTCGAGTGTCAAGCGTGCTTCACGACGCTCACGCTCCTCGCGCGCCTTGGCGTCCTCCTTCTTGACGGCGCCCGCAGCTCCGCCCTTGCCTCCTGCAGCCTTGCCGCTGGTGGTCGTGGCAGAGGCACCTTTGCTTCCCTTTCCACTGCCGCTGGAGGACGAGGAGGCGGCAGATGTCGAGCTCGAGGAAGCCGCCTTCTTCCTGGCAATCTCGTCGCGGATCTGGCGCTCCCACTCTTCATCGTTGCTCGATCCATAGAGGCGCTTGTCGGACTTGTCGCGTCGCACGTTCTTGGACTCGGCCACCTGCGGAATGTACTCTTGCTGGCCATCCGAGAAGTCGCACAGTTGGCCCTCGGGCGTGTAGTAGATGGCAATGTCCTTTTGCGTCAGGTTAGCGAACGGTGCAAAGTCCAGTAGCTCGCACAATCGATCGGTGACGTGTGTCAGTGTGCCGTCGTCGACCTCCTGCGCAGCAACGACGCTCGCAATCGCCAGAGTCGATGCCTGGCGTGTGGCCTCTTGTGTTGAACCAACAAACTCGGGCGATAGGAGTTGATTGACCAGCGCCGCCGCCAGTTCAGCAGGTAGCAACGAGCTCGTTTGCTGTCCTTGCGTCTCGTTGGGTTGTTGTTGTTGTGATGATGGTGGTTGCTGTTGCTGTTCGCCAGAGTTTGATGCGGTACTGGAACGCAGCGGCGAGAACAACGCACGGATGGCCTTGACCCAGCCCTTGTGCGGGCCGGTAGCGCGCGAGACGTTGCTCTTGACTTGTAGCGCCGAGTGATGAAGAGCGAGTGTCAGGAGCGCCAAGTGCGTCGGTACCGATTGGATGGCGACGGTGAAGGTCGTCTGGAATGCGGCACCGAGCACCTCGGGCGGGACACTATTTGGATTGTTGCTCGACAGGTGTACGCTCCACAGCGCCGGAAGCAGGAACAGCGGTGTCGGCGCAAAGCGAGTGCTCGCGAGTGCTCGCACCGTGTCGCACGCGAGCTTTCGCGTACGCCACGAGGAATGCGTCAGAACGTGCGCCAGATACACGAAGAGCGGAGAGTGCCGAGTGATGGCCGACTCGGGCTCACCCAGATGCAGCTGCTCGGGCGGCACAAACGACAACAGAATGTCGACGAGCTCCAACATCACGCACGCAGTACGCTCGTCGATCTTACTCAGGAACTCGGGCGAGCACAGCAACGAGTCTGGAGCGGTAGCGATCGCCAGCGGCAGTGACTTGAACGAGCCAGAGGCATTGCTGGCACTTGCCGTCACCAAGACTCCGATGCGCAGTGCCGACAGGGCATTTTGGCGCAATGGTAGCTGCGGTCCTTTGGCTGTCAGGATTGGCTTGACTTTTTCATACACCTTTCCGATCTACAGATCGAGAGAGAGAGAGAGAGCACGTGTAAGCACAGGAGATTCGTGAGGCTGTATGACGGTTTCTCATGCATACTGCAGTTCGGTGGGCCGTATTGCGCAACGCTAGCACGATGCTATCGAGAAAGAGGTGCTTCTCCTTCTCCTTGCCGATGCCAGACGTCCACAACTCGAGTACAGCCGCCGGAATGGCAGACAGCAACGCGGTCCATGAACCGATTGCCGACAGGAGCAAGCTCTTGGCACCTTCGTTCGCTGTCGAACCAATACCAATCGAGCGTGAGACGCCACGAGCTCGGTATCGTGTGCTTGCCTGCGGTGCGTATACGTACACTCGTTATTCACAAGCGGAACGAGTGATTTGATGATGGCCTGCGCAGCCTCCTCGAACGCTCCCAAGGCATGAGGTACACGAGCCACTGCGTTGAGACTCTCGAGCACTGCCTGCTTGGTCTCGGGCTTGATTCCGCGTGTTGCAAGCTCGGTCATCAGCAGCTTGGCCGCTGCGACGGTCTCGGGCACCGAAGCGCACTTGTTGACCACCAGCTCCAGTACGGCCATGGCCTGCCTGCGCACCTCGGCGCTAGCAGACGAGAACTGTGACAGTACGATGGGCACGATGGCCTTGGGAGCATTGGTAGCTACGACGCCCTCGAGACTGCCGCCATAGTGCGCCACCAACTCTGCAAGGATTGGTAGCGAGTTCTGTCGACACAGAGTACAACAACGACAGGTCAGCGAACGCCGGCGAACAAACAGAGTGAGTAACGAAACGAACCTCCGGTGATCGCTTGACGGCACGATCGATTGCTGGCAGCACGGTAGCAGAGAACTCGAGACTGGTGAACGAGGCGATGAGCGCCACGTACGCATGCAGCAGGCCGGGTGTGGGCTTCGAGCGGCTGGTCATGACGAGCTGGATGAAGCTCTCGATGAATTGAGCCTTGTATGCCTCGAACGAGGCCGGCACAGAGGCGACAGCCTTGGACAGTAGGCCGATTGCCACGGCATGCAGTACCGACGCGTTGCTGGTGACCACGTGGCCCAACGCAAACTCCAGCGCTGCCTTGTGATGCTGCTCGCCACACAACAGGTATCAACCAACCGGACTCTCTCTCTCTCTCTCTGCCTGTCTGTCTCAAACACGCATCAGTTGAAGGAGTGGGCGTGCGCACGTACTCGCAGAGTCGAGACGAACTGGTCGTAGAGGTTGACGCGAACCGACGTGCGCGCGTCTTGCAAGGCATCGAGCAACAGGCACTGCGCATCGAGAAGCAGCTTGGCGGCATCGCGGTTGCCGTCATCGCCGAACAGCAAGTCGGCAGCGTGGTGCACGAGTGCAAGAGACCAGCGCAGCAGCACAGTGTTGGCGCTGTGGTTGTTGCTGGACGACGCAGTGCGCGAGATGGCCTGCGACACGCCGTCATGTCAATCAGTTCAATGAAGACTACGCGGGCGTGCAAGTAATAACACCGCCGATCCGATGTATCGTGCAGGAGCAAGATGACGCGGTGCGTCACGTGTCAGCGTGGCGTCAGCACCGCGGCGCACCTTGGCCATGAGCTGCACGAAGCGCGGGCGCACGGGACACGGCGGCGCCGCCAGTGCACGGATGGCGCTCTCGACCGCCATGCGGCTTGCACGGTCGTGATACAGCTGCAGACTGGCAAAGACGGCGATGACGGCGGCGCGTACGGCATCCTCGTCGAGCTCGTCGGACGGCTCGGCGAACCAGCGAACCAGGCGCTCGGCAAAGAGGTGGACGCGCTGCTTGGCCGACGAAGCCGACGCCAGAGTCGTCAACGCGCGCAGCCGCTGCGCCACGGTGCCCGACTCCAAGCACGCAATTTGCGAGTCCTCAAGGGCGCCATCGGTCTCGGAGGCGTCGAGCGTGTCGGTGTCGGCACTCATCGGAGCAACAGACAGGAACACAGCGGCACGCGAGCGAGCGAGGGAGAGATCCGAGGTGCCGTGTGCGAGAGGGAGCGAGCGAGCGAATGAGCGAGAGGCAGCAGCAGGAGCGACAGCCTTGTTCCTCTCAGTGTTCCTCTTGTTCCTCCTCTTGTTCCTGCGGCCTTCCTTCGCTCGGTCGTCTCGTCGCGTCGCTGCCTCGTGTCGCCTTCCTTCCATCCTTCCGCAGCCGTTCCGCGGCGTTCCGCATCGCTTCCCTCGCCGCCAGACTCGCGAGTGTCGCCCTCCTGCATGGCCGACAAGCCTGCCCGAGACGCGTCCGCGGACAGTGCTGCGCCGGCCACTGCTGGCTCACCGAGCAGCGGAGGCGCCACCGCCAATGCGCCCTCGAGCTCGCCAC
>Ga0209914_1001853_pt1 | contig 19364 bp, 26 predicted proteins | sample ThiBiot_500_plan_FD_183949 | JGI IMG/M metagenome (GOLD analysis project Ga0209914, IMG submission 183949) | Wastewater bioreactor microbial communities from Cape Town, South Africa - Thiocy_cont_500_plan (SPAdes) | ecosystem: Engineered > Bioreactor > Thiocyanate-remediating > Anaerobic-Aerobic...
GCATACTTGACCGCCTAATCGCACCACAATGGGCAAACGACGTGGCATGTCGCGTCGCGAGCGCAACGAAGCCCTCTTGCAGGAGCGTGAACGCATCGGCGAGAGCGCTGTCGTGCCCGTAGCGACTCGAGTTTGGTTCTTGGTGTTCGCGTTCATCTGCCTCGTATGTCGGCGACGCTGCTCGCGAGTATGCAGCACAATCACGCAGCCATTGACGCGATGCTCGATGGTGGGAGGGCAGAGCTTGTTCTGTGCGTATGGCACGTTCGCGGCCTCCAAGTACAACAGGGGCTGGATGGGCCTCGGCACATCGATCGCCGTGGCGCTGGCCATGTACACGCTCTCGGGAGCGGCTGTGTGGTTTCAACGCCGCGATGGAGCGATGATCGTATGCATTCGACGGCATCATCGAGTTCATGAGAGATGGCGCCAACTGATGAGGTGCCTCTCGTTCGCATGCTACAGGCAGCCATGATGTACGGACTGCTGTTCGTGATGGCGGGCATCTGCTCGTTCCTCGCGACATGGGGCATCATCATCTTTGCGATCTTCATCGTCGAGGGCACGACATCGATCTACTACTTCTTGCTGTGGAGCCTGCTCAATGTACGCACACCTCGTTCGAGCGATTGCAACGATCAATGATCGAGTCTCACACCGACTAGGGAGTCACTGGCACGGCTGTGTATCTGTTGCTGCCATCGATCGCCACGTTGGTGCTGCTCGCCAACACCGTACGCACGATCGACTCGAGATCATGATCCAGATCCAATGATGGCACAGATGGCTGACGGTGGTGACGCACGCATCCGATGCGGCATCGACACAGGGCGTGTACCTGGCGTTCATGGCCAAGTTCTTCCAATGGTCCGACATGTGCGTCTTCTGCGAGATGACGTACGTGGCACTCGGCATGTGGACCGTCTGGATGCTGCTCGCCACGACCGTCATCTTCATCTCGTACAGCCGCCATGCGCCACTCTCACGCTTCGTACGTTCGTTACTGCCAACATCACACGGCTCTCGAGTGGTACTGACTGAGCTCGATCAGGCGTGCATCTTCCTGTGGGGCTTGAGCGGAGCGTCGTTGATCTTCGTCGAGTTCTCGTGGTATGTGTACGATGGCGTGTTCTCGTACGTGGCCTTCAAGCAGCCGCCGTACATCACGCGGCAGTACGCGATCGGACCGCCGTTCCTCTTGAGCGTCTCGTTGCTGGGAGCCGGAGCCGTGAGCGCCGTACGTCTATGGACATATGCTGCAGTCTGACACTCACTCACTCACTCGCGAGAGCAGTACTTCACGGCACGACAAGCGTATCGCGTGTACTTGATCAAGTCGGGTCGCTCGGAGGATCTGCTCAAGCTCCAGCTCCTGGGAGCCGACGGTGAGGCCAATCCTCACGACGAGGACGAGGCGTTCGAGCTCCACACCGATGCACAGAGCGGCAAGGGCTCGTCGCTCGACCAACACGACGCGGAGATCGATCAGGCGCACTATGACGATGTTTGAGGTCGAGCGCCAGAGTCGCTCATTGCTCTCGACAAGGCGAATCAAGTGGTTGTGAAGGTTTATCTATCTGTCAGCTGACGATCACACACGATCTTGCGATGCTGTCTATCTCGATCTCCTTCGTCTATCTCTTGCTAGCGAACTGCTGCATATTGTAACACAAACTCACACACTCACGCACGCACTCACACACCTACACTTCTTCTATGCCTCGCCGCTTCACAAGCGTGCACGTCTTCGAATGTGCAGGCCAAATGAAACCGAGCACTTCACGCTGTCTAACTAACTCTCGCTCCCTCTCGCTCTCTCTATATATCTATCTCGATCGCTCTATCGTGATATCGGGTTCTGTTGTCGCATCATCAAGCGCTCTCGCGCTCTCGCTCACAGCGAGGGATTGCGAATGGCCAAGAGCCACTTGGTGACAAAGTCGGCCTCCTTCTCCTTGTGGTGCAACAGGATGGCGACGCAGGTCATGAGCGTCAAGGTCGCGAAGCCCTTGACGTACGGCAGACCCTTGCGATGCAAGTTGCTCAACATGGCGTCGAGCGCTGCATGGCACAATGAACCGAGTGAGCGAGCCAGCAAGCGAGGATGCTGTTGCCAAGTGCACCAGCGCACGTACCATAGGTCGAGACGTATCCTGCAAGCTCGGCTCGCCTGGACTTGCGCTCGATCAGCACGGATAAGCCCTGTGCGAGTGCGAGTGTTAGCGTTGCTTGCAGTGGAACGAGCATCAAGCATCGAGCATCGAGCATCAAGCATCAAGCACGTACGGTCAGCCACATGTGAGCGAACAACTTGCGTCGCGTGACGGTGGGGAAGATCTTGTAGGCGTAGCACGCAGTGAACCACGCAATGGTGCAGTACGTGGTCAAGAACAAGGCCGAGCGCAATAGGCTCTTGCCCATGGCGACCGGATCCTTGCGCTGTGAGTGAGTGAGCGAGCGAGCGAGAGAGAGTGATTGTGCACTCGGTGAGTATTCGGAGCAATCGATTCGATGGCAAAGATGCTCTCGAGCGATGAACGAGGTGTGGCGTTCGTTGTCGAGGTGCCAGTGATGCTGGTACCTTTGAGAAGAAGAACAAGATCAGGTACTGAATGGCGTAGAGCTTGAGCGAGCGCGGATAGCTGCGCAGCGCAAAGTTCGCGAGGAAGCTCGGGCAGCTCTGCCCCGGATGCACGACCTCACACGCCGTCGGCTTGTTGCTACATCGATGAGATCGTGAGCGTGTCAGTGCTGGCGATTCGAATGCGAGTGGCTCGGTGGAGGTGGCGCGTACACGATGGCGGCCAGGACGTGCTTCTTGACGTCGCCGTGTTGGTCGAGGAACGACGCGTACATCGGATCGATCTCGTTTCGTCTGCCGATCCAAGTCGACATGATCTACCGAGCAACCACGCGTGGAACACATCATTCTTGTGAGTATACTCACAAGAGTAGCTCTCAATCCATTTTTCTCGATTGGTGGGCTCGATACCTGCGCAGAAGCGAGGCACATGCAGACGGTATCGAGGTGCGGGATCGACAGGATGCGATCAGGCAGCGAGTGTCGCACCGTGCGGATGAACATCCTATCGACCAGACGACAGTCAGCGATCCATCATCTCGCATACTCCACTATCCAATCCATAGATATCGATCGAATCGAATGCAGCGTTGGTTGGCGAGCCGACACGAACCAGAAGACGAAGACCGAGTTGGCGAGCGAGTTGTCGACCGAGACGGCAGCCAAGGTCCCGATGGCTCCTGCCATGGCCTCCGGCGAATCGAAGAACTGAGCGAACGTGGTCCAGAGACGTTGTTGAACGCTGGTATCGGTGGTGGTGGTAGTGGTGGTCGAGGTAGTGGGCGCGGTCTTGCTCGATGATGAGGTCGAGGTCGCAGCCTTGTTCGCATTGGCTCGTCGTTGGTACAACAATCGATAAGCGATTCGAACTAGAGAGAACCCAGGGACACGGGAGAGATACACATCGATCAGATCAAGCCAGAGAGCTTCGAGACATCGAGCTAGCGAGCGAGATGGCTCACGAACCAGTCGCAGCGAATGCGGCGATCGAAGCGGCACGCTTGACGACATCGGCTCGAACCTGCTCTCGTCGGTTAGGCCCGTATCTCGTGGCACACACAGGCAGGCAGGCAGGCGCATTGGAGAGATGACGTACGCCTCGCTTGACGATGGTCATTGGCACAAAGTAGAGCGCGAAGCCCTTGGCTGCGCCTTGGAGCGCTGACTGAAGTATCGGAGTCTGCACTACGGTTGCCATGCTGCTGCTGCTGCTGCTCGCTCTCGATATCTCTCGTGAAGTACCAACGATCTATCCAACCAAATCAAGTGGCTTCTTTATAATTGCAGGCTAGCTAGCTATCCAGCTAATGTGTATGTTGGGGTTTTTGGTGGCCCAACAACCAATCAATCTATTGATGGATGGCGATGGCGATAGCGATGTGGGAAGCAGCGAGCAACCAGCAGACTGAACGAACCTCGACCCTCGATGTCGATACCGTTCGCTCAGCTCTCACAAACAATCCAATCCAATGTCGCCTCGATCACCAACATCGACAAGGCCAACATTACAATCCACTACTCGCTAGACAGAATCAATGGGCTCTCTCACTCGTTCGGACGAGAGGAAGCGAGGATCGACTCGACCTGCGACTCGAGAATGCACGACACGGTGTAGAAGCGCTTGCCAGTGTCGGTGTACTCGATGCGCACGCCGTGAACTTCGGTCTCGAAGCCCGGGAACATGTTGTCGAACGCCTCGAGCTCGCGCAGAAAGTCGACGACCGGCTGCGTCTCGGCCGTGATGCGCTCGCCTGGCATGATGATGGCGATGCCTGGCGGATAGGGCACGAGCATGACGGCCACCACGCGACCCATCAACTGCGAATTGAACAATGTCGCCACGAATCCAAGCACAATGAGCCACATTGACTCACTCACCGAGCCTCATAACTCACTCATACCTTGTCGATAGGAACATGCTCAGTGGCACCTCGGACGAGAGCGTTGTAAGCCTCGCGAGGCGTGAGCACCTGCACGGGCTGCAAGGCAAACACGCGAATGATGGCGCGCGGCATGTCCTTGTCGCGCAGGAAGCCGTGCATCTCGTCGCACAGCGAGCGCAGCGTGTATGGCACCGAGCGGCGCTCTTGGCGATAGCGATCGGGTGCCGAGCGCACGAGTTCGGGTAGCACGCTCGCGAGCTCCTCGCCGTCGTCGTACAGCTGCTTGAACTGAAAGAGCGCGTGCAGCAGCACCGAGCTCTGGCCGCGATAGACGCCGATGCTGTGCAGCAGCAGGAACGTGTAGAAGCCGGTCTTCTCGTCGACGATGCCCTTGAGCGTGAGGTACTTGGCGACGATCGGCGCCGGGATGCCCCACGTGTCGAGCGAGCCGTCGGGCAGCGTGCCGGGCGTCGTGATCGTGACCTTGATCGGGTCGAGCATCATGAAGCCGTCGTTGTTCTCGAAGCCGTGCCACGTGTGGCCGGTGCGGCGCGCCGTGGCGCTGCGATCGTCGAGCAGCCAGCACGACTGCGAGGTGGCGAGCATCTTGCGGTCGAGCTTGTACAGCAGCTGCTCGGCCTCGTCGTCGGCCGTGGCGGGCGAGAAGCTCTCGGGCTGCCAGACGCCGAACCACCACTGGCGGCTGCGCTCGACGCCGTGCGACTGCAGCTCGTGTGCGATGGCCACCATCTTTTGCCGAAAGGCGACGGCCTCGTCGATCGAGTCCTGCGTCAGTACGCGGCCGCCGCGGCCGTCCATCATCTTGGTGGCGACGTCGAGGCTCGCGACCATGACGTACTGCGGCGAGGTGCTCGAGTGCATCATGTAGCTCTCGTTGAAGCGCTCAAAGTCGAAGGCGCCGGCGCCCTTCTTGACGTGCAACATGGCAGCCTGCGAGAGCGCCGCCAGGAGCTTGTGGGTCGATTGAGTCGCAAACATCGTGGGCCCAACCTGCGTCGTCGCCGTCGTGGTGGTAGTGTCGTCTGACGAATAGTAAGCAGCACCAGCCGACGTGCTACCAATGGGCTCAGCATCGGGCCACAGAGCGTGACGCTTGTTGTACAGCGGATTGAAGCAGGCGTACGCGAACCACGCCTCGTCAAAGTGCAGGTACGGCACCGAGTCGCCGAGTTGCGCGCAGATGCGCTCGACGTTGTAGATCAGGCCGTCGTAGGTCGAGTTCGTGACGACGAGCAGCTTGGGCCGTCGATTCGCGGCGCCGGGCGCACAGCAGCGTTGCACCAACGGCGAGCGATCGATCAGCTGCTGCACGGCCTCGGGCGTGAAGCTCTGCGGCAGAATGCCGCCAATGATGCCGAGATGGTTGCGTGTCGGCTGCAGATACACCGGCACGGCGCCCGTGAGTTGCATCGCGTGACACAGCGACTTGTGGCAGTTGCGATCGATGACGACAATGTCGCCCGGCGTCACGATGCCGCAGCTGACCATCTTGTTGGCCGACGAGGTGCCGTTCAGCACGAAGAACGTGTGGTCGGCGCCAAAGACGCGCGCCGCATAGCGCTCGGCCTCGCCGGCCACTCCCGAGTGCTCGAGCAGCGATCCGAGCTGCGGCACCGAGACCGACAGGTCGGCCTTGAAGACATTGTGTCCGAGGAACGAATGGAACTCGCGTCCGGCCGGCGACTTGAGGAAGGCCTGGCCCGAGAAGTGACCCGGCGTGTGCCAGCGGTACGTGTCGTCCTCGGTGTAGTCGCGCAAGGCTCGAAAGAACGGCGGCGTCAGCTTGACGCGATAGTTGTCGGCCGCCTGTCGTACTCGATGCGCGATGGCCTTGGGCGAGTCCTCGGTCTTCCAAAAGTATCCCGTCACAAAGTGCAGCAGCGAGACGCTGATGGTCGCGAGCGAATGTCGGTCGGTCAAGATGAACAGCGGCACCGAGTCGTTGCGACTGCGGACGCCATGCACGACCTTGCGCGCGCCTCGACGATGTGGACGCTTGGCGACGAACGTGCGATCGAGCTCGGCGAACGGTGACTCGGTCGCGATACTCCCGAGGTCGTCGGTGTTGGTCGAGGTCGAGGTGTTCGACGATGATGCCTCGTGGCGATCCAGGTTCGGCGACACACACGGCGACAATGAAGCGACGCTGCTGCTACCGCCGCCGCCCTCGGACGTGACCCGTACGGGTAGGTTGGGATCCAACAAGGCACCGATTATCGATGGCTTCGAATGCTACAATGCCAGAGAGCAGCATCGAGTGAGTGAGAGCGAGAGCGAGCAAGCGTCATTCGCGCGAGACCTTGGGTACATGAGTGCGTCGTTGTTGCTGTTGTTGATGCTGCGACGACGACGGCGGCATGGCCAACGACGGGTTCGACGAGTTATCGTGCTTCTCGTTGGTCTTGAGATCCCAGTCGACGAGCACCGACACGACCTCGGGCACCATGGTGCTGTAGGCCGCGACGGCCTCTCTCGCCTCGTGAACGCAGTACAACCGAAAGCCCTCGCGCTCGAGCGCCGTCGCCAACGAATCGACCGCTCGCTCCGCATGTGTACCACACTTGTTGTACACCAACAACACGGTCGCTGGGTAAGCCTCTGGTTGATCGGTGTCAGCCATTCGCGCAGAGGTGTGAGGGGGAGCGAGCAAGCAAATGAATGAATGAATGAAGCGAGCGAAAGGAATGAATGAGCACAAAGTACCAGGACAAGGGCCTACCGGACTAACGACTCGATGCTGCCATCCTCCCTTGTGCCACGCTCGATACAAGCGCACCAACGTGTGATTCGACTCCCACTCTTGTACTGGACGATCGGGGATGGGTTCAGAGTCAAGCTGCTCGTCGTGAGGTGCTTGATAGTGGCGGCATTGGCGGCGATGGTACCCTCATTCGTTTGCTTGCTTGCTGCATCGCGCACCGTGCTGTGCCATCGTCGCCGACCATGGCACAGCCTTCTCGACGAGCCACAGCGCTGTTCCTCTTGTTGGGTGTGGTAGTAGTGATCGTGGCACTTGTCTGGAGCACTGGCAATGGCTCTCGAGGCAGCAAAGCGATGGCGCAGGGCATGTCAGCTCGCGCACTCGCCAAGCAAGCCGAGGTGCTCGATCGACGAGGCGACACGAGCACGGCAGAGACGCTGCTGGAGCAGGCGCTGGCGCAAGATCCCAACATCGCCGAGACGCATCTACAGCTGGCACGCCTTCTACGTCGTGCGCATCACACACTGCTGCACAGCGAGCCGATCATTGCGCCGTTGCAACGTCGCGTCGCTGTGTTGGTGCAGCGCATCATGGGACACCTGCAGCGCGCCATTCAGCTCTACAAGGCGCAGCTGAACGACAAGACCATGGCACTCTCGCCCACGACACGAGCCGACATACTCGAGACCATCAACGATGCATCGGCCTTGATGGCCGACACGTACACGTTGCTCGATAGCGTGAGCTACATCGGACCCGACGACACTCCGGTCATCAAGCAGCTGCTCAACATCAAGGGCTTCCCCGAGAAGTATCCCGCCTTGTATGTGCTGCTGGCTTGCGATTGGTTCTCGGGTAGCATCGATCTCAACAGCGTATGCATTCGAAGTCATTCGTGAGTGGTCTCATCAAGGAACGACGATTATGGATGATGATGATGATGATGATATCTCGCGATGCTGCAGGCATTGACGTTTGTCAATACGGCGATCGAGCTCGGGTACCTTCGAGGCGTCGACATCAAGGCCGATATCTTGTGGGATGTCGCGTCTCATGTACCGAGTGCTCGCGTCGAGATGGAGGCACAACGCAAGCAGCTACTACAATGGGCGATCCATCGCTTCGTGACGGCCAAGAGCGTCGCCGCCAAGGACAGGAACACGGTGCAGTCATGGTTCACGAGGCTCTTCCATCTGTACTCGTACTCTGGCGATCGAGATCAAGCCATCAGGATCTCGACCGAGTGCATCTCGACATTGGGAGATGCTAGTCTGTGCTATCAGAATCGGTATGATTCACCGAGCCAGCGAGCAAGCCAGCCTGCGAGATGGTATGCTGACGCGAGGTGTGGACTATGGATTCCAGAGCCTATGCGTACAGCATGTCGATCTCGGATGCGCCATTGGCAGTACAAGACCTTCGAACCAGCTGGGAGTTCGCCGTGCAACCCTGGATCCATAGTCGTGACTCGACCTGCACCGCTCAGCAACGTCAGCGCTCGTTGGCGTTCGATCTCTTCGACGATCTGACGGCGCACGGCAAACCTGACCGCGACTGGAGCATCCTGCATGAGCCCGAGCGACCGACGTGGCTCACGCAGACACACGTGTATTGGCACTCGCCGCACTCGTCGAGCACCAAGCGCTTCCACGAGAGTCCGGCCTCGATGTTGTACAACGACTCGATCGTGTATGCGGCGACGTTGCACGACGCACACTTTGGCGAGGTCGGCATCTACACGCCGTGCAAGTACTACCGCATCTACAGCCTGCTCGATCGTCCGAAACCACGAGACCTGCGCGACGTGCTGGACGTCACCGTGGTCGAGATCGACAAGGCCTTCCATCTGCACTGGGCCACGCACGCGTACTACCACTGGCTCGTCGAGTCGCTGCCACGACTGCTCGAGCTCACGCGCGTCTATGGCACCGAGTACCGCATTCTGGCACGCCATAGCTCGTTCGCTGAGCAGTCACTGACGCTCTTGGGCATTCCACATTCGCGAGTCGTGTGGCTCGACCACGACAACATCTATCACATTACCGACTTGAAAGGTTCGATGGCACGCGAGTGCTTGCTCGCGTACAGCCACTCAGTCGCTTGCTCACTCGCGCGCTCTCGCATGTGAATAGTGCTCGATTGGCGCTTCGCGATGCGCACGGACTCGGACGAGGTCGTGATCGAGCCGTATCCATCGCCCAATCATGGCGTGCTCTCGAGCTTCTACACGCCTCGCAAGCTGCTGCTGCCACTCCGCGAGCGCCTGCTGCAAGCCGTACCTCGGTCCTCGGCACCGCGGTCGCTCGTGATCTTCATCACACGCGAAGAGCAGCTCCTTCGAGCGATCACTGACCCGCGCGGCGATCTCACTCGTCGACTGAAGCAGGTCGCACAGCAGCGCGGCCTTGAGCTGGTGCCGTTCGAAGGAACCAAGCGCACGATGACCGAGCAGATCCAGCTGTTCGGTCGAGCGCGTGTGATCATTGGACCACACGGTGCCGCACTCGCCAACATGCTCTTTGCACGTACGCGAATGAACGAACGCACACGACTGCGTGCGAGCGCCGCTGACTGACTTGTGGTGTTGCTGTGACCTGCCAGCCACCGGAACGGCCGTGATCGAGTTCCCGGTGCGCAGTGATGCCCACCGATACTTCGAGCACATGGCTGGCGCGTTGGGCATGCCGTACTACGAGGTGCCCGAGATCTCGGCCGCCTACGAGACTGCCTACGAGATCAACTCGACCGAGCAGCTCGACGCCGCAGCTGCCACGTTGAACCTCGCCATCGATCAACAAGACGAAGCGACCGCCAATCTCTCGGGCGCCGCCACTACGACGATCGAGTGAGAGTGCTGACTTGAGCGAGTGTATTACTATCTATTGACTACAACTGATACTGAGGCTATTACCGAAGGACCAAGAGTGCTTGGCTGGCTCGCTCATGTACGTTCGTTTGCAAGGTTTGCAAGGTTCGAAGGGCTGGTTGGCTCTCACTCGGGCGACGGCAGCACCTCGTACTCGAGCGAGTGCTCCTCGTCGAGCGTGCGTGCGAACAGATACGCCACGAGCTCGTCGCGACGCGTCATCGTGTTCTCGCCGTCGAACTGCAGCATGGCCGAGTCCCAGTCGGTCATCACGTACTGTCGACGCACGACTCGCACCGGCTGGCCGGTCTTGTGGTCGACGCCATCGCGCGTCACGGCCTGCTTCTTGAGCACGACGCCCGACTTGTACTTGCCAGGCAGATCGCTCCAACGCTCGCCCTTCTCGACCTCGACCTTGTTGATGATCTCGTCCGAGCTCAGCTTGTGGAGTTGCTTGGCCGAGAAGAACGACTGGCCGAACATGGCCTTGCTGTTGCGGCGCGAGTCTCGCACACGCCACACGAGGTTGTTCTAGCGAGAGAGCGTTGGTGTTAGTCAGGTTGTGACAGCATTGTGACAGGAGCAGCATCAGCAGTCGCACAGTACCAGGCACTCGATGCCACTCGACACCGTGAAGACCCGCGAGTCAAAGTACGCCTTGGCTGCAAAGACCTTCTCGCGGAGCTGTCGTATCGAGCCACACAGCCACGTCAGTAGGCCGTACCGAATCGATCCAATCGATCGAGAGAGAGTGGCTCCACACGAACCTTTTCGTCGTTGGTGTAGTCCTGCGACTGCAAGTAATGGTTGAAGCGTGCCGACGCGAAGCCAGCCGAGAGGCTCACGATCTTGAGCACCTTGCCGCCGTAGATGATCTGCTCGGCGCTGTCGGCCGCGCACGGAGGGAACAGCAGCGTGATCTCGTCGCTCGCGACGTAGCAGGTCGCGGCGCGGAACTCGTGCATCAGATCGCGAGCCGTCAGCGCCATGGCGCACTGGATGCGATCGTCGAACGGCTTACGGAAGCCACGCGTGAACTTGCTGAAGCCATGGCCATCGAGGCGCACCAGGAACGGGAGGCTTCGATCGAGGTACCGCTGCATCTCGGCCTCGTACTGCTTCATTCGATCGCCGAGCGACAGCGACTCGGCTTCAGCCGCTGGCACGACATGCTGTTGATCGGCCTCTGGTGCCACGACGGTGGTGGTCGTTGGTGGGGTGGCTTCAGGTGTGTCAGCCATTGGGGAGAGAGTGGATTGATTGATGGATGGATTGATGAGATGGATTGATGGGTTGGATCGAGGAGGCGCGAGAGAGGTTAATATGCCGATGCGGCTTGGGCGGAATATCTATCGCTCCGATATCGGGAAGCTGGTCGGAATGGCACTCTGAATACTGGACCTTGAACGACACGTATCTCGATCTTTGTTCCCAGATCCACCACTCCGAGGCGACGTTGCAGATACCGCGTCGCTAGCAGCGAGATATCCTGCTCGATGATGGACTTGATGGGCCTTGATGGATATCGAGTGAGTCGTCGAAATCCCGATGAAATCGAAGGAATCGATCGATGGTAGTTCATTCGCTCGCTGCCTGCGCTCCGTGGCTGCATCCTCAACCACAACCACAACCTCAACCTCCTGGTGGATATCGCTGTCGTCTAGCGAGTGTATGAGTGATGGCTGAGGTCGCAAGCAGCTCGTCTGATAGTGCGGTGGTCGATGGAACGAGCGAGGCCGCCGTACCGACTGGTACCGAGCTGACACCCGATGGTACCTCGATCGCTCTCGTCGAGTTGGCAATGCGCGCTCGCTCTCTCTCGCTCGCCCTCACGCTCTCATGACGTATCTTGATGGCCGATGGACGTCGTAGAGCTCGTTGCGAGGGATGGTGTGTCGGCAGGACCGATCCTCATCGAGATCGCATGGGAGGTCGCTCGCAAGGTACCCGAAGGAATATCTGCTGCTGCTCGATGACGATCGGTATCGATCGCGAGGCATTGGTGTTCATGCGATGCTGGCGAGAGCCATGCCACTAGGTCGGCGGTATCTACACCGTCATTCGCACCAAGGTGCCGTACGTCATGGCCAAGTGGAACACGCGTTATGGCTTGGTCGGCATCTACAACCCCGAGTCGGCAGCCACCGAGTTCGAGCCTCAAACACCGACGCCGTTGTCGGCTCGTGTTCTCGCCGCGATGGAGAGCAAGGTTCGATCGGCATGGCCGTCCGTGATCTCGGATCGATCGGATGGCGGCAGTGGTTGTTGATAGGAAGAGATGCGGCATTGGCTGCGATGTAGTACAAGGTCAAGGTGCACTATGGTCGCTGGCTGGTGCCTGGGTATCCGCGAGTGTTCCTGTTCGATCTCCATTCGTCCGAGCATCTGTTGCATCAAGTACGACATAGGTCGACGCTGATGCTTGCTGGATGATGACAATCACCAACTCGAACTCAAACAGTGGCGCCAAGAGTTGATGCCGTCGTTCTCGGCGCCCAACGATACCGAGACCAACGACGCCATCATCTTTGGGCATCAGGTCGCGTGGTTGCTCGAGGAGCTCACGCAGTATCGACGAGTGATCGCTCACTTTCATGAGTGGCTCGCTGGCGTCGGATTGGTCGTGTTGGCGCAGCGACAAACCCGGTACGTGCGCTAGTGTGCATGTGTGTGGTTCGAGGAGGATGCGCTGCTGATGGTATCCGGATGGATGGCAGCAATCTCTCGACGGTCTTTACGACGCACGCGACATTGGTCGGTCGCTACATGTGCGCTGGCCGTGTTGATCTTTACAACAAGCTCCAAGGGTATGCTGCATGGTTTGGTTTCGATTGATCGATTGATTGATTCGATTGATTGATTGATTCGATTGATTGATTGATTGATTGATTGATTGATTGATTGATTGATTGATTGATTGATTGATTGATTGATTGATTGATTGATTGATTGATTGATTGATTGATTGATTGATTGATTGATTGATTGATTGATGATGCGAATCGATGCGAATGGAATGGCTAGCTTGGATGTGGACCGTGAGGCTGGTGAACGAGGCATCTACCATCGATATTGGATCGAGAAGGAGGCCGCCAGGCTCGCGACCATCTTCAGCACCGTGTCGGACATCACGGCGTACGAGGCGTTGCATCTGTTGCATCGCGAGGTCGAGTGCATCCTGCCCAACGGCCTCAATGTCGAGAAGTTCACGGCCTTGCACGAGTTCCAGAACCTCCACGCGCGATACAAGGAGCGCATCAACACGTTTGTTCGAGTACGCAGCGCTTCCTTGTGCGGAGAGTGAGCGAGGGAGCGTGCCCTCACTCACACGAGTGGCTTGTTGGTTCATCAGGGCCACTTCTATGGCTACCTCGACTTTGATCTCGACAAGACGCTGTACTTCTTTACGAGCGGCCGCCACGAGTACTTCAACAAGGGCGTCAATCTCTTCATCGACTCGCTGGCGCAGCTGAACGAGTCGTTGCGTCGCGAGGGCAGCGACGTCACCATCGTGGCGTTCATCATCATGCCGGCGCCGACCAACAACTTTAACGTCGAGAGCCTCAAGGGCCACTCGATCATTCGCGACCTCAAGGAGACGTGCCAGAGCCTCGTCGAGCAGCTCGCGAACCAGGTCTTCGAGGACGCCCTGCGTGGCAACATCACCACCACGCTCACGGTCCCCAAGGAGGCCGAGGTACGTTCGTCTGGGAGCTCTCTAGCCGAGAGAGAGACCCACTCACGGTGGTGCCTGTCTGCCTAGATCATGCTCAAGCGCCGCATCATGGCCATCAAGTCCCGACCGTGCCTGCCGCCGATCACGACGCACAACATGGTGAACGACTCGCAGGACGAGATCCTCAACCACCTGCGCGGCGTGCGCTTGTGGAACCAGCCCGAGGACCGCGTCAAGGTCGTGTACCATCCCGAGTTCCTCTCGTCGACCTCGGCCATTCTGCCGGTCGAGTACAACGAGTTCGTGCGCGGCTGCCATCTCGGCGTCTTCCCGTCGTACTACGAGCCGTGGGGCTACACGCCGGCCGAGTGCACGGTGCTGGGCGTGCCGTCCGTCACTTCGAACCTCACGGGCTTTAGCAACTTTATCAGCAAGCGCGTCGCGAACCCGTCAGCCGAGGGCATCTTTGTCGTCGATCGTCGGTACGTCCTTCCTTCCGTGCGCTACGACTGCCTATCACGCTCGCCACTACTCGTGCACTCACACACTGGCGACAAATGTCGTGCAGCTTCCAAGCGTACAGCGACTCGGTGCGGCAAATGTCGGACATTATGTGGCGCTTCACGCAGCTGAGCCGTCGTGAGCGCATCGAGCTGCGCAACAAGACCGAGAAGCTCTCGGACATTCTCGACTGGAAGAGCCTCGACAAGTACTACCTGCAGGCGCACGAGCAAGCCTACAAGCGAACCTTCGACCGCTCGCTCGAGGCCGACTTGGCGTCGTAACCGAAGATCGCGCGGGCTCGCACACACACTCTCAGACTCATTCAAGCAATCAACGTTATCAATCGAAGCGTCTTCTACAGCCTATCATCTATCATATTGTTGGTGTTGGTCAATCCATATACAAAGGGCTCCTCAAGCTTCACAGCTCATGCGGCGCGGCGTTAGAACTCCCACCACTTCTTCTCCTTCTGCTGGCGTGCCATCTCTTCGCATTGCCGCAGCCACTGCTCGGTAGCACTCTGGAGCTTGTTGCTATCGTCGTGTACGGCATTGATCTTCTCGCCTCGCTCTTGCAGTTTCTGGTGTGTTCGCAGGAGGCAGGCAGCAGTGAGTCAACAAAGAGAAGACGCTGTTGGATTGGAGACGCAGCCTGCTACGTACACGAGCATTCTCGCGCATAATGTCGTGCACGTCGCCGACCGATGTCGATGTCGATGCGCTTGACGAGGCTCCTGCAGCATAGGAGGAGGAAGCGGTGCTAGGACGAGTGGCGGACACAGTCGAGGACGGCATCGTTGAGGTGGCAGTCGTGGTCGCTGGTCGTGGACGGCTGGCCTCGCTCTCCATTCGCTGCTTCAAGATGGCTGCCTGCGCCAGAGTGGTTCCAACTGCAACCACCACATCCAAGTGACTCGGTTAGTGCGCTAGGAGCGATAGAAGAGCGTGCGAGCGTGGTTGTCCTGTCGTACACATGGCATTCCAATCAATCTCAGCGGGTCCAAAGAGCGAGCCAATGAAACCGCGGCTCTTCTCGGGCATGATGCGGTTGGTCACGAGGCGCGGCACCGACTGCGGCAGGTTGAGCTTGTTCTCCGACGCAAAGAGCGAGGCACGCACGAGCTCGCGATCGAGCGACACCAGCGCCACTCGGCCATCGGGCAGCATCCAAAAGTTGTCGGGGAAGCCGGCCGACGAGAAGCGAATGCCGAAGCGCTGCAGCGCGTTCTGCGTCTGCACCATGGGCGTGAGGTCCGAGAGCGACAGCACCTCGAGGTCGCCCGAGGCGTTGAACATGAGCACGCAGTTGTCGCCCAGGTAGGTCGCCACTCGCGCCCCGATCGGCGGCACGGCGCTCTCGTAGAAGAAGCACAGCGCATAGCCCGGCACCTCGTACAGCGTCAAGCCGCGGTCGGTGCACGTCAGCAGATACTTGTTCGGCAGCCGCGGGTTGCGGATTCCCTGCGGTGCTCCCTTGCCCGAGGCCGCTGGCGTGCTGGCACTCGCTGCTGCCGCCGTCGGAGGCTTCTTGGAGTATCGCGGTGCTCCGGCGCCCGCTGCTTCCGAGGCCTTGCGCGCCTCCGAGTCGCCTTCGTCGTCTCCGTCGTTCAGGAGATTGACCCACGGCTCGCAGCGAGGCACGCACGGCGACGCCTTGGCGTTCAGCAGCGTGAGGTTGCGGATGTTGGGCGTCTTGTTGCCGATCGAGTACAGCCGCACGAGCTCGTGGTAGCCCGACTGCAGGTCAATGTAGAACAGCTGCGAGTGCGCCACCAGCACGAACAAGCCCGCCACCGGCGCGGCATCCGAACGCGCCGAGCGCAGCTGCTCCTTGGACTTGCTCACGAACGACGAGCTCGTCGTCTGCTGTTGCTGCTGTTGCTGGAAGCGCTCCTGCGAGCGCGGCGTCATCTGCTCCTCCTCTTCGTCGTCGAAGCAGATCCACGACACGGGAGCCATCTCGCCCTCCTTGGGCTTGGCGAGCGACACGTTCAGCAAGCACCAACCGGTGAGGAGGTCAAAGATCGCCACGGTGCCGCGCGTATCACCAACCGCAACCCTGTTGGCGAGGATCGTGTGAGTTACGTGAGGTGAAACAAGCAAGAGGCGCATGGCCACACGTACATGCTCAGGCGGGAGTTGAGCCGAATGCGCGAGATAGGCGACTCGAACGAGTGCAAGACGTTGAGTTGGTAACCCGGCTCGCACTCGGGTACCTCGAACGGCGTCTCTGGCGTGCGAGGTCGGTCGAGGTCTGGCGAGCAAGGAGGAATCGCTGCTACAGGTGTTGCTTGTTGGGGCTGCTCAGCAGGCGAGCTGGGTGGTACAAAGTCGGCTGGCGGTGGTGGTGCTGCTCGATGCACTGGTGTCACTGGAGCAGACCCTGGCTGAACGGCGGCGGCTGCTGCGGCTGCGGCTGGTGGTTGTTGTTGCTGTTGCTGTTGCTGCATTTGTGCGACAATGTGCTGGTAGGCTGCCAACTGTGCCTCGTACTCCTTGACGAGCTCGGGATACTTGCTCGCGTACTGCGAGACGCGCTCCTTCTCGTCGGCGTAGGTCTTGATGTACTTGCGAATGCGCAATCGGTCTCCGACGGCCGTGATGCCGGCCATCTCCATCATGTCGTTGTCGAGCTCGCTCAACAGGTCCTCGGTGATGCGGTGGTGCTCGAAGCAGTCGTGGTACACCTGCGCCTCTTGCGGTGCGACGCCGGCGTTGACAAAGAACTGGAACCACGTGAACGGCGCGGGAGGAGCGGCAGCAGGTTGCGGCGGCGTCGGTGGTTGGGGCATTGGTGGGAGCACGATCTCGGCAGGTGCCGTCGCAGTGGGCGGAGGAGGCGCTGCGTCACTTGGAGGAGGCGGTTGATGCATCGGAGTCGAGGGAGATGCTGCGGTTGCGGGTGCTGCAGTTGCGGGAGGTGGAACAACGACGACGGGTGCCGCAGCTGGCACGAGAGCTGGAAGTGATGACTGTGCAGGAGCGACAGGCGAGCTCGATGCCGAGGGCTTGCGCGACGACGGCCCAGCGTGCGGGAATTGTTGCAATATCACACGTCGCGGCGTGAGGTTGAAGAAGAACACGAGCGCCTCGCCGCTGCGACACGCGCAGCCAAAGATGCGCGACTCGACGCACAGATGCAACGACGTGAGTGCGGCATCGATCGGCGCCGGCTCGGAGCGCGTCAGGTCGAGCGTGTACAGCAGCACGAGGTTGACGCGCGACGCGTCCCAAAAGTACACGCGCCCGTTCTCGTGGCCCGAGATGAACAGCTGGTGCTGGTCGAGCTGCTCGCCGCCACGGAGCTCTCCGCCGTCCACCGGCCAGTAGCCACGCTCGGGCACCGTGCTGCCGTTGACGCTCACGAGATGGCGCACAAAGTCGCGCGACACGAGGCACAGCTGCGAGCACGTGAGCGCCGACGGCTGCAACAGCAGATTCGGCGGAATGGCGATCGACGGGAACACGCCGCCGGGGCTGATAAAGTACGCCGACAGCTGTGCGTCGTTCGAGAGCGCCATCAGAGCCGACGGATCGATGGCGTCCGAGTACGGGCTCGCAAACACCATCGCCATGTCGACGTAGCTCGAGTACGCATCGACCGTCATGCTCGCGCCAGGCCGCGACTTGCTGCGATGCTTGACTTGCACCGGAGGCGCTAGGAACGTCACTTCCTTCAAGTACCTCACCAGGATGCTGCATTCGGGTGGCCGTCAGTCAATCAAGCAGCCGATTGAAGCGAGCGACATCCAACGTACCCATCAGGCTCCGAGGTCTCGGATGTGCCGCCGAGCACCACGAGCAGATTGCGCTGTTGGAAGCGAGTCCAGTGAATCTGTCGAATGTGTCGTCGCGGTCCAGGATAGCACGTGAGTACCAGTTGCTTGTGTGGACGCGAGTCCGGTCGTCGACGCCATAGCAGCAGCGTGCCGTCGTCGAAACCGGCCGCCACCTTCTTGCCTTCGCTGTGCCATGTTGCACAGCACATGGGCTAGTTCTTCGAAGTCAGTATCGCTCTGCTGTTATAGCGAGAGAGAGAGAGAGAGAGAGAGAGAGAGCATACAATAGTAAAGTCATCTGATGCAGGGAGATACAGCTTGTCGACCATCTGCTTGGCGAGGTTGTACTCGAGCAAGCTGCCCTTGGCGTGGGCGATCAGCAACGTGTTGGCATCAGCTGGGTGCTCGACGATCGCTACCAATCGCGCCCAGGTCAGCATCATCATCAACGAACGCTGCAGCTAGCTCACTCTCTCTCTCTCGCGAGGGCAACAACGACGTACACACGACCTTGCCGGGCTTGGTGAGGTTCATGTCTTGCGGCGTGATGGCGAACGACGAGATGGCTACTTGCGAGGTCGCCACGTCGGGCGTGCTGCTGGTGGCGGTGGGCGCGCTGCCCCCAAAGACACACAGCACCTTGATGGCGCCAGACTCGGTGCCGAGGTACACAAAGTCCCTCGCCAACGGATAGTATCTCATGCACGTGACTCTGCGGCGTGAGTTGGGTGGATTGATGTGAGTCGAGGGTCGAGGTACGAGGTTCGAGTGCGCGAGCTTGGCGCCAACGACTCACGTACGATTCCGAGAGCTTCAACGAGCCCAGGAGCCGACCTGAATCGAGGTCGATGGCGCTGATCTCCGTTCTATCTCACCGAGAACGAGTCGTGTAAGCTGGGTGAGAGCTCGTTGGTGAGCACCACTCGGACGTGCGGTCGACGTACTCGGCTTGAACGCAGACCAAGATGCCGCGGTTCGTGAGCAGCTGCAGGTGGCTGATGCTGCCCGGCATGCGGCGCACCAGCACCTCGATGCCATCGCCGCCAAACACCTGCAATCGATCAATCAGGGCGTGAGTGATCGACTCGAGCAACCGCAAACGACTGGCTAGCTCTCACTGCACCTTGACGAGGCCCATCTCAGAGCCGATGGCGAGGATGCGCTGTACGGGATCGAACGAGATGCAGGTCGGTTGCGTCGGGATGCCGTGGTGCACCGTGCATCGGAAGCGCACGTCGTCGCGCGTGAGCACCGTGCACAGCGGATGCTTGATGTCGGCTGTCGTGAGGTCATCGAGCGCAAAGTTGAACAGGCCACCAGCGCCTGCGCCTGCACCAGCAGCAGTAGCAGCAGC
>Ga0209914_1001862_pt1 | contig 19314 bp, 12 predicted proteins | sample ThiBiot_500_plan_FD_183949 | JGI IMG/M metagenome (GOLD analysis project Ga0209914, IMG submission 183949) | Wastewater bioreactor microbial communities from Cape Town, South Africa - Thiocy_cont_500_plan (SPAdes) | ecosystem: Engineered > Bioreactor > Thiocyanate-remediating > Anaerobic-Aerobic...
AAGACGATGACATTTATGACTATTGACTGATAAATTAGATGAATAGTTTGTTTGTATAAAATCTTTGATTTCTATTCAATATAAGAGAAGATAAACTCTGTTTGTTTTTTGTCTGTAAAAGTTTTATTAAATAGAATTTGTTTACCGCAAATATTGTTTTTAATGATTTTTTGTACTCGATTATTATCTCGATCGGTAACATAAATATTTCCATAACTATCGAATGACATCGTTTGAGGAAAAGATAATTTATTGTTTGTTGAACCTTGTTCGCCAGAACATGCAAAAATACAACGAAAACCATTTTCATCTGAACCAATTATTCGATGATTTCTTTGATCAACAATAAAAAGATGTCGATCACCATCGAGAACAACACTTGTAGGTGAGAAAAGTGTGATTGTTATTTTTGTTGATCCTTTTCCTGCAACAGTCGTTCCATTTCGTTGATTTCGTCGAAATAATTGAATTCGATGATTTCCCCAATCGGCAACATACAAATCTAAATTAATATCAACGAATATTCCATGAGGATTGTTAAGCATATCCGATTGAGATCCTTCGACATCCGTTCCAGCAACGATTGTTATCGTGTCGTTTGGCCAGTTTTTCTCAACTCGATGATTTTGAGCCATTGAACAATATAAATTCTCATAGATATCAACGAAAAGACCGTCACAATCTGATGTAACATTCATAGCCAATATCCATGTTTCATTTTCTGCAATCCATTGATTAGCATAAATATCACCATTGATTGTTACAAATAAAGAACGTGGATTTGATAGAGTATCTTCGATTATTTTTGTTGGATTGAGATGATTGTCATTTAGCCAAATAAGCATTTCAGCATATAGTATACTCGGTATGTAAATTGAATTATTCGAATTGACAAAGACACCGTACGGAGATATGCCTACGAAACTTTCGTCGGTAAAAGTCATTGCATTTGAATTCCAAATTGTGTTTAAACAAAATCTCGGTTGATTATACGAAAGTGTCAAAACTACAGTGTAAAAATGAAAACAAAAAAAACAATCGAACGACGATTTTCACGCTTACGATCAGATGGCTTTGATAAAGAGATTTTTTGAACTCGATTATTAGTCAAATCAGTGACATAAATATTTCCGTAACTATCGAATGACATTGTTTGAGGAAAAGATAATTTTTCGTTTGTTGAACGTCCAAAAATACAACGAAAACCATTTTCATCGGAACCAATTATTCGATGATTTCCTTGATCAACAATAAAAACATGTTGATCCCCATCGAGAACGACCGCTGTTGGATTAACAAGTTCGATTGTTACTTCTACTGATCCTTTTCCTGCAACAGTCGTTCCATTTCGTTGATTTCGTCGAAATAATTGAATTCGATGATTTCCCCAATCGGCAACATACAAATCTAAATTAATCTCAACGAATATTCCCCAAGGATGATTGAGCGTATTTAATTCAGATCCTGCGACACTGATTGTTGTGCCATCTAACCGTTTTTTATCAACTCGATGCTTATCAAACATAGAACAATATAAATTCTCATAAATATCAACGAAAATAGCGTAACATGTTGATGTAACATTTATCATAATTGATGTCCATGTTTCGTTTGCAGCTATCCATTTATCGATTCGACCGTGATTCGTTTGATTGCCAACATAAATATCACCATTGATTGTCACAAATATCGATGATGGACTAGATAAACGACTTGAAATCGTTTTTGATGGTTCGCTATTATTACCATTGTACCAAATCAAAATTTCATTAGTTTTTTTATTCGATATGTAAATTGAATTGTTTGAATTAATAAATAGGACGCTTTCATTAGCAAAAGTTGTTGCATTTGAATTCCAATTTGCGTTTAGACGAAATCTTGGCTGATTGAATGAAACCTCTACGGCTAATAACACCCCAATGATATTATTCAATAGAAGAAAAACTATCCAAACTCGACTAAACATTTTAAATGAACTAATTGCCTGAAAAGTTTTTCTTTTGCTTTATTTTATTTAAATGTTGTTTTCAACCTACGATATTGTTAAAACAATTTGCTTTTGTTAATACTGATATAAAATCACGTTTATTTGCTTCTATCAAAGTTAAATAAATTAAGGCGACTGACTGCAATTTATTGTTGTCAGACGACTTGTTGTTTTTAACTTGTTTGATTGTCTAGCAAAATTCTCCTCCGTCCTACGGACTCATGAGTTTCGATTTAATTACGCCAATCGTTCCACGTATATAACTGTCGTTTATTTCGACGAGAAAACAAAAAAAGTTATAATCGAAATGTTCATAATCTGTTTGTCGAAATTGAATTTCGCTCAGAAAAGATACATCTAATGGCTGTTGGAGATTCGTCGTAAAACTTATTTTTAAAATTAGTGATGCGAATTTGTGACTGATATTCTATCTCTTGAGTGACGTTTTAAAATCGATAGAAACAGAGCAATTTTCGTTTGTATTAGAGGCGTCACTAGGATTTTCGAGTATGCTAAATCTTAGCTATGAAGCATGGGATCCGCATAAAACTAATCTAGCTATTATATGGGACATAAATGATGAGTGTTCATGAAGAAAATTTTCTGATTAGATGGTTTTAACAATGCCAGAGTAGGCTACACCAAAATTGATCGACAGATTTTCATTTTCAACAAACAATTCACAACTAGTAAATAGCTACAGTCTTCAGAAATATTGCTGCATGCCACAAATGTCAAAACGAAAACTAAAATGGATATAACTATATGGGGGATCTAGATTTTTTTGTTGAAAATGAAAATCTATCGATCAATTTTGGTGTAGCCTACTCTGGCATTGTTAAAACCACATGATTGCAAATAGTATCCGAGAAATTCTGGTAGGGGAGGGGGGCTTAAATGCTAATCAGAAAATTTTCTTCATCAACACTCATCATTTATGTTCCATATAATAGCTATATCAGTTTTATGCGGATCCCATGCTTCATAGCTAAGATTTAGTATACTCGAAAATCCTGGTGACGCCTCTAAAAAAATATGTTTATATTTTTCTTTCATTACGCATAAAATAATTTTTTCCCACGAAGGGTATTTAGATAATCGACGAAATGATTCGATTGAAGCGAGGAATGAAAGAAATTAATGTTTTTCAGTAGACGCGATTGTAGGTGACTGTTAATCTTCATTATGATGCTTTTGTTGTGATTGATTCATAAGTTAGACGTTTAATTACAAGAAATTTCTTTTCTTATATTTAATATTTTAATGGTACGTATGTTTAAATATGTTCCCATAGTCATAATCCTGTTCATTCTTTGAGATTTCGTGAAAGGATCTGTCAGGATCTTATTGGATCCTCTTAGGATCTATATTTGTGAAAAAAGGGTAAAATTCGGCGAAACTGAGGTTTTTTCATCCCAATTCCGATGATTTATTATTTAGTAAAAATTTGTCCCGTCCCGGTTCCGTAGAAGTGCCCGCACGGGATTTTAATTCCAATCCCGCCAGACTCTACAACAAGGGCCGACGAGTCTAAAAAAATTCAAAATGAACCACGAGGATTTATAGGATCTGCTTTTTCTCCTTTGACCAGAACCCTTTCAAGAAACGAAGAGACGTATGAAGAATCTAGCTAGGTTTTTATGACAATTGTACTGAATCTTGAAGGCAGGATGTTTCTCAAAATTGCCTGACATCTAATCACGTTTCTTCAAACAATCAACTTTTGCAATTTCAATAAATAAATTAAATACATGTAAAACTAGATCCTGTCAGGATTTTTCACTGATTCTCTCAGACTCAGATATCCTAATCGGTTTCTCAATTTTTCAAGTTTAAATTATTTAAGTCATCATACGCTTGATTTCATACGTTCGTAATTCTCAGCTATAATACATCCTATAGATGCGCGTTCGTCAGAACCCTAAATAAGCAAAGGAATTAATACTTGTTAAGATCTTGGTGAAATCTTTCATTGTAAATATTTTTTCAAATGATGAAACATTTGAGGCGTTTCAACGCGTTTGGTTTAGATGCGTTCAGACGCGCTAGAATCAAGTTATTAGGAAATAAAAACAAAATATTAATTCAATTCACCTCAGCTTCGATCTGAGTTGCCAATATTGTCTTCTAGCATTAGTTTTTACTTTGCTTACCCAGGTCAACCAATCCGATGATCCGACAACTTCCTATCGGGTTCCTGGTGACGGATTCACATTGGATTCAGACTATCGGATTCGACGATATCCGATAATTTCCGACAAATAAATCCACTCTTCGATGCATCACTCGATCGCGTCTATTAATCTTCAATTGCCATCTGCACGTAAAAGTAAATCCAAATTCGAGAACTGCGAATTAATTTCGGTTTGACATCGACCATAGATTCCAGCTTGTTTTATCTTGCAACCCTGGTACTCAATTTCTACTTTTGATCGATCACACGAATAGATATACTTTTTGTGGGTTTCAATAGGATCCATTATTCCGACGGAATCCGATCAATTTCCGTCACCAGATTTCCAATAAAAATCCTACAGGAACCTGTCGGATCCGACTCTCGGATTGGTCGACCTGAGTACCTGGTTCTCCTTGGCATAATGAAGTTATTTAAATCTTCAAGATATATATATATATATATTTATCATTTTCAAGAATATCGAACAATTTTCTCTTTTTAATAATATGCATATATTCTGGAGAATTTCTTTTTCATTTTTTTCTTAACAATTATTAAAATTCTAATCGCGAGACGTGTGCGAATTTCATGGATTCCTTGGCTTCCTATCTCGCGGGTGACGGCGATGTTTGTTTTTGATTGCTCAAGGATTTGGATTTCGCGATCCAAAGAATTCAGTCACTGTTGAGTTGAAAATATTTTGGAAGTAGCGACGACGAACGACGTAAAATACAGAAAGAAAATAGAAAAAACGCTCATTTTTCCTGTTTACATTACTATATATAAATCAAATTGGAAAGAAAAAGAGCAACGTATAAATGATGCACATATTTGCAAAGTGCAGTCATTCTCTCAATTATTTTGAAGAAAATTTCTGATTTTCATGATGTATTTGAGTAAGGAGCGATGGCCGATAATATCGTATGGTACGATGGAAATCAAAATCGAGCTCGTGACGATATTACCCAATTTTCATTAGAAAGGAATCTTTCAAATGGACAAGCAAACCCGGAGCTAAGATATCCTATGTAATATTATTTTTATCCATAATTCTGTAAATATCCGGTGATTTCTAATGATTTTCTGATAGTTTTCAGTAAATTTCAATAAGTTATTGATTATTCTTACCTTCTCTTTACCGTCAACAATGAATTTATGTATTAATATTTCTATAATAAATTGTGAAATTAAAATAATTCACATTGATAATCATATAATCACTTGACTTTGAACTTGATTTAAAAGCAAAGTTCTTCTGAAGAAAAACATTTGTTCTTTCTCTTTAATTTTGTAACCTTGAGCTTAATTTAGTTTCAATCAAAATCATACTCGAATGAGAAAATAAATGCGATACAACATGAAAATGAACATCAATAGTTGAAGCAATTATTTGAACTGTTTGATGACGATCAAAGAGAAATCAATGACAAATATGTATGAGTAAAATACCGAAATGCTCAAGTATATTGAAATTAGATCATTCTTTTCAACGATATTCGACTAACGTCGCCTCTTGAATTGAATCTGGTCTCTTGTTCACTTTAGTAGATTTCTTTCGAATAGTTAAACAAAAACATTAAAGCATAAGAAGTAATACGAGAAACGAGAGCAAACTGTTCTAAGTAAATTTTGTTCCATTGTGAGCGACCATTACTGTTGAAGTGAGAAGAAGAAACTCTCAAAATCTTTATTTCATTCATAATGGATAAAAGATCGTTTGATTATTAGTTACATTTTTGTCACGATCTTTAAAATAATAGCTATATGAACTGGTTAGTGTTTATTCTTGTTTAATATGATAAAACTTTACAGAAAAATATGATATTTGTCGACTAAAATATTAGAAGACACTAGCGTTTTCTATAAGTTAAATCATCTATATTGATCAAATGATTGTTTATGCGAAAATGTTTGATAAGAATTGTTTTGGAATTGATTTGGTCGCTGTGAATTCTGCGATAAACTTCGATACTCTTCACAAAATTTTTTTGAAGTGGCTGCCATTGCTTCAATTGGCAATGGATCATTAACTTTCAAAAATACCTCGATTAATTGTTCACGATAGTCACTAATAGTGCAGAATTGATGATAAACATTGTCGCTACCCCGATTCAAATCATCTCCATTGATAGCACCAGAAAAATAAACACCGAGCTTGAAAAATGTTCCTATCTTCTTGAAACACGCATCTTCCATTAGTTCATTTCTCAATCTCTTACGTTGTCCTTCTTCTAATGTTTCAGAACGTGTTATAATTAAACACGCATTTTTTGATGTTTCAGGACCAAGATATTCGATCAATAATTCAATAGATCGAATATCTTCTTGATTGATACCAGCAGCGAGCGAAACACAAAAACAGATCGCATGAAACTTCGTAATCTCCATATTGATACAAAAACCGATTGTTTTTAAGATTGTGTCATTGTCGCGAATATCCACTTTATTATTGCTATGTTCGAAAAGACCAGGTGTATCAATAATGTTAAGTACCATATCGTCGTTTTGCAGATGAAACGCCTGAAAATGAGGTTCTCTTGTACCTGATTTAAGTGTCAACTCATTAGGTATAACTGTTGGATCAATTAGTAGTGATTTAATAGTTGATTTGCCAGTACGTGTTCTTCCAATTAGCAGAATATTTTTATGCTCAACTAGTTTCGTCGGATATTTACCATATTGTTTAAAATCTTGTTTTATTGATCTCAAAATTTCATCGCGTTTGTTTGTATTGATGGTAGCATTAGAAGCATATTTCTCTCGTAATGAACGTCCATGATACTAAAATCAAACCAATTAGATAATATATAATATCATAAAAATTTACATATAATTTGATTATTTTCTGAGAGATCACAATAAGAAACATTAACTTACTGGTGGTGGTTGAGCAGCCATTATAAACAAGACGTTTTTTTTCAGTGTATGCGAGTGTTGTAATAGAATTTATAATAGAGAGTGAAATATTTTCTTTCTACCGATGCTTTTAAATAGAGGGACTGGGAAAAAATTATCGATCAATATATGTTAATTCACGCTGCTCTCACATTATTCAATGCACACTACCTACAGAATGAGTCATTTTAATATTGACAAGAAATTGTGAAAAATACCCACTTTAATTATAGGAGAACAAACACTCGTCATCTCGATAGTCACATCTGTTAAGAAACATTCCGCGAAAAAATCAGAGATACGTAAAACATGATGGTTCACCGATTTTTGATTTGACCCCATAGGTATTTAGGCTTTAGTATATCATAAAAGAATCCAAAGTTTTATCGTCTGAAACCTCACCATAGAGAATTTACTACGGACTGACTTTTTTGACCCTTCAATTTTTCGAAAAAATCGAGCGAAAAAAAGATATTTGCTCTACGATTGTATTTCGATTTTTTTTTCGAAATTTTTTCTGGAAAAACTTAAGCTATATACCAATCGATAGATCTCTCGACGCTCTACAAAACTAGATATATAACATTTTCTCCTGATGTCAAAATAGGGGTAAAAAAGTCCAAATATTGCATTTCGACCCACATTCGAAACATACAATAACAATGATTCTCATTAAAAATTCATGATATGCTATGATTATCAAAGAACTAATGATAGCTGATTACAATTTACGTAATTATCCCTTTAGAACCGAAGGGTATTTTTTTGACAATCAGCAACAGCTGACCAGTGGAATAGAGCTTCTGAACCCTCAGTATGATTAGGTTATATTTTTAAAAAAATTATTTTTTGTTCTGATGCAGATACAGAATGTCCCTTGGAAGGGACATTCGGTTTTAGCGGTCCAACTTTTTTAGTCTTTTGTAAGTCATGTAAGAGATGTGTTTTTATCTGAGAAACTTTGTTTATTTCATTTTTAACACAAGAGATTCATAGAACAGGGTTGCCAGATCGAAATTTCGAAAATCAGGGATTTTTAATTGAAAATCAGGATTTTATCAGGATATTTCTTTTTCAAAAACAGGAAAAAATCAGGAGTTTTTTTTCTGAAGTTCAGGAAATATTTATTAGTTTGTTAAAAGATAAAATATCGATATTTTTCCGTTGTATAAAAGAAGGTTGAACATTACAGATGCAACATAATGCTTTTGTAGGATCACTTTTACATTCTCGTAAAAATACCGAAAGACGAGAATTTCACAGCCACTCTTTCTTAAACTTTGGCTGATTTCGTTTGTCAGATTTAAATAATGATCGTTTTTCTAATATTGAATTTGAAGAAGATGGAGACGACATCGATGGTACATTTTGTCCAGGAGTTGTTTGAGATGACTCTAACGAATCATTATCTAACGATGATGGTGAACTTGAGATTTCGATAATTTCATCTTGTGACGACGAAGACATTGAATAGAAAAAACTAAGATTTCTATGTATAAGCAAAGCTTGAAAAATAATTTCGATGAAGTTCTGTGATTTTAGTTGAAATACTGTATACAATCAGAGAAGTAACATGAAAATAAGTATACTTTCTTATTAACTCTAATAATATTCCATCATATTGTTGATAAAGATGACGTTGATAAATAATCAGGAAAAGGAATTAAAATAAGTAGAAAATATCGAAAATCAGCTCCTGAAATCAGGAGATTTTCAATCAGGAGAAAAATCTCAAAACCAGGAGACTCTTGGCTAATTCAGGAGATCTGGCATCCCTGATTATGCATTGTTTTTTCTAACGAAAAGAAATTAATAAAGTGTTTTCGCAAATATCGAGCATATAGCTATGATTGTCGTCAATAGTAAATCGTTAGAAATATCTGATGATAATCTTGTAAACATTTGCAATTTTCTAGAGGCGGCACCAGGATTTTCAAGTATGCTAACTCTTAGCTATGAAGCATTGGATCCGCATAAAACTGATATAGCTATTATATGGGATATAAATGATGAGTGCTCATGAAGAAAATTTTCTGATTAGCATTTGCGAAATAAATTAGCAATTTCCTGAGCCCCACCAGAATTTCTCGGATACTATTTGCAATCATGTGGTTTTAACAATGCCAGAGTAGGCTACACCAAAATTGATCGACAGATTTTCATTTTCAGCAAAAAATTCACAACTAGTAAATAGCTACAGTCTTCAGAAATATTGCTGTATGTCACAAATGTCAAAATGAAAACTAAAATGGATATAACTATATGGGGGATCTAGATTTTTTTGTTGAAAATGAAAATCTATCGATCAATTTTGGTGTAGCCTACTCTGGCATGGTTAAAACCACATGATTGCAAATAGTATCCGAGAAATTCTGGTAGGGGAGGGGGGCTCAAATGCTAATCAGAAAATTTTCTTCATCAACACTCATAATTTATGTCCCATATAATAGCTATATCAGTTTTATGCGGATCCCATTCTTCATAGCTAAGATTTAGTATACTCGAAAATCCTGGTGCCGTCTCTACGATGAATCAATGAAATCTTGTAAACGCCTTTTGAATTCGTATGGAGAAAATATACTGATCAGTTGAGAATTGAGTTTTATGCTGTAAACTTTAATTGACATATAAATACTGTAATGCTCACATAATATAATTCTGTTCGTTCGTTAACAGAAAAAAAGAAAAAAAAGCCACGAAATTATAGATTTCATCAGTGTGGAACTACCACAACGAAATGAAAATGTATAGAAAACATTTTTTCGAAGTATTATGTCCGGTGCGTAGAAATTGACCAAGTCGAGTCAGAATTTAATTCTGCATTGAATGATACTTAATGCTTTTATCTACTGGACATAGTTTTAAACAAATCTATATGGATTTTTTTCGCCTTCATCGTTTTATAAGTCGACTTGCAAACCAACAACTCAGATCTTTCAATTCATTCGCTTATACGTAAAATCACAGAACTATGTAATTGCATCTTTTCTCATATTTTAGGAATTTAATTTATTTATTTGTTCTCGACTATAAAAATATAAAAACAATCAATTGACATCAATGCTACTGTTTTACAAAGGCGTTGTCACTGGATCTGTTGTTGTTTGATCAGTAGACGTATGAGCTCCAAAAATTCGAAAGATCAAATATAAATTAAATAGAAAAATTAAATTCATCGACCAATAAACTGGTATCAATGAATTATACCAACGAATGAATAATAAAATTATTTTAAATCCAAATAAACCTAAACAACTGATAAGAATATTAAGTATTGGTCGATTATACGTAAGATCTAATTCATATGTTTCCAATGGTATTCGAGCTAAACAGCCAAGAAAAAAACAAACTATTGTGAGACATAAAATGAGCATTGAATCAGAAACCGATTGAACTAATATAGAACATCCGTAAGTTAGAATATAGGTTAATAACATTAAAAAGCCCGATGTACAATAAAAATTTCGTTTTATCCAAACACCAAAAATAGAGTATATACGGAAAGCAATAATAAATACAGCTCCTAAACAGCCCAATACAGTTACACATATAAAATATGGAAATTTCGGCCAATTTAATATAAAAAATTCTAACATAATCAATATATGATACAAATGACTGCAATTTTGTTCTCGTGCCCGTTGTACTCGGTCAATTCCTTTTAAACTTGATGGAAATCGTGATGTTCGTTTTTGTTCTTGAATTAATTGAATGTTAACTGCTATTTGTTCGTGAAATGGTAATGCATCATTATTTACGATTGGTTGATTATTGAATAGTCGTTGCATATTTCGAGTTAACGATCGAATTCTATTCAATTCTTCAATTCTTCGTTGACGACAAATATTAAAATGGTCACGAAAATCAACTTTTGGAATATCATTTTGACAAATTATACATTTGACTGGACGTGGTATACATAGTCCCATAGTTTGTTGATGTTCTCGAACTTTCGAAATAAGAACGAACTGATGACATTCAATACATTTTTGAGTTAAATATTGACATTCAGTATTTTCATGGTATTCTAATTGATCGTAAGATAAAATTTGAGTACAACCTAATGATGCATTTCGACAACGAATTTTCAAATGAGATAATAATGATTGAACAGAAGGTGGACATGGACGATTGACATATGGTTGACATCGAAATGGACATGTTTGATGAATATTTCCATTTGTCAACCATATTCGAATACATTTCTCACAAAATAATTGTTGACATGAAGAACATGAATGAGGTTTCCATAAAAGAAATTGACAAATAGAACAAAAATATTCATCAGGTACTAAATCACCATTTACAATTCGATCTCGATCGATAAATTCCTCGTCTAGTTGTGAAACGGTTGCTAATGCATGACTTGCCATCATCAACATACACAGTGAATCGAAAAATAAAGACTAGCACTGATTGCTTGTATTTATACTGATCAAAGAAAAGGGAAGAAAGAGAAAAGGAAATTAGTCATGTTTATACGTTTCGTCGATAGCGGCGGCGTCAGAAATTTTTGCTCGAGTGGGCTGAGCCCACCCGTGGCGCCGCCACTATTCGTCGAATGTTAAACTTTTTAGTTGGAAAAAACCTTTTTCTCGAAATTATTTGTAATCATTGATGAGACTATACTAATTGATTGTTGCATTTAAAAATTCACTCATATTTTCACTTCATGTCATTCAATGTTTTCAAATAAGATATTATTTAGATTGTTCGGCATACGTGTTACTAATAAAAGTTATTCTTGTTAGTATATGAAACATCAATGTCGCTATTCAAAATATGAAGAAAAAAAAACTGTTTGAATAATACGTAGTATATGGAGAACAATTTTACCTTTTTGCGTTCTCGGACAACTTGTATTACTAATGTGTGTTTATGAAAAAACGTAAAAGAAAGAGAGCCAATAAAATGAATTATGCACTGATTGTCGTCAATAGTAAATCGTTAGAAATATCTGATGATAATCTTGTAAACATTTGCAATTTTTACGAACGAAAGAAAGTCAGAAGGGAAGGAAACATAATATTAGAATTTAAGAAGAATGTTCATTATTGGCATAGTTTTGTCTTTAGTATTGTTATATATACTCAAAACAGTTCTTCAAACATCATTATCGTGTCTATTTTCCATTTCATGTATCAATGATTTTCGTCAAGAATTATGTGAAATAAGTCCGTTCACACGCAGTGTTAATCAATCTAATGGCAGACAGTTCCATTCTAAACTCACACGATTTAATGTTCATGACACTATTGAAACACTTGCTTCAGAAATGTTTCGTATGAAAAATATTTCGAAACTTGTGCATCAAATTATTGCATTTACATATACTACTATCGATTCGATGCATTTGACATTTTAACAACATTTCTCAGCGTTTTCAGTGGTTTATCTACTGTAACTCGATTCTTAGTTCCTCTTTTCATTGGAACAATTCTTCGAATTCGAAATCGCTATCGCATTTCATCAATAAACTCATAGTTCAGAATATTTTTCTTTTTAATTGACCTTTCCTTTTGCTTATATAAAATAGTTTAATCACGTGCATGATTCATTCATATAGACCGTGAAATAATATTGAGATTGGTTTCGAGTTACACATTATAAATAACGACGAAGAGAAAAAAAAACATCAATACATACTCGTACGAATACGCATACATTCAAGCTACTTATTTTCCCCCAATATATACGCACACAAGAGAAAAAAGTGTTCATTTCAAACAAAATACCTTTGACACTTCAAAACTTACCAATCGAAATAGTTTATCGAATATTAGATGATTTAAGCGATAAAGATTTATTCCTATCAATATGCAACGTATGCCAACGAATTAATGTGATTCTTCATTCATACCACCGATACAAAGTAAACCAATATAAACTTTTTTGAGAGGAATTCTTCTGTACACATCTTTTGAAATCAAATCCGATGCGGATTTAGGAGGGAACATCATCAAATGCTCCAGTCTGATTTCGTTCATTTCTATATCATTCGTTATGAAAGCCCTACAATAGGTATCTTGAGAGCGAAAGGTGAGGATGATTGTATTAGAGCAACTGAGAGTAAGAGCGACGATGACTGTATTCTATGAGAAATTGAGAGTGGGAGGAACAGTAATCGTATTTGACAGTAGTGTAGCGTTGAATTTCAAATTCGGATTTGACCTTCTAATTTGAGTTTTCACACTTCATTTTCAAGCTTCACATGTATGTTTAAAAACATGCTAGTACCGACAACAGTCATCACAATACTAATAAAAAAGAATTCACAGTTCTATATGAATGTGCATGTGCGAGCCGATCCAATGACATAGTACGCGAAAATTCCACTTCATCACTAGATTTAAAGAGACTTTCCAGTTTATTCTACGTAAGCACTTCAGTTATCCACTTGTCACTCGATTTTGCGTTTGTAGGGAGTGCCCCTATACTATCGAAGTATGCATACCGCTATATTGCATTAAATTTAATCAGATGCAACGAATGAACAATCTGTAACAAAGGACAAGTACAAAATCACAAGCATTATGATAAGATGGAAACATCTAAGTTTTATTTCGTTTTCGATTCATTTTTCACATTTATTACAGAGTCTCACGCAACTCAACCTCTACAACTGTCGAATTAGAGGTACAGGTGTACAATATCTGAGCGAAGCATTAAAGATCAATACAGTCAGCTCGAAACAACATTAGTCTGATTTCATATCATGTTCATGCTTCACATTTATTATAGACACTCACGGAACTCAACCTCAACTTCAATGAAATTGGAGATGCAGGTGCACAATATCTGAGTAAAGCATTAAAGATCAATGCAGTTAGTTCAAGACATCATTCGTTTCAGCTCATGTCATATTCATCTTTGATATTTATTACAGAGTCTCATGCAACTCGACCTACAATCCAATGAAATTGGACCTGCAGGTGCACAATATCTGAGTGAAGCATTAAAGATCAATACAGTCAGCTCAAAACAACATTTTTTCAGCTCATCGATATTCATCTTTGATATTTATTACAGAGTCTCACGCAACTCGACCTACAATCCAATGAAATTGGACCTATAGTTGCACAATATTTGAGTAAAGCACTAAAAATGAATACAGTTAGTTCAAGACAACATTCGTTTTCATCTCATATCATGCATATCTTTCACATTTGTCACAGACACTTACCAAACTCAACCTCGCAGGTAGCCAAATTGGACCTGCAGGTGCACAATATTTGAGTGAAGCACTAAAAATGAATACAGTTAGTTCAAGACAACATTCGTTTTCATCTCATATCATGCATATCTTTCACATTTATACAGGCACTCGCACAACTTAAGCTCGACTCCAATAAAATTGGAGATGCGGGTGCACAATATCTGAGCGAATCTTTGAAAATCAATACAGTCAGCTCGAAACAAGATTTCTTCAGCTCATGTCACATTTTTCTTTCACATTGTTTACAGACACTCGCACAACTTAATCTCGGCTTCAATGAAATTGGTGATGCGGGTGCACAATATCTGAGCGAATCTTTGAAAATCAATAAAGTCAGTTCGAAACAATATGCATTTCATATCAGATCATGTTTATTTTTCACATTTGTCACAGACACTCACCCAACTCAACATCCGCAACAATCAAATTGGAGCTGCAGCTGCACAATATCTGAGCGAAACGTTAAAGACAAATACTGTCAGTTCGAAACAACATTTCTTCATTTCATGTCATATTCATTTTTCATATTCGTTACAGACACTCACACAGCTCAACCTCGAGTGTAATCAAATTGGATCAACAGGTGTACAATATTTGAGTGAAGCATTAAAAATCAATACAGTCAGCTCAAAACAACATTGTTTCAGCTCATGTCATATTCATCCTTCACATTTATCACAGACACTCACTGAACTCGAGCTCGATTGTAATCAAATTGAATCTGTAGGTGCACAATATCTTAGTGAAGCATTAAAGATCAACACAGTCAGTTCGAAACATCATTTGTCTGATTTCGTATCATGTTCATGATTCACATTTATTACAGACACTCGCTCAACTCGTTCTCGGATGTAATCAAATTGAATCTGTAGGTGCACAATATTTGAGTGAAGCATTAAAGATCAATACAGTTAGTTCAAGACATCATTCGTTTCATCTCATGTCATATTCTTCTTTCAAATTTATACAGGCACTTACACAACTCGTTCTCGAGTGGAATGAAATTGGAGATGCAGGTGCACAATATCTGAGTGAACCATTGAAAACTAATACAGTGAGATGAAAACAATGTTTGGTTCAGTTTCTTTCAGATTCATAATTCGCATGTATTACAGACACTCACTCAACTCAACCTCGGATGTAATCAAATTGAATCTGTAGGTGCACAATATCTGAGCGAAGCATTAAAGCTCAACACAGTCAGTCCGAAACAACATTCGTGTCATATCCATCTTTCATACTTGTTACAGACACTCACGGAACTCAACCTCAAATACAATGAAATTGGACCTGCTGGTGCACAATATTTGGGTGAAGCGTTAAAGATCAATACAGTTAGTTCAAAACATCATTCATTTCATCTCATGTCATATTCTGCTTGCACATTTATAACAGGCACTCACGCAACTCACCCTCTACGACAGTAAACTTGGAGATGCAGGTGCACAATATCTTGGTGAAGCATTAAAGATCAACACAGTCAGCTCGAAATAACATTCGTTTTGATTTTATGTCATATTCATCTTTCATGTTTATTACAGACACTCACGGAACTTTTACTTGGATTGGGTCATGTTGGATATGCAGGTAGACGATTCCTCGAAAGCGTACAAATGATGAACAGAAAACTAAAGATTGGTTGGTAATAATGATGGACTTGTGCTACATCGATTATATATTATGCTCACTTCTAAAACGAATTGTTTCTGTTTAATTGAAGATTTTCGATTGATTGTTTTCTATTGTGTGTTTCTTATATTTTTATATGGGTGATGGTGTGACTTCGATTAAAGATATGTAGCTTAAGTTCCCACTGACATTTTTGAAAACTGGGAAAAAGAGGATTCGACTTTTATTTTATGAAGTTGTAAGAAATATGGAAACTCAATTGAACTAAACTAAACTGCACACATATTAAATGTTTCAAATTAGAAAATATTTCACAAAATCGATCTAAACGAATATTTGACCAAACAGTAAGATTCAAAACTTGAATCGACTTATTGAAATATTAACATAATCTTTCATTCTGTAAACAGATTAGACCCACAATCTCGTGTACATAATTCGACTGAAGTGACATTGGGGAAATATTAATATTGATGATCTTTAGTGCGTAATGATAGATAAATTGATAAATATGTGATGTTAGCGAATGTACTTGAATGATTCGAATGTCTACTTTGATTTTACATCAAACTTATATGTATTCAATGGTTAAGGTATTGTAGAAATCAATAATAAGTTCTCTTGTATCACATATTCTGTGTACCAATATTTATTTTGCCAGAATTCGATTTGAAATTCTTTTTAAAATTCAGTATTTGTTTGACAAATAGTTCAAAATCTTTGATGTAACCATTAAATTCATGAAGAATGACATATCGATCGGTATTAATTTCATTAGTAAACGTGTTGGATACATATACTCGATTAATGCGCAAGTATTTCAGCTGAGGAAATTGTTTTAAGAGTCGAGAGACATCGTGTGCATCGAACGAGTCAATTGTTAAGTGTATAATTGATGAAATTGTTAATGTTTGAAGTTTAAGACAAAATAAATCAGATAATTTAATATCGAGAAAATATGTTGGATCACATGTTTCATCATACATTTGTCGATAATTTAGGATAATGATTTAAAATTTTTAAAGAGAAGATAATTTATTCAATGGAAAATAAGAGAAAAATAGTTTTGCTTGAAAACATTGATCTTTACCCTCAACACCCTCAAGGCGAGAAACTCCATGTCCATTTAAACAAGCCGCTATTTATAGTGGCACAGATGCAAATTTACCTTCTCCTCCGTATTTGAAAATATTTTAAATGTCGCAAAACAAAAAGAAAAATATATTTTAAAGCATGAAAGGAACACTTTTAATGTAAACAGAAAAATGTTTTTTCCTTCAAATTGATTAAATTCCGTCAAAATTTGATCTCTTGTTGTTTTGACTAAACGATGCATCAACTGCATGATAATTATAGTTATACGTCTAAACCTTTACTATTCTTTATAATATTAGATTATTAGATTTCTTCTTTGTAGTAAGAAATACTACAATGAGGTGAAAAGCAGTATTTGAAACGGTTGGTGTTAGGATCGATCTCGGTAGATGACGATCCTTACTAGATAAAAACGCTCTCTCTTGTGTGTGTTCGAGTGTGATTGATATAATTATATATATATATATATATATATATCAAGATAGTTAGTCTATTGGCGGCAGGTCGTCGCTTTTGTTCTTCTCAAACGTAATAATTGTTTTTCTTTTCTTTTACTCTTTTTTCGATTGGAGAAGAGGAAAAATTAATGTACACTTTAAAAAAGATTTTGTAGTTAAGGTTTTGCCCTCACTGTCCTTGCACGAGATTAAAAACCTTTTTCTCGTTTCAGTCAAAGATTTAATTATTTCATTAATAGATGACATTGCGCTAGAAAATTATTTATGATATTAGTGAAAGTTTGTCTGATCTGATTAGATAGAAATTTACAGAAGTAAATCTCAGTAGTAATTCTGATTTTTATTTTTGATAATGAGTCGATTCAGTTTTGTTTGCTAGTACCAGTTGCAACAACAATTGGATCTTTTTTATCGTTTAATACGTTCGCTCGTGCATGCATCATTGCCATCACATCATGTGTAATTCCATTTGCCGGATGGACTATTATTATACCACGAAATGTATCGATAGTATTATAATAGACGGTGTCACCCTCAAAATCAGTTGAGTAGATTGTGGAATCACCAAATGAAGATCCTGGAACGATTTGAACTTCTGCTAAACTTGCTTTTGCTAACTGAATTAACTCATTTTCTGGTGTTTCGACATTATTTTGCATTGTTTGAATATATAATGATCCATGACGAAATAAGACCCATTGTGCGTGATTACCGTTGTGTGCACTAATTTTATGCTGAGCAAATTTAGTAAAAAATGACGTGGTATTTTCTTCCGATACGTTAGCCATATTGATGAATGAAAGCAATAGAATAACGGCATGCGGCACAGATTCCTTTTTATACTTGTTTCGTGTGAAAGTGAGTCATATAGTATTGCCAGTAAAATAATGATGAAAATATGACAAATGTCGAAAGAAAAAGAAAATCACGAATGAAAATAATTTAGTGACTCATGAATATTACCGCAGTAAAAAATTATTTCATTTCGAAAGCGCACGTTTATAGCACCTGTGAAGATAAAATGAAGACAAAATATTAAATTTAATAGAGATGATATATCACTTGAAAACAACCAATGGTCAGTAGTGTCCAATTTGAAAATTGAATTCAATTGAAATTATATTCTTCAATTGAAATTTCAACTTTCAATTTTCAATTTTCAATTTTCAAATTGGACATGTATGAAAAGTCAAAGGGGCACTGATGAAAAGGTCGTAGTTAGCCTAAAGAAAGAAATGGCACATTTCGAATTATAAATTGCTTGCAGTCATGCAACAAAAGCAAGTGGTTTATATTTGATTGATGATTTTATTCCACCAAAACCACCCAAACCAAATGTTGCGGTTGCAATGATGTTCAAGTTTTCTTTAATGTTTGATAATGTGCAATCATTGAATAAACATATTTTGGATGTTAAATTCGATCAAACGGTTCTATCTGCTTCTATAATCAGTCTTGTTGAAACATGAACAAAACCAAATGATTGCTTCGAAATTGAAGGATTCGAGATAGTTCATAGACGTAATTGTAATGATGCACGAAAATCATTCGGTCAAAGACATATCGAATATATTTTATGAAAATTGGATTGTTGTTGGTCATTTCAATTTAAATTTTTTCATTATATGAAGTCATTCGAAACCGATCGTAGTGTGTTCTAAATGTTAAACCTCACTCTCAACACCCTCAACTAATCTATTTAACTAATTACATACAATAATTAATTAATCAAACATTTGAGGTAAAACTATTTTCCAAAACAATCCAGCTTATATATTCTGTTTTGTTCGATTAAATGAAAACAGCGGAGTTAAAATTTTCAATTAGTTTACCAAAATATTTTGACAAATAAATTTTT
>Ga0209914_1001871_pt1 | contig 19225 bp, 13 predicted proteins | sample ThiBiot_500_plan_FD_183949 | JGI IMG/M metagenome (GOLD analysis project Ga0209914, IMG submission 183949) | Wastewater bioreactor microbial communities from Cape Town, South Africa - Thiocy_cont_500_plan (SPAdes) | ecosystem: Engineered > Bioreactor > Thiocyanate-remediating > Anaerobic-Aerobic...
CAGTAATTTCAATAGAATTATATTACATTCTCGATTATCATGTAAGATTCTTTATTTTTGATATTCTGTTTGACTGTAGTATCTTAGAAGAATGAGATTTCTTCTAAATCAATGTCTGTAAACATTAGATCAAACAGAGAAGCTTTAATTATTCACTTTCATTGAGTTTGTGCAACATCAATCATCAATTTCTAAGTTAAATTCTAAATTGATTATTTATTGTTTATTAGGATTCGTTCATATTTAGGTTTTCTGCAATTACAGCTCACCAACTTATATTTGCCATTGGGTATTGTTTTGACAGATACAATATAATATAGGACTTTAATTATATTTGTTGAGATTGATAATTCTATTATTCAGTTATCAAAGGAATGAAAACATTAGTTATAGAGTTCAAGGATATAATGATGCATATATAATGTAAAGAGCATCATATATTTTACTAGATAATCTTCATTTAATAGTAAGATATTTTCTTCTAATTTTCTAGGTAAATTAATAAAAGAAATTAAGAAACAAGTAAGAATATATAATTATGATATAATAAATTGTTAGACATCTTTATATACTTGTGCGAACTCACTAATATAGGCAAATCTTGTTTATAAAAGAGTCATTTGAAAGATATATCCTGTAAAGGAAGAGAACAGATCAATGTTTTAGGATTGATATATACATATGAAGATTATTTAATAGATTTTGCTATATTTAGCTGATATTTCACCTGTTATTCAATCGATATACTCATTGAATTTGACTATCAATAGTCAAGTATATGAACGTGGCAAGTGTGTCGGAGAAAGTTATTATTATGAAGCTTTACAGATGAATGTTGGCACATCTGGTTCATATACTTTTTCAAGCAGCAGCGGTATCGATACATATGGTTATCTCTATAGAGATCGTTTTAATCCGTTTAATATATCTGAAAATTTACTCTTCCAGGGCGATCAAGGATGCACTAATAATCAATTTAAACTCTTTGCTGATCTTCATTCTAACACTACGTACATTTTAATTGCAACAACGTATGTACCAAATGTTACAGGCTCAGTGGAGATCTTTGCATCGGGCCCAGCAATCGTCACTTTCAATCTAATCGGTGAGCATTTACATATTTTCCTCAACTCAGTCACGAAGAGTATTCAAAATGGAAAGCGCTTATTTGCTTGTTGACAAACCTATTAATCTTATAAATTAATTAATCAGATTGTAGCTAAGATATGAGTATCTCGATCAGATTCTCGATGAATACTGTTGAACTGAAATTTTTCAAAGAATAAATGGATATTATATCTCTCCTAGCTTAACCGTGACATTAGCTAACGCATGATGAGTAAAATAGTTATGTTCAGATTCATGATTTCGAGAGTAATGTTAGTATTGTTGATTTGAGAAAACTGTTTATGAGTAGACACGAGCGTTATTTGGAATTCTTTGTTATTTATTCAGAGTTTAGTTCTTTACTTATTTGGCTGATGAATTATTACATACTCATCAGCCCAGGTGAAAACGAAGCCATCGGATCCTGTTAGTTTCAAATAATTCCGACAGAATCCGAACGGGTTTTAACGAAAAATGTCGGATTGAATCACCTGGGAGTCCATATTTTTGATCAAACAATATTCATTTACTGCTAAGCTAATTTTTCTACTTTTGTAGGCCAATTAATAAAAGAAATAGAAAAAAAATCGAGTGAAAATATATACTTATAATATAATAAATTCTTAACAGTTTTTATATGACAGTGCAAACTAATTACAAATATTCTTCTTTAGTTATGGACTATCTGTAGACTGAAACCGATAGCCAAATCTTGTTCATCATATAGTTATTTGAGGAAAACGTACACAAAGGGAAGAGAATAGGTCAATATTTTAAAAATGATTATTTCCTACTTTTTGGTATATTTAGCTGATATTCCATCTGTTACTAAATCAACATACTCGTTAACGTTGAGTGCAAATAATAGTCAAATATATGGACGTGGCGATTGCATATGGCAAAATTATTACTATGAAGTCATACAGATAAATATTATCAAATCTGGTTCATACACTTTTTCAAGCAATAGCTATATGTATCCATATGGCTATCTCTATAGAGATTATTTTAATTTGTTTAATACATCTGAAAATTTACTCTTCGAGAATTATGGCGGATGCTTTTATACTGATTTTAAACTCTTAGCTTATCTTCATTCTAACACTACGTACATTTTAATTGCAACAACGCTTGAACCAAATCTTGAAGGCCCATTAGATATCTTCGCATTAGGTCCAGATATCGTCACTTTCAATCGTACGAGTAAGTTTCTACAGTATATGAATAAATAATATAAAAACAAAAGCTATAGCAAAATTTGTTTTCTCGCTATTTTCATTATCAATCTGTGATACATCTTAAAATATTTTATCCTAAGCATAAAATAACAGCCTTACAACTGATTTTCATATGCTACAAGTTCAAATTACCTGTATCCAATTAAATCAACATTTAGTTTTTCAAATCATATCATACTGCCACGAACAGTTTCAGAACCCGATATAGAACTATTCTTATTCCTTCCTTGTATTCATTATCGTGTACTTCTTCGATCTTTACACTGTTTCGTTTAAAATTAATGAATGTGCCGTGACACTTATTGAACCTCATTTATACTTCTCTTTTGCCTCTTTCTCGCATAATATTGTTTTGTAAACATTTTAGTATTTACTCAATCAACATATAAATCAAAGCTGATTGCAAGTACTCCAACATACCTTCGACAATGTGGAAAAGGAAAGTATCACTATGAAACTATTCAAGTCAATGTGAAAACGAATGGTGTCTATAGTTTTAATAGTAATAATACCAACATAACATATGGATATATTTACGAGAATGATTTTGATCCATCAAATCCAGATGACAATTTACTTGCAGAGAGTAGTATTAGTTGTGGTCGATACCACTTCAAATTTGGAACTTATCTTAAAATTAATAAGACATACATATTGGTTATAACAACATATGAACCATACGTACAAGGAGAGTTTTCATTGTTTGTAATTGGTCCAAATAATGTCAGTCTAAATCGTACTAGTAAGTATTTCTGATTTTCTATTAACAAATTGCCAGTGACTAACGTGCAAAGTAACTATCAAACTATTTATATATGATTTATTTTTAGTCCAAAATCCAAGTACTTGTACAATCGGTGATCGATGTAAGTCTCATACAAAAACTATTGGTCTCACTCTTGATGATATTTTACGTTATGAAATCTTGCCAAAGACGAGTTTCAATAATCAAAAATTGATTGTGAAAATAAGTGCCGCTGTAACAATGATTATGTTTGCTGGAGGTTTAGTCAATAGTATTCTTTCTTTGATAACTTTTCAAAATAAAGAGTTACGAAAAGTTGGCTGTGGAATGTATCTTTTGGCATCATCTATTACTTCTCTTCTTACAATGTGCATGTTCACAGTTAAATTTTGGTTTGTTATTCTCACTCAAATAAATACAACATCTGTTAGTCTATCTACTTTTCAAGGAGGATGTAAGATTATTGAACCACTTCTTAAAGTTTTCTTATATGTGGACAGTTGGTTGAATGCTTGTGTTGCTATTGAACGAAATGTGAATATATTTAAAGGAGTTACATTCGATAAGAAGAAGAGCAAACGCACAGCTCGATTGATAATCATAATTTTGCCAATATTTGTCATGGGTACAATCATTCATGAACCTATTTATCGTGATTTATTCGAATACAAAACTGAGAAATACAAGCCTATCGAATATGAATTAATGAAAAATTTATCAATGCAAAATAAAACAGAAGAATATGAAATAGAAACCTATGTTTTCTGTATAACACGTTATTCTCATTCCATACAAGATTATAATACTGCCATACTATTTTTTCATCTTGTAGTTCCATTCATAGCTAATTTGTGCTGTGCTTTATACATCATCTTTGCAAGTACTCGACGACGATCAACAGCTCAAACTAAACAAACTTACAAAGAGCATTTTCTTGAACAGTTAAATGAACACAAACAATTATTGATTAGTCCTGTGATTTTACTTATTTTATCATTACCTCGTCTCATCATTTCATTGATATCGGGATGTGTAAATGCATCTGACAATCCTTGGTTATATCTTTGTGGTTATTTTATCTCATTCATTCCATCAATGCTTATCTTTCTCGTCTTTGTTCTGCCTTCAGATTTATATAAAAAAACATTTAAAGAAACTATTCAAAGTTGCAGACGACACATTCTTCAATGATTAATATCTTCGATTTTATGGTTAATATTCGAAAATACTCTGAATAAATATCGTAAAACGATGACAACAATCTTTTGATATGCTTATTGTAATTAAGTTTTGTCAGCAACATTTCGCTCATCGCGTCACATGACATTTTCCTTTTAATCTTTTCCAAATACATTTAAACAATATCAATATTCATTAAAAACTTGAAAATCAAAAAAAGAAATTCGGTTATACACACTGGTGTCATCTAGAAGATGCCTTATTTTTGTGTAAGAAATTAGCTAGAACCTCTGAATTTGATTGATGTTTTGTCAAATTCTATTGAGTAATCATCAAATTATCTTTACATTTTTAGTACTTTATAATCTTGAAAATTTTCGTTGAATATAAGGGCACAAATATCGAGCAAAAAATCACTCAAAAAGCACATAAACAAAATGATCGTGATTATATTTTTCAAACTCAGATTTCGTGCATCTATTCCCTTTTCTGAAAGAAAGGGTTATAGGCTTCTAAAATGGGTAGGAAAAAGTCTTAAAACTTTGTTTGTCCAGTCCAATCAGGAAACAGTATGTATTATAGTGACTAATATTGACCATTTATGGTCCGAAGTTAGTTTGATCAAAGGTAATCGGGTATGGGGAATTCGAATCCGATGTCAGATTTTCAAAATTTTGATGTTGGTATTCTCCAGCTGGAGTGGTACCAACACATAAAATTCCAATTTTCCATAAAGTTTGATCAAAGGTAATCGGGTGTGGAGAATCCGAATCTGATGTTAGTTTTCGACGAAAATCATGTGTTACTGCCGCTTTTAAAATTTACTACCTAGTATTTTCTCTCGTTTTTTTTTGAAAATTCATGAAAGCCTTGTTCTTATTTTTAACTTTGTCAAAGAGAATGTCTTTCGAAATGTAAATTTGACCAAAAATTGAAATCTTCCAAAAGAAAATAGACTTCATGAATCAAAATAGAGACGCCGTTGTATTCCCGTTCGATACTGTTTGATCGTTCGTTGAAGTTCTTTTCGATGGTAAAATAAAAACAATAAAAGTAATCATTGACTGAATTCATACATTTCAATGTATAAGTAAGAATTAAACGTGGCATTCCTAGAAGAACTAAACGCAATAGGAGCTGTAATCAAATGTTTAAGTTCTTTTAATTGTTTCCATAGCATTTCTCTGTGTAAGTACATTTATCATGAATAATTAATTGTTGACGAATTTTTGTTCGTATAAGAATAATTACTCAAATCAGATTGATTAAAAATGGAAACCATATATTATTTGATTATAAAGTCGTAAATGTGATCCATAATTAACAGTACACCATATTCTCGTGATACTATCATCATTATCTGTTTCGTCAATTATATGCTGATAGACAAGATCATCAATCCGAAACTAAATTGTACAATCGTTGATTGATGATAAACACGAACATTTGTTTGAATATGATAGCCTAGAATAGCATCAAGTGAGAGGCCAAATCCATTGGTACTAAATTGACATCGATGTCCGAAGAAACATGCTTGACACATACAAATCGATTTCGTTCGACATTTACGATGATTTTGTATGCAAGTACCATTATTTTCACATTCGTTTGAATTCAAACAATGAAATCTTAGATTATGTATCATAAAAACAAGATAAATTTAACGATTGATTTTGACATAGGAAATACAAAAGGTTTATTAGACATTAATTGGCTTATAAAATTACCAATACTAATCTGAGAACTTTTGGTTGCAGAGCTAAATATTTACATGGATAATGTTTCTTGGTTAGCAAATATATTCTATACTTTTGTGAAACACAAACTGAAAGGGAGTGTTGAAGTTTAAGAGTAGAAAATTTGGACCCCCCCCTCCCCACTTACGTGACGGACTTTAACCAAGATAATGGACATCACCAACGTGACAGAAAATACGGATTTAAGCATAATTAATGTAGACATTTTCATTTGCTGATATTCGATATACTATTACATAGCTAGTGTACCATGTTAATTCTAATCTTTTCAGAAGAATTTAACTTATTGAAATAAATAAAATATCCTTATACTGATCTAAATTTCCCTTGCATTGCAAAAAAATGAATAGCTAATTCGTGTTTCACATTTTTCAATCCGGAATGGATCGCGCTGGCAAGCTTTTTTTTATTTTCTCTTCATGACTTTAACTATAGTTGTTTTTTTTCGTTCTCCTATTATAACAAATCTCACTCTGGGACATGAATGATAAGACATTTCTTAATCTTAAAAACAAAGATAACAAAAACGAGAGATTTTATCAGCATACATATCTTTGTTTTTTTTTCAAATATAATTCATAAAAACAATGGCAAAATTTCATATAGAGGATTTAACCACAACTGATAAAATACAAGATTTACAAAGTTATCTATCCAAATTTGGCGAACTAAAAATCTGTCATATCAATCAAGGTAAATTCAATTTTTGCAAAATAATAAAACATAATTCAATGCAGAAGATCATTCGAAGCCACATGCTGTTGCACAATATCAGGATTTGCAATCAATTGACAATCTTATGCGAAAGGAAAATCGTCCACACATGCTCAATAATCATCCTATTCATATTTATCGTGAATTACGTGCAATACCTAATTTCAAAATCTATCGAATGCATAGAAATATATGCACGTTATCGTTTGGAAAAAAGCTACCCTCCGGCATACCAATCAGTGAATTAAATCATCATTTTGGTCAATACGGTACAATTATTCGTATCGATGAAACTAATATGAAAATCACTTTCGATGAGTATGCAGAAAATATTATTTTTTGTATTTCAAAAGAAATTAAGTTCTATTCTCTAGTTATGATTCGGTGGATCGAGCTATTCTAGCTAATCCTCATAAATTCAAAGGAATTTCATATAGTGTCGAGAAATGTTTAGATTCAGCACTTTTGTATGATCAAAATGAACCTGTACTTGCTAAAGCACAAGACAACTCGAAACCATTGAGTTCAAGTTCTTTGACTACAGTCAACGAACCTGGACTTGTAACTACAAATCAATTATCTAAAATACCGATAAATGAAGGTAGATCACTCATAGTTTCGTGTTCAATGTTTGATTTGAATTTATTTTCAAGTATATTCGAATTTTCCCAATGATGTTCCACCGGAGTGGATTCCTCAAAGTTTTCGAGCAGGAGAAGCTGGAGGTCAAGGTGAAGTACGCATCGTATACTATAAAAATAATGAACAACAATTAGCAGCTATAAAAATCTATCAAATTGCAGCTAAAAATAAGAAAATTGGCAATGATACCGAGAAATATAATAAAGAACGACGAATGCGTACACATCGAGAGTTAACTGCTTTAAAGAAATTGCAAGGTAAAGTAAGATTTTAAAGGGTGTCATTTAAGTGGTCAGTAGAATAAATGAAACGGTCAGTAAAAGAGAAAAATAGAAAAACAGTAGAATTATTGAATGGCCAGTAAATAATTTGATCGGTCTATATTAAAATTGAAATGATCAGTAAAGAAATTGATAAGGAAAGTAAAGAAATTTAAACGTGTGCAAAGATGGCCTATTTTTTTCTTCGTTCTGTAACTTTTACATGTCCAAAGTGTTATCTGTTTGCAATTTTCCTCGTCCCGTTCAATGAAAGATTTTTCCTATATGGATTTCTCCTTAATGAAAAAGGATTCTACCACATCCAGGTACTATTCAAGACCTATATAAACTCGTGAATTTCTGTATTATACTATCATCAAGATAGCCAGTTAATGGCTTCACAAATGGAAGTAACACAAGTCGATCAATATGAGAGTGACGAAGATGTTATTGAAAATAACGATTCAATCAAAGAAGTCAAGAAGGTTCATAGGAAGAGACGAACAAAATTTTGGATTGAAGACAAAACATTTGAAACACCCTTATATACCAGCTCGTGATTCAGATTCGATTCCTCAAAAAGATTTGAATCAATATAAGAAACAAAGATTTACCACCTTCAACCAGTTCAAAAAGTCGTTTGATATTTAGTGTCTGGAAATAGAACATGATTTAAGTTGGCGAAAAGCGAAGTGTAACTGTCCGGCATTTCTCAAGAACTATATATGTAAACATGTTGTTGGGATGGGTATAAGATTAAAGCATTGCAAGCCTCCATTTGCAGCAAAAACGGTTCCCATCGGAGAAAAACGAAAACGTGGCCGACCAGCTAAAGTTAAAATGGCTCTCTTGGTGCAATGAAGTCTTCCTTTCATTCTTTCTGTAGATATATGAAATTCTTTTTGTTCTACTTAAATAAAGTTTTCACTGGTAACTAATATATTTTACTGATAAACTAAATTTTTTACTGACCGAAATTGAATTTGTTACTGATCAATTTTCTTTTTTTACTGCCAAAAATCAAATTTTTTTACTGCTAGTTTCATCAAATCTACTGACCGTTTCTCAATAATTTACTGCTTTTTTTCAAACTGACCAATTAATATATTTACTGACCATTTCAATATTTTTTTACTGCCAATTCAATTATTTTACTGACCACAAAACATATTCCCAAATTGAATAAAACATTTTCTAAAAATAAGATATTGAGATAAACATCAATTCAATTCTTTTAGATGATGTTACACAAAAATTCTGATATATTACAGTATGAGTAAGTCGATGCTAATGATTTGAAAATGAATGGATATTTGGACAAACAACAACATTCATATAAGTAATATTTAAGATGTTAGAACGTTGAAATGGCAACAACAGCAATTAGTACTATTTGTAATAAGAAAATCGATGCTGTAGATTCTTCTTCAATTTACCACTTGATAAATCTATTCATGGTTTTGATTTTAATTTATAAATTATAAAGCTTTTCTAGGACAGAAAACGATTGCTTCATCAATCCTTTACTATTAAACTTGAATTCTAAGAGTTATACTAATTAGAAACATGAAAAGAAATTGTAGACGACGACTGAAATAATGTTCGAGTAAACGCCGCATTTTCTTCACGCTTATTATTTTCGTGTTCGAAGTTTCATCGGTTGACAATAATATATGCAGCTGAATAAGAAAAAGTGCTTCATGATAATGCATAAAAATAATTAACAGTATATGATGAATATATGTTTCATTCAGGACACGTAGTAGTATTGTTAAATATGAGACATTTTATTCTTCAAATTCACTTTAAATTCATTGATATCACCTGAATGAATATTTATGTTTATTTATAGGCGAAATTAAATGAAACTAATTACAAAAAGCATGTTTAGATTAAAAAACGTGATACACCTAACCCAAAATAGGAGTTGGTGTGTGAAGATTTTCCGGCCGCTTTTTCAGGTACTCTACTTCACCGCCGTGCTTACAAATAGCAACTCGCATCATGGCGAGCATGTTGTGTGCTGCAGTACTGTGGTTATGTACACCACCATAGAATGCCGTCGTGCCATCCTTACCTACTTGACTCTTGAGTAGAGACAAACCACCTGGATGCGAATCAATAAAATTGCTGACATCATGAATGAAACCAGCGATCAACACGAGTTCACGACCAACATCTTTATTGGCCAACTCTTGATATTCTTCGAACGAAATTATGGGCAACATACCATTATCCTTAGGCCATACAATCGTTTCTCCAAATTCGTTCAACGTTTTACGCATCATAGCATAGCGACCTTTTCGAATTTCATTCTCAGGAAATTTCTTGAGATTACTAGCGAGACCGAGTTTCATGAAAATCCAAATCGTCCACTTGGTAGGATCGTATTGAAACCATTTAAGTGCATTACGATAGTCGGAAGGAAACTCATGATGAAAATTATGATAACCTTCACCGAGTGTAACGAGAGCCGTGATGAAATGATCTCGAGGCGTGTGCCGATCATCGAAGGGTGCATCGCCCAAATAGTGTGCCAATGAATTAACACAGAATGTTGCATGATGAACAAATAAAAGACGAAGTACACTGGCGTAAAAATAGCCCCCACGATAGTCATTCCATCCGAGTCCGCATACGAGAATAGGCACAAGAAAACCCATGGTAATGTTTAAGACAAGAAGATTTCTGTGTTGCCATTGAACACTTTCATCACGAGCCAAATCAATCGTATCGACGATACCATGTTTTCGACGTGGATTAAACAGCAACCATCCAATATGAGAATGGAAGATACCTTTGTGCGCACCGTACGGATCAAGATCGGTGTCTGTGTAGCGATGATGAGCTCGATGACCACGCGCCCACCATTGAACAGATCCTTCAATAGCACCAGCAGCCAGTGCGACTAATACGTAACGCAGTGGTAGACACGCCTCATACGATCTGTGAGCGAAGAGACGATGATAACCAGCAGTGATGCCGAGTCCGGTGAGAATGCCCCATAATAAAGTAAAAACAGCTGTCTGCCACACGAAAGAAGTAGTACAAATGCCGTAAATGGCGATGAAAGGCTCGCTGCCAAGTACTATTGCTTTAGGCCAATTGATTTCCTTATACCAATTCGACCAGACTATGGGTGGTAGTTCCGATTCGTTCAATAAGGTTCTTGTCACATAATTATTCTTAGTGAAATCTTCGTTCTCTTCTTTAGTAGTCATTTTTGATTGTGATGACGATGAAGATTGTTTGACAGTCGGTATCGATAAATTCAATGGTTTTGGTATGTAAGGTATAGCGATACCACCGTCTTTGGATTCGTTTGCAGAAAATATCATGTTGTGAAAGGATACAAAGGCAACAGCACAATATTTTATACTATATCTAAAACATGATCAAGTTTGTAAAACAGAATCACAAAGCAATGAGATTATACTGGAACTATGGCAAAGAACATCAGTTTAAAAAATGATCACTTTCATATCATACTCCATGTTAGTTGTCGAGCCTGACTCTATTCTAATCTTACACATGTGGGTCACAGATTCATATGTGTCATATGGAAGTAATTTAAGAAGATTGGGCATATGTTATTGTAAAACAATATGGATAATACGGGACAACCCTGTTCGAAAGAAGTCTCATTCGAAGTTCAAACTATAAATCGCATAAGGTTCCTTGGCATTCGTTATTTTTGACAATCTTGAAGATTTAAGACTACGGCATCTGTTCTACAATTGAAAATTTGGAGGAAATTATCCATATCTGCCTACTTCAAAGTTAAGATAGATCTCATTTATATTTTCTAGTGTATCTATGTGTCTAGCAAACAAATTATAATAAATAATGACGCATTTCAAAATCGCTAACAATGATATATAAAAATGATTGATTTTTTAATGTAGGAAAGTATTCATTACTATTCGACTTACGTATAGATCATACAATAAGAGAAAAGAAAGCGACGAATATATCCATTAAATGTCATTTTTTTCCTTTGAAAAGCCATCTTACTCATTTTGAGAAACATGATTGTTGATGTATATAGCGCCGAAATCGGACTCTTATTCATACATGTGATAGATATTTTTGTGTCTATCACGTGTATGACAGATTAAAAAGAATACGCATCATTAGTACTACGGTCTGAAGGGAAATATATTATCGTCAACTCACAAGATATCATCGATCATACCAAATAATTGTTTCACTTTGCTAATGAAAACATAAATTAAATACATTTCAAATACTCGTTCCCGCTCTAGTGAATTCTGAATAGCGTTTCATTACGACGTATATATACTTTTTTTCACTATTTATGTGCTTTTTTATTCTCTTACGCTTCATTGAGTTTCATATACCATTATAAAACATACATCACTTTTTTCTTCTCCATTCAATTATTCATGAATCATCACTGTGTCATATGTTATGTATACAGTAGTAACGAAATTACTTATTTATCGGCGTCATCTATACTTTGAGTTCATTTTCTAAGTGTAGTGAAATATTCTTCAGAGTTTTGATATCATTTGTATAAAGAGCCTGATGTATTCTTTATAAGACTAAAATTAATGGCATCGCATTATAAACTGATGTCGCACAACACAAAAGATGCACACATATCTTTTTTGACATTACGAACGAAAGAAAGTCAGAAGAAAAGAAAACACAATATTTGAATTTAAGAAGAATGTCCATTATTGACACAGACGTGTTACAAACAGCGTAGGAGAACAATCTCTATTCATGGAATCTTTGATAATATATTTATTTTTATGCTGTTGGCATCGTGTAGTGATGTCAAATCGACGAAAACGGGCGTCTTTATTTTATTACGCCAATTGTAGTTTAAATATTTATGATCAATCTGAGAAATATGGGTGAAAAATTTCGATTATGAATTAAAAGTATTTAAGAAGAAAGATAACTATTATATTCAATAGGATCTTTATAAGCGAAATAAAATCAATGGCCACTTCGAGTACCCGTAGCGAACAAAATGAATGACGTCGAAAAATAAATTTCATTCGAAGCTGAACAAGCTATCGATACTTCCGAACGAAATGTACAATATACGAGCGACGTTTTGCAGAACAAGAAATTTACAACAATTGAATCAATACATGAAGATGAAAAACCCAGGTCAACCAATCCGACCAAATCCTACAAGATTTCGGGAGACGGAATCACATCGGATTCCGTCAGACAAAGATGCAAAATTGATGAAACGTTACAAATCTGACGCGAAGTCTTTTAAGCTATTTATCCATCGTAAATTATGTTATAAATGATAATTGAACAACGAGATATAGACGAAATCGTTGAGGGTGAAAGACTCTTGAAGAACCAGCTGTATTTCCCCGAAATATCAAAAAGGCAGTATTCATAGTTTTATGATAGGAACGGTAGGAATTTAGCTGTCAAGCTAACAACTTTACATACAAACCTTTAGGTTCAAGTAGAACCTATAAAGGTCTACTTTACTATTCACTTTTCTTAAAGCTTTCACGTACTAATAGTCATTTTCACGACTATCGAATCCTTTATTTGAAAGTCTGATATAAAGATCTCATTTTGCTTTATCATTCACACATCGCAATCATTTAAATGTGTAGAAAATTTCTGTCTTTAAAATTTAGGCCTCTGAATATTAATGTATCAGCTGCAGGCTCAAAAGATCAGTCTTGAAGCTAATATGACATGTCTAAACGAAGATTTTCTGAAATACGAACAGAAAGAGAGTGTAAAAGTATAATGGTAGAACATTTGGATCCTCTTCTCACAGACGTCACTCACATAAAAGATATAGGTAATATCAGAAACCGAACTGCTATTACAGGCGTTACTGGCATTCCAGAATTACCAACATTACAGACATAATTTCAGAACTGATCTATCTATTTCAGTGATCTGAACATATTTTATAACTTAATTTTCCTTAACAGTCAACATTCGATTAGCATACAAACAAAATAAATTAGTTCTACAAATCAATTTGAAACTCCACTTTAATTAGTATTTTCCAAACTTCTCAATCAGTTCCTGTTTCACATTTTTAATCCTGAAGCGATTGCGCTAACCAACTGTTTAAATTTGAACGCGAAATACGAGTGTGAATTCAAATACATCGGAATAATAACCATAATAGTGGTATTAAAAGTATCCATTTTCTTTATCGATATCTCGATATATTCTCACGAGTGTTTCCTGCTCAAACACTAAAATCTCAATATTTTCTCAATTTTCAGAACTTTTTACGCGTTAATCATGCATTTTCTCAAATTCAAATCTAATAATTCGGATAACAAATCAAAACCTTAAATAGTACATCATGTGCAAACATTTTCATATCCCACTTCCTACACACTAGATATCGTCCATCTACGATACGTTCGCTATCTCTAAAGTACAATTTCAATTAAAGTTCACAGAAATACTCTTTTCTTCAAAACTCAATGAAAAAAATAAATAGACAAAATGACGACTACAAGCCGTTTTCATTTCATGCAATCAAAGTGAATGTAACTGTCAAAAAATTTCAAATTAATCAAGCAATCTATATCAAAAATATTAATATTGTCATTTATTACGATGAAATGTAACAAACGCACACAAGAGCATACTTATGAATATCCCCTAAGTTACACCTATTCGTAATCGATCTTAAACCAGAAAATTAAAATTTAGATTTCAATCACCACAACACTGTGAGATGGTTGTTTGTCTTCTTCAGGCGCTCGAAATGTTGTGCATCTTGAGCTCCGATTTTATTGTACCGCAGATTGAGTGTAGTGAGTGTCTGTATGAAAGAGACAGGAGTGAGATGATGGTAAAACATGAAGGAGTGATGATCTCACTGTATTGTTTCGCAATGCTTGATCCAAATATCGTGCACCTTGATCTCCGATTTGATTGACGTTAAGGTCGAGTGTAGTGAGTGTCTATATGAAAGAGACAGGAATGAGATGATGGTAAAACACGAAGGAGTGATGATCTCACTCTATTGTTTCGCAATGCTTGACCCAAATATCGTGCACCTTGATCTCCGATTTGATTGACGTTAAGGTCGAGTGTAGTGAGTGTCTGCATGAAAGATACAGGAATGAACGGATGACGAAGAAGATGATGAGATGTCACCTACGCGGACAAAGGATGGATCTCTGCGTATACATTTGTGTTATTAGTTAGACAAGAAAGTAACGCTTCTGATTTGACCGGTAAGTGTACTGAGTGAATGTGCAAGCTATATGAAGGAGTCTCTGGTAAGTATAGATGTGCATGATGAGTCCCGAGTAGAGAGTGTGTCTCAGAAGATGTATCTTTTTTTGAGAACTGTGAGGCAATTGCTGATGTCAGATGAATGGATTTTGATTGTTGAGTTATAGGACTGGTACTCAAACGTTGAGCTGCATTGTATATTTAATTGCTCAAGATTGATGCATCATCCTAATGCTCGAATGGCTTAAATAGAATGATTATTTGATGTCTAGTGTATTGTTCAGTCTGGATACTAATGTGCTTCGAGATATTTTTTGTACGAAATAACCGATTGGGTCGTTTATTTCAGAGAAACAAATGTATCATCACAAATATAACATCAATTGTTTGCTTTTGATGTCAATTGAGATGACTTGTTTTCCAGTCGGTTTCTTTACATATATGTTAGTTGCACTTGTAGTAAATATTTAGCATATCAGGAAACGTTTGGAAAAGGGAAGAAAAATAATTTAGACTGAAAAAGACGTGGTCACATTCAAGAGCTTTTGTTTATCAGGAGGGGAAAGTAAGGTGTTTAGTGTGGAAAGAAAATAGTATTGGATTTATTTCTTTTGGTTTTCAAAATAATTCACAATTGCAGTTGGTTTGTGAAGCTTCATACTTCGAAAAGTTCAATCATTATTTTGAAGTGACGATGACTGATCATCTGCTTTGAAATCATATACATCGTGTAAGCTGTTAGTTATTGTTTTATGACGCTATTATTGTGTTACTTTACTTTGTTAGAGAAACTAAGAAGATGTAATGATTTACCCGGTATCGTTGGGAAGAATAAATTATTTGGTTGAGACGTTGGCACACATTAATAAAGGATAGATATAAACTTTTGTCATTTAAATGATCCAATATTCGGTAGAGCATTTCGATTGGTAAGTTTTGAAGTGTGAGAGACATTTTCATTGAATATACATAATCAGATGCTTATAATAAGTGAAAATACTGTGAGAATGTATATGAAATCTAAAATTTTTCTTTTTTTCCCAATAAATATGAAATATGCTTACATAGGGAAATTCCCGCTGTTGCAATTACAATAAATACTGCTTGACGAATGGTGAAATAGTAGGAAGATAAACAAAGCCAATATCGGTTATGTAGTAAAGATGGCGGTAAGTATCTTGAGGGTGTTGAGACAAGCTTCCATGACCGGTTTCAACTTCTGCTACTGGACTTGCGAGTTTACATCATTGAAGGCTGTTGAATGCAGATGATTGGATCTGATATGTTTTGACTATATTTTTATCTGAAATATAGAATAATTGTTGGTTTTGTTTTTGTTTGAACAAACAGTAGAAGGATGTCATATTCGTGTGCAATTTGTAGGTGTTTTCAGTTATAGTTCGTTTATGTTGGGTTTCTTGTATTGTTTCTACAAGATAAGAAAATTGACTTAATCAAAACTGGATGATAGAAACATATAGGTGTCTTGTGGTGGTGATTCGTTAATAAGTATTTCTTAGGCCGTTTATTGATAAGTTCATGGGTGTTTGCGCGATGGTTTCGATTTCCAACTATAAATTTGATATCGTTGCATATATGTTCGATGAATGTTTGCTCATACATATGATACATGTCTCGTTTGAAGGATGAAAAACGTTTTTCATGTGTGTAATAAATAATGAGCTTATTTGATGTAGTAACTTCGTCTGTTGGTTTCGATGCAGTTGAATGATTTTGTTTTTCTTATTGTTCGATATATGTTGAATCCTTTTCTTATTTATGTGTGTTCTAGTTTCTACGGGATTCACTTTTTCTGATGTTAATCTTGCGGTAATGTTTTGACGTAATAGTTGATATTGTTTTCGATGATTTAGAAATGATACAAATGACGATTGAGGAATATATGTTTGTAAAAGTTTTCGAAATTGCTTTTCAGTAAATACTGGTGGATAACTAGAATGTGAATGTATATTGAAATAATGAATTTAGAGGTAATTTCGGATAGGTTACTAATTGTACAAAAGGATTAATCTTATATATCGTTGTTCATTCTGGGATGATTTCAATGTTGGTGAATATCGAACAGATCGCGTTAGGGTGTGTAGTATAATATTTCCAAATACATGTCGAGGATGATCGGATAGAAATGGTGTAACATACGGTTTAGCGGCGAGCTTATGATAAACTTCTGTTACGAGATGGTCATTAATATTCTCAACTTTTGGTTTCTTTTTACTTTTTTATTTCTATTAACATAAAGAGCATTAATAATACAACAGAACCCATGTAAACGAAAAAGTATTTAAAAGAACTTTTAATTAATTTACATATTAATTAAGTAGAAAAAATTAACTTTTCAAACTTAATATCACTTTTTCAAATAATATTTTTCAATTTTCTAACTTTCATAATTATTATTAATTACTTTGTCGAACAAACAGTTTTTATAATTAATTTTTGACACTATTTCAATTACTTTAAAGTAATTTTGTTTCATGAAGTCGATGAAATTAATTTTTACTTTTTAAGTATAATTATGTTAATCATTTTTAAATGATGAAGGAAAAAAGAGAATCTTTCTATTGTTCCAATCCAAAAGTTTGTTTTAAATCATTAATTTTTCTAGTATCAATATATCCATCGATCATATTCAATACTTGCAATGCGTCTAATACAGAGTCAACTAATAAATCTTGATCGATATCAATTGCTGATAAATGAATTCGCATTAATGTATAAGCAGATACAATTGATTGTTCTCCATTTTGAACTGCACGACATAGTTCATCAACCATTTTGATACTTTCAAGATCAGACGTTCCATTTGATTGACATATTTCATTAATTTCGTCGATAACAGCATAAAATTCTTTTGAAATTTGATCATACCGTTCTTGAATCTGTTGACATTCTTGTTCAAGTTGAATTTGTTTTTCTTCATAAGATGTTAAACTATCTTTTCCATTTAAAACAGTTTTAACAAATTCAATCAATGATCCACTTTCAATGACATCCGAAAGAAAGTTACTTCGTTCCAGTAATCTATTAATATTTTCTTCAAGAATTTTTCTTCCATGAGTCACGCAAATACTTCGTACTTTCCATGACAATATCGAAAGCGGTGGTCCTTGTTCACGATATTCTCCCATTTTTGTTTTACAATCATTGATTTGTTCATTTAGTTTAGTTACAACTGTTTGGATTTCATCTTTGATCGTTTGCCAACTTTCAGTAACTTTAGATAAAACATCTTTTCCTTGTTGTAATGTGTCTATTATTGTTTGTGTTTGCTCAGATGTGAGAACAACACCTGTTTCGTCTGGATTATTCATTCGTTCCATGAATTTATTAAGATTATTTCGAGCACTTGCTGCAAGATCACCAACATTCATATCTCGAAATTTCTTTGTAAATCGAGAGATTGATCTCTTTTTCTCAGGTAATTGTTCGCGAAATGATTGTATTTTATTTTTGCAACTATTTATCTGTTCCATCATATTCGTTGCTGTTGAATTAGCAGGAACGTTCGTCGACAATTTTTTTACGACTTCAAGTGAACTTGCAAGTGCTTGATCTTTATTGAATTCTGAATGTACTTTTGTTATTAATGCTACTAATCGTAATAAATCAATAGTTCCTTGATTGATTTTGCATTCCGATGTTTTAGCTTTTAATTCTGTTGAAATTTGTGAGAAATGATTTTCTAATTCGTTTCTTTTTTCTAATAAATTTTCAATTCTTTCTCCAGTTGCTTCTAACAATAATTGTGAATGAATTTCAACCAATTGAGATCGTGATGATTCAACGAATGTTTCCAATTGATCGATAAAAACAATATTTAATTCATTACCAAGAGTCATTAAAGTCTGTTGTTCATCTTTATTCATGCCAAATTCCATTACTCGCCAACTTTTTATTACAAATTCTGATAGCAAATTACTTGAATCAATGAAACCAATTTCAATTTGTGTTTTTGTTATTGAATAAGAAGCAGATAATTCTTGTAGAATGGCAATCAGTTTTTCCGGTAACAAATCATTAGCTTTAGCAATCGTTGTTGATAAATCTTTAAATGAAACTAAAGCTGTATCCGGTTGTAGCTGTTGAATCATTGTTGTTACTGTAGTTCGTTCAATAATGGCCATGTTTTTTTATATTATTGAAAAGATCGAACGAACATACACTATATTATATATGCATACATTTCCTTTTCGCCGAGAATATGATTTCTTCTGTACATTTCTTGGAGATTGAATGACGTCATCACTCCCACGTTTTTTTTCCTTTCCTCGACAAAAATCTCAGCAGGAACATGATTCATTCGAAATCGCCGACAATTCTGATTCCTTTTCTCGTTCCTAT
>Ga0209914_1001889_pt1 | contig 19072 bp, 15 predicted proteins | sample ThiBiot_500_plan_FD_183949 | JGI IMG/M metagenome (GOLD analysis project Ga0209914, IMG submission 183949) | Wastewater bioreactor microbial communities from Cape Town, South Africa - Thiocy_cont_500_plan (SPAdes) | ecosystem: Engineered > Bioreactor > Thiocyanate-remediating > Anaerobic-Aerobic...
CGACATCATATCGAATGGATAGAGAATAAGAATACGTTCCCATGTTTCGGCTGCTTCACGAAAGTATCCTTTCGAAAAATCGAGTAGTGCGTGAACATGTAAATTAACATATTCGTTCGATGATTTTCTATCGCCAAGTGACTTTAAAGTTTTCGAATGAAGAGATGAGGAAGCAGATGCTGTTCCCATTAGATCAAGACCCGTTGCTAGAATACGACTTGTTATACATGATGGATCAGATGAAAGAAGACGAGTTAATGTTGATTCAATACCACCTAATTGTGCATCATTATACCTCAAAAGAAAAATGGTTTCACTCGTAGTCTTCGAGATGAAAATCGACTTACCAAGCCGTATATTGTGTAAGAGCAGCATCGAATAATTGAGCTGTTTCATTGCTGGTTGTATCGATAGGAATACCATCATCATGCAAACACTTTACATCACGCCATTGATCTCGAAAGGGCATTCTTTATGTAGAGAGGTGTGTCTACGTGTTAGAAATGTAAGTTAATATGCGAACACGATAAAAACTCAAGTGCATAAATAAACAGAATAAAAAAAAACCTTTCTTTTCTTTCCTCTAAATACGTATGCATGCATGCATACATATCAAACAATGACAATCACAGGTTATTTTATTAGCCAATTATAATATTGATTGAGCTTTACACAAATACAATCGGATAAATTAAAATCTGACAATGATGTCTACCGTGCAAAATTTGTTTCCATTTTGAGTCTTCACGTGCACCTCAATAACGCATTGATGTCATCTTCTCGTTTTCAACACACAATCTTATCACTAAAACACTACCTGCTTTCCCCTCATTAACCAAGAAAATAGAAATTAACTTAGCACCATTCATGGGACAACGCCACCCATCATTTCTCCGAAACACTGACTGCCAATGGGACAAATCATTCTTGAACTTGAATTATTACTTCTCCTTCTACCCTACAGCACAATATTTGACTATACTATACCATCGCTATACAAAACAAACACGTATTCACTGTCATTTATACGCAATAGAGAACTTGCCACAAAAAAAGGTTCATACCAGAGAAGTACATAAGCCGAGTGTGACCCTTTTATTTCTCAAAATTATAGCCACACAATTTATCAAAAGACTACAGATAGAAATTTCAAAACGGGAGTATTCTATGATTTCATGAACATTATCTGGAAGACATTGTGATCATTTACGATACAATTCCAGATGAAGTTTAGTGAGTGTCTATGAGAAATTAACAAGAGTTAATAAAAACAAGATTCCGACTTTTCTCTCTTACCGAGTTTGATTTTAATGCTTCAGCTAAGTATTCTGCACCTTTATATCCAATTTGATTACCCAAAAGATTAAGTGTAGTAAGTGTCTATGAGAAATTAACAAGAGTAAATAAAAACAAGATTCCGACTTTTTTCTCTTACTGAGTTTGATTTTAATGCTTCAGCTAAGCATTCTGCACCTTTATCTCCAATTTGATTACCCGAAAGATGAAGTGTAGTGAGTGTCTATCAGAAGTTAACAAGAGTTGATAAAAACAAGGAGATTCCAACTTTTCTATTTTACCGAGTTTGATTTTAATATTTCACTTAAGTATGCTGCACCTTTATATCCAATTTGATTCCATTCCAGATGAAGTGTAGTGAGTGTCTATGAGAAGTTAGCAAGAGTTGATAAAAACGAGGAGATTCCAACGTTTCTCTCTTACTGAGTTTGATTTTAATACTTCACCTAGGTATTCTGCACCTTTTTCTCCAATTTGATTCGAGCCAAGATGAAGTGTAGTGAGTGTCTACTAGGAATGATCAGTAGTTGTGGATGATATAGAGAGAACTATTTGTTTTATGTTGAAAGATAGTTGTATGTTAATGGAGAAGTATGAGTCTAGTATAAACGGAAAAACTCAGTATGCATTGATAAACGGTTAAAACTTGGTTGAAAAGCCCCAGTGACTTTATAGAGCAATGAACTGATGTTACGATCGATTTACAAAGAAAATGTGTGGAAGTATGCGAGTATGAGATAAATTAATAGTGTGTAGGCGGACAACTGGAATATGAATTGATCGTATAGTGAATTGTTGAGGAAAGAAATGTGTCGTACCTTATTTTTTCGTAATGCATTGGCGAGAATTGAAATACCCGCAAATGTGAAATTGTTAGACGATAAGTTTAGTTGGTGGCATTTCCTATGGATAATAATCTCAGTAACGATTGTGTCCATGTCGGAATCGTTTAGTTTTATATCCTTCAAGTCAATATCGAATAGTGGATTGCAAGAATGAGCTAGGCGTTCTTCGAGAACAGGATTGGGTAACGCAGATCGAAATGATTTTTTAGATAAAGATACAGTTGATACAGGTCGAAATTGAATATTTTGTATTGCACCGAGTACGGGTACATTTGAAGATATTACAAGTGAATCAGAAAACTCGAAAGCTGGTTGAATTTCGTTTAATTCGATGATATGTAAACCCTTTCCTTTATTGACACAACTAGCTACAGTAAATTGACGAGCAGGAAGAAGTAAGATTTCTCCTTCTGATTCATACGTTGAATGTTGATGAATTTGTTTGCTCGAATGGGAGTTAATAATAAATAATGTTCTTTTACCAGTTTTATTAAGAAAAAGTTTATTTTCGAATTGAGTAGCCATTTTCATACAAGAAGAAAATCCATGCCATACAATAGTTGCACCAACGGGGTATTGTTTCGTTAAATCCATATTAATACCTCGATAAACGATTAGATGAGTTGATGGTAGACGTGATAATGCTTTCAAAATGAGCCGTAAATAAAGAAGCCAAGGTTTTAATAGCTGTCGATTTGTTGATCGAAGAGCTTTGTTGAGAATATAAAATAATGAACATTCGCTTGGCTGCCATTCGAGTGTATACAATCGAATAGAATTCGACTCGTCTTTAGTCAAACCTTCTTCTGGTTCATTGGAATTCATCTTCACAGTCTGAACCATAGTTGTAATATAAGGCATAATGGGCTGAAGTGGAAGGATAGCTTTATCGATTGATACTAAAGGAGTATTTTCATACTCTAGAATCGGAGAAAATGTATTAAGTGTCGGTTCTTCATCTACGTCCAGAAATCGAAGTTCATGTTTTGGTTGTCTAATATCTCTTGAAGCCATGAATATAAATTGTTTACCGTGTCTATTCAAAAAATGAAGAAAGTTACGATCTCGTTTCATTGATGCTTATCTTATCTTTATTCAACAACATAAAATAAAACATTTACCTTTAGTGTTAAACATAGAAGCTTCAATTAGTAATTGCAATGGGTATCGGAGCTTCAGATCCATCGAAATCCATCGATGAAAATTTAGAATCTTTATCTCTCGTTTGGCTTGATGCAACTGTTGACAATTCGAAAGAAAATCTCAACGTTCAAAAACAACTTCGTTCAGTAATTAATTTCTTAAAAACATTTCATGATGAAATCGAATGTGAAAATTATATTCGATCAATACCTGAAGATGATCGAATGTTATTGATTGTCAGTGGAGGATTAGGTCAAAGTCTAGTTCCTCGAATTCACATGCTTCGAAAGATTCTTGCAATTTATATTTTCTGTTTTGATAAAAAGAAACATGAAGAATGGTCACGACAATATACTAAAGTCAAAGGTTTATTCACTCAAAAACAAGATCTTGTTAATCAAATTCAATCAGATCGTGTACGACGAAAGAAAGGTGAAGAACCATTTTTGTTTACTATTCAAGGACAATCGACAACTGAATTAAATGGTGAATTTGTTCATTCACAAATATTTCTCGATGTTCTCCTTCGAATACCACCTGATCAAGCCGACAAAGACGAATTAGTTGCTCGTTGTAATAAAACTTACAAAGGAAATGATAGTGAATTAGCTATTGTCAGTGAATTTAATAGAAAATATTCAATGAATAAAGCATTATGGTGGTATACAAGAGAATCATTTGTCTATCGAATGTTAAACAAAGCACTTCGAGTACAAAACATCGATGTACTCTTTCTATTTCGATTTTTTATTAAAGATATTGAACAACAATTGAAAGCCAATCAATGTGCTTCGACTGTTCAATTGTATCGTGGTCAACAAATGTCAAAAGATGAAATCAAGATGTTGAACAATTCAGTGAATAAATTTATTTCGATTAATTCACTTCTTTCGACGAGTCTTGATCGATATGTCGCTCTTCGGTTTCTCAAAGAAGATTCAACTGATTTAGAACAAGTTCTATTTGAAATCGAAGCTAATCCTGCAGTGACATCGAAACCTTTTGCTGATATCACTCAATTTAGTTATTTTCGTACAGAAAAAGAAGTTTTAATTATGGTTGGATCGATCTGTCGGATTGTCAGTGTTTCACAAGATTCTACAAATGTCTGGACTATTCGAATGACCTTGTGTTCTGATGATGATTCGGATCTTCGAAACATTTCAGAACATATGAAAAATGAACATGGTGGTGGAAATAAAAATCTTCTCTCGTTTGGAAATGTCTTAGCAGATATGGGTAAATTCGATGCAGCTGAAAAGTATTATCTTCGTTTACTTAAATCACCACCAACGGATAAAGCAGATGACATCGCTCGATGTTATCATGGCCTTGGAAATGTAACTGACGAACAAGGAAATTACGAATCAAGTCTTCAATGGCATGAAAAGTCACTTGCATTGAGAGAAAAAAGTTTAAGATCGGATCATCCACATCTGGCGCCCAGTTATATTAGTATCGGTTGTGCTCATTTCAATAAAGGCGATTATGATCAAGCATTGAGTTCATATACAAAAGCGTATGATATTATTAAGAAAGCTTTTGGTGAAAATCATCCTGATATAGGCATGTGTTTGAATAATATGGGTTGTGTTTATGAACGACAACAGAATTATTCGAAAGCACTTGAATGTCATGAAAAGGCGTTGGCTATTCGTAAAGAATATTTGCCTGAAAATCATCCTGATGTCGGTCAATCGCATCATAATATTGGAAATATTTATCGTGAATTCGGTCAACTCGATGTTGCACTACAACATTATCAAGAGTCATTACAAATTAAAACGAAATCTTTGCCTACTCAACATCGTGATATTGCTTTAACATTCGAAAACATCGGAAATATTTACAAAGACAAAGGAGATTTACAAGAAGCATTGGTTTATTATAAAAGAGCAGCGATTATCTATCATCAATCATTGCCTTCTACTCATCCAAGTGTACTTCAAATAGATGAATATATTAAATATTTGTCTTAATCAATAATCGATTGAAATACATAATTTCCACTTTCTACTTTAAACATTGTCTTGTCAATTTCTTGATCATAATAAATAAATGTTCCGTAATCTGATGTTGCATGTACACCTGGCACATAGACGTTTGCCACGGTATTCCAAGGAATTTGTAATTTTAATGTAAAATTTGATCCTGTTCGTTCCCATTGAGTTTGAATCCAGCCACGACTGGTTCTGTAAGTCGCTTGAACATATCGAATATTTCCAACAACGGCAGGTTTGATATTTAAAATACGATAGTCGAACGAATCGTCAGCTTGTTGTATTCCTGCGAGAGATCGCATAAACCATTCGTCGACAGCACCGAACATAAAATGATTTTGACTACTTAGTCCTTGACCTCGAGATGGTGCAGGACCATCCCAATCTTCAGTAAGAGACGTAGCACCATTTTTAATAGCATAACCATAACTTGGACTATCGGTACGAGAAAGAAAATCATAGACGACACCATCATGACCGAAATGACTTAACATTCGAAACCATGAGGGTAGAGCAACTTCACCAACAGATGTGTGATTATTTCGATGACGAATGTCGTTGATAACATGTTGAATTACATTCTGTTGTTCTGATGAAGGAACTGCACCCATTTCTAAAGCAAAAACATCAGCTGCTTGACTGCCTGTTGCATAAGTATGAGCAGTTGCATTGAAGAAAGTTTTATGAAAAGCCATAGAAATATTCGAAGCTAATTCTCGATATCTTTGTGCATCAACTGTTTGATTTAAAGCAGCAGCAACTATAGCAAGTCCATTCACAGATGCCCAATATCCATATGTACCAGTAACACCAACTGGCGTCGACTGATCAACAGCATACCAATCACCAAGACCATACGAAACGATGTTATCCGTTGCTTTTGAACTTAGATAATCAACATATGATTTCATATTTGAATAGAATTCTTCGAGTAAAGTTATTTCACCGTAGGATTGATAGAGATACAGAGGTAGAAGGATAATACTATTGCCCCAATTAGGTTCATCACGAAAAGCACCAGAGAAAATAGGATATTCAGGTGCAATCGAAGGTACCATGCCTGTCGAAAGTTGTGCTTCTGCAATACGACGAACAACGGAACGACCATGAGCTTGTACATCGAAAAAACGTTGAATACTTGGAAAAACAAGATGAGTTTCTTCTAACCAACCGAGTTTTTCTCGATGAGGACAATCGGTAAACACAGATTGCATATTACTCTGTACAGCTCGATTGACGATCTTATGAATTTGATTAAGAAGTTCAACGGAACTATTGAAAGTACCAGCTATATCATTATTTACTCGTAATGTATAACTTGTTAAATCACTAGCTTGTGGAACATAACCTAAATTTTCTACTTGCAGATATCGAAAACCATGATATCTACGTATGTATAAATGATAGATTGAATATCGATAAAGAAGCGAGAGTACCTGAATGTTGGAATGTATGTCTCTGTTCCATTTCCTGAAAATGTATAACGATCATAAATCGGTGTTCCTTCAGTGACTTGATTGATTGTTCCATCGGCATTGAGAAGTTCAGCCGGTCGCATAACTACCGATGTTCCTCGAGTTCCTCGCATGGTTAACTTTGGCCAACCAGCATGATTAACACCGAAATCGAATACATAAATTCCATGACCTTTATTTGCAACTGAAACAGCAACTATTTCTTCAACGGCTTCGATCGGAGGAGATTCTCGTGCTCGAAACGTTGCATTCGGATTTGGTATAAACGATACATCAGCAGTTTTCCATGTTGAATGATCGAATGTTGGCGTATCCCATTCAGGTAGTTCGTTTCGTGCATCATACTCTTCTCCACCGTACCAACTCGATTCTAACAGAGGACCTGTGGCTGTTGTTAACCAAGTTGAATCGGATACAATGTATTCCGTAGTACCATTGGTATAATTTAATTGTAATTGTGCGATTAATTTCATAGGATGAGGTTCAGTTAAGAATTTATAATACCGACCACCAAGTGGTAATTCTGCTCGATAGATTCCTTTTCCCAATGCTACACCTAAGACATTATCTCCAATATTCAGATTTGCTTCAAGACGATATGTTGAATATTCAATAGTTTTATTCCAATCGAAATATCCAGGTGTCAGAACTTCATTGGATACAGAATGACCATTGACAGTGGCAACAAATTGACCTAAACCTGCAATCCATAATCGTGCACTTGACACGTCACTCAACAGATGAAAACGTTTGACAAAATAAGGTAATGATGTTTTACCAGTGGCATAATCTTGATTCTCAATCCATACTGCTGGATTCCAATCGTGAACATTCAATAGTCCCATTTCAAATGTTGCTATACTACTCCAATTCGAGACACGCCCATAATTATCCCAGATTTGTACTTGCCAATAAACTCGTTCTCTCGAATGTAATGTCGGACCTTCCCAAACAATAGAAGTCGAATCTGACAGGATTCGTCCCGTATCCCACAAAGGTTTTGTCGTCAATTCATCCGCACTGTGAGCAGATCGAATTTGATATGCAATTTGATAAACACTGCGAACGTTTCTGGAACTTTGTAATCGCCAACTAAGTGTTGGTCGCTGTTCATCAATGGCAAGTGATTCATGAAGACTTTGTGTACGTAAACTATTCGGTTCAAATGCAAAAAGTTGTACACTTTTAAATGCAGAAAACGTCAATAAGATATAGAAAATATACATCGTTACAAATGAAAATTATCTTTCTTTTTTTCTTATCTGTATCTGTTCGAGATCTTCATGATACGTTCATTTTTTCATCCAACTAACTTTTTTTTTATTTTTATACTTCAGATCTGCTTTATTTTTGTTATTGTTTTTTTTCATTTTAACATTAAAAACTCATCAATTTCGATAACTTCATAGCGACATCTAATCAACAAATACTAATGGAGTGGCGATCGAATGTCCTATAACATCCTAATACGAATCATTCATTCATTCATGTCTTTTTATTCAAAATATCAAATCGATGGCTAATGAGCCAACGACGACTAAACAATACTCAACTAACTGTCAAACAATGAAATCAGATGACCATAAAGAAGAAGTAAAAAAAAGAGAGAACACATTGTTTTGTTTTGTATGATTCACAAAATTTTATTTTTTCTTCAGAGTATTGTTAAATCGCTCTCTATTGATCACAGAAATTTCGCACTTCAGTTCGCCCTATAAAAAAATATGGAAGTATTCTTACATTAACAGGCTAAAATTTTCTATTTTCGCCTTTGAAAACGAAAAAATTGAACTGTATATCATAAGAATAATTCGAATCTAGGACAATTTTAAGTTTTCCTGTGACAAATACATTAAATATTTGTCTTAATTCCATATTTCTTTTTATTAACAAAATTTTACATACAATTTCAACAAAAAAAACTTGAAAAAACGAAGCAATTTGTTGAAAAAGTAATATTTATACTCGTTTTTTTTTCGTTGGAGGCGAATTTGATTCTTCACTATCGCTTCGTTTATTTGTGATGTTTTTCAGTTGATTTTCTAATTGTTCAACAGTTTTCTGTAACAGTTCGAGTTGTTGTTCCAATAATTTGATCTGTTGATCTTTTTTTTCCATTTGTGCTTGATAACGAACAACAGCAGTGGTCAACTCTTTGATTCGATGAAATTCAACTGGTTCTTCAGCTTTTTCAAATTCACGCACGTTCTAAAAATTGAACATAAAATCAGCATTTTTGCGACTAATATTTACCTCTTGATCAACCAAAATTCTCTTACGCGATCACTCATATTTTACACTACACCAATTTTATCTCAAAATAAATTTTAACAGTGTCGACAAAAATAAATCTAAAATTATAGATATCACATACTTTATAATAGCACATATTTTGTTTCGAGAAAGTAAAAATAAACTGCATCAAAGAAAATTCAAATATTTATACTGTTCAAAGGACAATGAAAGCCTATTTTTTCATTGTGAAGATAAGATACTGTAACGGTAATCGACCGTTATATATGATGACCCTATATAATCACCGGGCACTGACCCTCTGTTCTCTCATGTGTAGCCATCCCTATATAAACTGTGTTGAATAAAGAGAAAGGCACGTTATGTGAGGGTGTAGGAATACACCGTACCATCATGCTGAAAGAACATACACTAACACTCTCATGTATCGTCACAACAGCGACGTCGAATCCATGTGTATAAACCTGATGAACAAAATATCAAATAACCGTGTTTTTATCTTAAAACTTGATCGAGTGTCGATTTGCATAATCCTCGACTGAATGTATGGCTACAAGGAGACAGAGATGAATAAATTAACAATTATTCATAATATGCATATATCATTTTACAAAGGACTATTGCTAATGATCAACTAGGTATAAGAATGCTTTGCGTCGGTCCGCCACTCCCGACAACGTCCTGTAGTCTGACTTTTTGCTTAAATGCTTGTCAATTACTTATAAACAATAAAGATGTTCTCTTAAACTTTAATGCTACATCTATACTCAGATTTGGACTATCAGATCTCGATTATTCAAAATCCAGCCCAGTCCCACCTATCATTGGCCACTATTATGAGTTTCTAAAATCGATGTTCTTCTGGCCCTGCGGACACACAAGCAAGCAAACAATTTTTTTTTGTATGACTCTTCTCTACGAGAAAGAGAATATTTTTCTTTTTTTATCTTCTTTTCTGTACGTATATCTCATTTCTATCAGAAACTGATCAATTTCGATAACTTCATAGCGACATCTAATCAACAAATACTAATGGAGTGGTGATCGAATGTCCTATAACATTTTGATGTGAATCATTATGTCTTTCTATTCAAACTAATGTACTCCTACACGCATCAGAGTATAATAGATCTTTTGCTAGATGGCCAACAATTGGCAAGAAACTAATGACCCAACAAATACTTCGAACAGCTTTTCTTCCACTACGAAACAATACTCAAATAACTATCAAACAATGAAATCAGATGATGAAAACGAAGAAGTAAAAAAAAAAGAGAGAACACATTGTTCTGTTTTGTATGATTCACAAAATTTTTCATTTCTTCTAGTTGGAAACTATTAGCAAATTAAAAGAAGAAAATGATTATAATCAACAAATCCAAATATTAAAAATGCGTATTAGTGAACTTGAAGATTGGAATACAGATTTTTCAAAAAATACTGATCTTCAATCTCAAATCGATTTATTAACCACACGTAATCGACAATTAGAAACTGATTATCAACGTTTACAATCACAACAAAAAAATAATCAATTAGCTCTGGAACGTCTCGATGAATACGAAGAAACCATAGCTCAATTACAAGAAGAACTTAATGAATTACATTCAAATAAAAAAAATTCTGCATTAATCGAAGAACAACAACGTTCAGAAACATTACAAAAACTTCTTGAACAAACACGTTTGGAATCTAATGAGAAAATCTTAGATTTAGAAACTAAACTTCAACATTTTCAAGTAAAATTAAACATAAATCTACAAATATTTTTCAATATTTTCGATCTATAGGTATCCAGCATGACACCTGGTTCTCCACCAACGATGATTTCTTCATCGAACAATCATGTTAATACTCAACAATTGAATTCCATCTACGATCAATTTGTTAGTCTTCTACCAAATGAATATTCAATGTCAGATCACCAACAATCGTCTCTATTCGATCGATTTACTCATCTTGTCGAACAATTTTCATCGTATATCGGAACATTTTCAATAATTCAAGAAGAATTCGAATCGTTGAAACAAATTCTTCAAGAAAAACAAGATGAACTCGAAAAACTTCGAACACATTGTGAAATCACAACTGATAAATTGAATCAAATTCAAGAAGAACAATCGCTGGAAAATAAATTCAAACAATTCGACAGTGATGAAGACGAATTAGAAGAGATTCTTCATCGTGCGTCGTCACAACAATCACTTCTTTCGATTACACCCGGAGAAAAACAACAATTAATTGCACAAAATGAACTTCTTTCGACGCTGTTAACTGAAAAAGAACAAGAACTAATCGACTTACAACAAGCTGAAAAAATGCGTGAAGATTTGAGAAAGAATTTTCAACAAATTCAACATGAAAAAGATGTTCAACAGATTGAATTGAACGATATTAAACATGTTCTCGATGAGAAAATTCGAGAGAATTCGTCGTTAAAAAAAGAGAAAATGTTTTTCATCGAGAAAATCTCGGAATTCGAACGTCTTCGACAAGAACAACAATCTTGTATTCAAATTCGAACATCACCGTCAAACAATAACGAACAATATCAACAACTTCTTTCAGAATACACAACAATGTCAACTCTTTATAATCAAACTCAATCGTTAATTCAACAGAAAACTGAAGCTTATTTGCAATGTCAAAATGAATTGAATACATTTAAGAATCTTTTCTACGAACAAAAGAAAAAATCCGACGATATCGAAGAACTACAATCGATGTTAAACGAACGAACGATTCAATTAGAACAGTTGAAAATCAATGAACAAGAATTGATTACTAAACAAAAGCAATTAGAAATTGATCTTCAATTATTACAAGAACAAAATACGAAAATGTTAGCAAATGAGACGTTTTTTACTCAAAATCAAATTGATTTGAAACGAATAACTCATGAACGAGATTTAGCAATTATCGAAAAGAAACAAATCGAACAGCAACTTCAAAATCATTCAAAATCTCACGACGAATTTCAATTATTACAAGAGATTAATAGAACTCTACAAATTAATCTCGAACAAGTTCAATTAGAACGTGAAAAACATTTGACGAAATACGAAGAACAAATACTGACGACAGCTCGACTAACAAATGAAAATAACGAAATGAACGAACGTTTAAACGAAGAACTTCAAATGAAAAATCTGCTTATCAATCAACTTCAATCGGAAATCGAATCGAAAACGAAAGAAATCGTTGAATTCGATGCCAATATTCAAACAACAAATCAATCCAAAGTCGAAAAGCAACTTGTTAAAAACATTCTTCTCTCATTTCTCAATACACCAATCGACAAACAACAAGAAGCTTTACCACTTCTCGGTGCACTCGTTGGCTTTACACAAGATGAATATCAAAAAGCAATTGAAGCTTTAGCAAATAATTATCAGAATACAGCGGGATCGAGTTGGTTGACCGGTTGGCTAGGAAATAATTCGACAAAAATGAAACTGCCATCTCAAGCTCCGGTTTATCATCCTGAAAAGTCTTTTGCTGAATTATTAATTCAATATGTTGATCAACAATCAACAGACAATTCTCAAGCATCTGTATTGAATACAGGAACGTCTAATCATACTACGCAGTTTATCTAAGATAATCGATTTCTGTTTATTTTTGTTTTTCTTAGACAATTGTCTATGATGTATTTCGTTTATTTACCTTATGGGCTTTGAGATATCAGTTTTTTATGAGCACTAAAAAGATAGGAAAGGGAAAACTGTTTATTTGTTTTCTTTTTAGATCTGATTAAAAATATCATGGTAGGATTTGTCAGCAATGAGTTTTCTTTCGAACAAAAGAGAATTTATTCAAGGCTTATCATTCATCATTTATTAATAATAAACTTCGTGTTGGAAATATGGCTTTGTTGCCTATTCGAACACAATACAGTGGACCAGCACCGACGAAAACATGTAAATGAAATGTGATAATCGTGAGATGAAATCGATTTTTGTTTCTAGCAAATGAAGATGAAGATATCATTGATGAAGCGATGAAATACTTTCGAGCGAATATTTTCTTTCGTAATTATGATATCAAAGTAAATTCAACCGATTTGTCATTTTCGAATAAGAGAAGATTTCTTTTTCGAAAGGGTGACGCTGATCGAACGTTGATCTATTTGACTTTATACATAACCGAATGTTTACGACGATTGCAAAAGGTTCTTTTTTTTGTTGTTCGAAATTGAGATAATAATTAAAAATTTAGTGTCAATCACGTATTCAAGCGCAAAAAGAATTGGCTGCACTAGCAATTTCGAATTTTCCCATTCCGGGTGATGCTGATTTTCCGTTGAATGGAATGTTTTCGAAGCCAACTCATGACGAAGTTGGTTAGTTCGTTATTCGATCATTTGATTTCGCAAACAAAAAAAGAACTTTTGTTTAGACAAAATGAAACAGTATTTGGAACAATTACGTAAAGAGTGTAGCGATCGAATGGTCGATCGTGTTATTGATCCGGAAACGGATAAACCATCGAAAGTAATTTCGAATTGACAAAAAAACCGCTTTTTTTTAAAACTAAATCATCTGTTTTAAGTGGTGGCTCTGTTTTGTTCGTCGTCGTTTTATGGACAAGAGTTTATTGAATCTCGGAACATTATAAAATAATCTTTTTTTTTATCTTTTATTATTATTCGAAATAAAATAATTGCATTGGATATCTTTTCCTCCAAACACGAGATAAAAATATCTTTTTCGTTTCGAAAATAAATAAGTAAATAAACACGAACGAACGAACGAAGGTTTTAAGCGAAATTTCTATTGGTAAATTGCGAATAACCATTAAATCTATTCCCAGATGTGCTCCTTTTCTTCTTCTCTCTTTTATATACATATTTTGCCCATCTATCATCGTTTATTGTAACATCAGTAAGTTGAAAATAAACGATCGGATGCAACAGGTTTTCATCTCATTTTCTTCGTCGTTTTTGAATTTGTGATTTTCGAGCCTTGATAGACTACAGATGTTGCTTGTATATTAACAATGTGTTTTCTAGTTTTTTTTTGATCATTGTAGAAATACGATTTCGATCATGACGAAACAAGCCGTCGTGGACGAATCTCCTCAAACTCTTGAAAATGGAATTAATCACGATGAAAAACAGAATATTTGGGCGTCGATATTGCGAGATGTGAAATCGTCAACGAAAAAAGCACCAGCAACGAAATCGTTAGTTGTTCTCGGCGATAATGAAAGTGGACGAACAACTCTAGTAGCTAAATTACAAGGCAATGAAGATCCGAAACGTGGTGCTGGTCTCGAATATCATTACATCGATGTCAAAGACGACGATCGAGACGGTAAATCGATTTCTTCGAATTTCCAAATCTTATTTATTTATCTCGAAAATAGATACTCCGAAATTGGGCGTATGGATTCTCGATGGTGATGTCGCTTGTTCGGCACCGTTATTAAAATTTGCTGTTCAACCCGATTCACTTGAAAACAGCGTTATTATTCTCGTTGCAAGCATGACTCAACCTTGGTCATTATTATCAACATTACAAAAATGGACAACACTTATCGAAGAGCATATCGATCGGCTAAAACTCGATCCAACACGTTTACGTGAAATGCGTGATCATCTTCAACATGAATTTCAACATTATGTCGAACCGCATGATTCGTCGATCATGTCGAATTCGTTAACAGCAAGTAAAAGTGCGACTGGAAGAGTGCCGAATTCAGTTTCAACGAATTCACTCGCATCGACAACACCGATAAGTCCGACTAGTGGCGAAGGACAAGTCGTTTTACCGTTGGCAGACGGAGTTTTAACGAAATCATTGGGAATACAAATCATTGTTGTGATAACAAAAGTAAAACCGAAGATTTTCAGTGTTTTTGAATGAGAAAAAACGAAATTTTTGGAATTTAGTGTGATGTTATGCCGGTCTTAGAGAAAGAAAACGATTATAAAGATGAACATTTCGATTTTATGCAATATCATTTGAGAAAATTTTGTTTAGAATGTAAGAGAACAAAAAAAACAACTCTTAGTTTGAATTTCGAAAAAGCAAAAATCATTTTTAGACGGTGCTGCATTGTTCTACACATCAGTTAAAGAGAAAAAAAACATCGATAAATTATACAAATATATTGTTCACCAATGTTATGGTTATCCATTTCCATATACAGCTGCGATTGTTGATCGTGATGCGATATTTATACCCATGGGTTGGGATAATCCGAAGAAAGCCGAGATTTTATTAGAAAATCTTCATCGACTTAAGTCAACAGATAATTATTCAGATGTGTTTACCAAAGCTGTTACTCGACGAGTTGATATTATTTCCTTTTGTTTTGTTCTCTTTACTGATCATAGTTTCTGTTGTTTCGTTTAGCCATTACAACGTGATAATGATATCATAACAGCTGAAGATGATCAAGAATTTCTAGCTAAACTTCAAACAACACTCACTCGAACATCATCACCGACGAGAGTAATTCGTTCATCGATTTCTGTGTTCTTGATAAATATTTTTCGTAGGACGAAGGTATACCAACTGGAAACAGCAAACGAACTAACGATGGTAATATTTCACAAACACCGAATAAACAAAAACAATCGGTAGGAATTACGATTGATGTTCGATATGATGATGATGAATGTGATTTAGATTACAACACCTGGTGATCCAACTCGAGCACCGAACGATGGAGCATTAGCTAATTTCTTCAATAGTCTTCTAACGAAAAAATCAGCTGGCTCGGTCACACCGACATCAGCTGGTTCGCCAATTTCACAACGACCAGGTGAGTTTTTTGTTTTTGTATTGTGCAGTGACAAAAAATCTTGAGAAAGAGAGAAAACAGCAAAGGAAGACAAGTAGGAATTGAGATAAGATCTTATCATCTTATTCCAGTAACCCAATCACCTACAACACCTTCGTCGAAACGATTACAACAACATCCGTTAACATTTGCTGTAACACCACCACCAGGTCGTTCTCGTACGCCAACATCACATAAACCGTTCGTTTCGCCAATAAGTAATGAGACATCACCAAAAGCTTTGTCACCGGTTATTGAACAACAACCGAAAGTTGAGAATATTTCGACGCCAGATGTGAAATCTCGAAGTGAATCTTTTGTTGATGAACCTACACAAAATCTACAGTCTCCTTCTTCTCAAATACCAGTTGAATCTTCGACTAATTCACAAGAAAACAGTACGAAAGAATCTTTGAATTCAAGTCGTCGTAATAGTGAAGTCAATTCACTTGTTGAAAATGGCGATAAAAATGAGAATGTAGATAAGTTTCCTGATTTACCTTCTCAATGGAAACAGCTTGATAAACAACGAACATTGTCACGTGATGAACTCGAAATAAATGAAGAATCACTTGAATCCAATCCGGATGAAAAACCGATTCGAAGTCGAACTTCATCCATGAATATTCCACAAGATGAAGTACCACTTGAATCTCATCCGATATCATCTATTCAAACAGAAGATCAACAACAACTTCAATCTCCTACGACTAGCATTAATGAGAACAAAGAGGATTACCAATCTGATTTACCAATACTAGAGCAAACATCTGACAATGATCCACTACCTGTTCAACAGGATGAAAACCAAACAAGTCGACCATCGTCACCTCTTCCAATCGAAGAACAAGTTTCAAACCGAAGTTCATCACCAATACCACAAATCGATCAGAATGAAAAACGAAGTCGTTCGCCATCGCCTCTTAATACTGAAAATCATTCTCCACACCAACCCAGGTCTCTTTCGCCTATTCAAACCGAGGTGCAAGAACCGACTTTGAATAGAAGTCGTTCACCATCACCAGCGCAAAACATCGAATCTGAACTAACGGAATCCTCTTTACCTACTGATGATCCAATAGAAACTCAACAACAAAATCGATCTCCATCACCTATTCAAAACGAAGAGCAGCAAGAAAGTCAATCTCCGTTATTTACTAATAACCAGGAACCAGTTTCACAACGCAGTCGATCACCATCGCCAAGCACAAATGAGAATGAGAATGAGAAACGAAGTCGATCTTCATCACCTGTTCCAACTACAGAGCAGGAACATGTTCAACAGCGAAGCCAATCACCATCACCTATGCAAAACGAAGAACAACAAACTGCACACAGAAGTCGATCTCCATCACCGAATACAAATGAAAACGAAAAAAGGAGTCGATCTCCGTCACCTGTTATAACTACAGAACACGAACAGATTCCAGAGAGAAGTCGATCACCGTCGCCAGTTCTAAAGATGGAACATGAACTAACTGAATCCTCATTACCTGATGATAATCCAGTAGAAGTTCAACAGCGAAGTCGATCATCATCACCTATACAAAACGAAGAACAACAAATTGCACAGAGAAGTCGATCACCGTCACCAAGCACAGATGAGAACGAAAAACGAAGTCAATCGCCATCGCCTCTGCAAAACACCGAGCATGAACACATTGAATCTTCAGTACCTGCTGATAATCAAGAACCGGTTTCACAACGAAGTCGATCTCCTTCAACTATTCCAACTACAGAACAGGAACTTGTTCCACAGAGAAGTCGATCACCGTCGCCAATTCTAAAGATGGAACATGAATTAACTGAATCTTCTTTACCTACTGATAATCCAGTAGAAGTTCAACAGCGAAGTCGATCACCATCGCCGAATACAAATGATAACGAGAAAAGGAGTCGATCTCCATCACTAGCTCTAACTACAGAACAACAACATGTTCCACTGAGAAGTCGATCACCATCGCCTGTGCAAAACACTGAGCATGAACGCATTGAATCTCCAGTACTTGCTAAGAGTCAAGAACAAGTTTCACAACGAAGTCGATCTCCATCGCCAACTCTAAATATGGAACAGGAACATGTTCCACAAAGAAGCCGATCGCCATCGCCAGTTCTAAAGATGGAACATGAACTAACTGAATCTTCTTTACCTACTGATAATCCAGCAGAAGTTCAACAGCGAAGTCGATCACCATCGCCTATGCAAAACGAAGAACAACAAACTGCACACAGAAGTCGATCTCCATCACCAGTACAAAATACAGAACATGAACTAACGGAATCCTCTTTACATACTGACAATCCAATCGAAATTCAACAACGAAGTCGATCTCCATCACTTGTTCCAGCTACTGAAGAGAAACATATTCCGCAGAGAAGCCGATCGTCATCGCTAAGCACAAATGAAAATGAGAAGCGAAGTCGATCACCATCACCAGTGCAAAATACTGAGCATGAACACACTGAAGCTCCAGTACCTATCAATAATCAAGAACAAGTTTCACAACGAAGTCGATCTCCATCTACTGTTCAAAACGAAAAGCAGAAAGAAAGTCAGTTTCCATTATCTACTACTAATCAGGAACAAGTTTCACAACGAAGTCGTTCTCCATCACCAGCTCTAAATACGGAACAGGAACATATTCCACAGAGAAGCCGATCACCATCGCCAGTTCTAAAGATGAAACATGAATTAACTGAATCTTCTTTACCTACTGATAATCCAGTAGAAATTCAACAACGTAGTCGATCACCATCGCCTGTGCAAAACACTGAAAATGAACAAACTGAATCTCCGGTATCTACTAAGAATCAAGAATCAGTTTCACAACGAAGTCGATCTCCCTCGCCAACTCTAAATATGGAACAGGAACATGTTTCACAAAGAAGCCGATCGCCATCTCCAAGTACAAAAGAAGAAGAGGAACGAAATCGATCACCATCGCCGGTACAAAATATAGAACATGAACTAACGGAATCCTCTTTACATATGGATGACCCGATCGAAATTGAACAACGAAGTCGATCACCATCACCTATACAAAATACTGAAAATGAACAAACTGAATCTCCAATATCTATCAATAATCCCGAACAAATCCCGCAAAGAAGTCGATCACCATCTATTGAAGGAAGTGAACCTCCACTAGCTACGAATTCTCACGATCAGGAACAAAGTCAATCTCCAACGCATTTCGGTGATCAAACCGAAGAGAATAATGAAGTTGAAAAATCGGAACGAAGTCCTTCTCTTGTACCAAGTCAGGAAAAT
>Ga0209914_1001899_pt1 | contig 19014 bp, 13 predicted proteins | sample ThiBiot_500_plan_FD_183949 | JGI IMG/M metagenome (GOLD analysis project Ga0209914, IMG submission 183949) | Wastewater bioreactor microbial communities from Cape Town, South Africa - Thiocy_cont_500_plan (SPAdes) | ecosystem: Engineered > Bioreactor > Thiocyanate-remediating > Anaerobic-Aerobic...
TCAGGGTCAATTCAATGCAACTACAGTTGCAGGAAGTACATCGATAGAGACAACAATTAATTTGTATCAGCCCGTTGAAATCATTTTAGACGCCAATAAATATCTTTTTATTGTCGATTTTGGACATGATCGTATCGTTGGCAATGGACCCAATGGATTTCAATGTATTGTTGGATGTAATGGAGCAGGTTCTGCAGCAGATCAGCTCCATGGTCCACGGTCGATAGCTTTCGATGCGTCTGGCAACATATTTGTTGTTGACTATTACAATAAACGAGTACAAAAGTTTTTATTAGCATCCAATTCTTGCAGTAAACATATTTCATTATTCATTCTTTTAGGGAGAAAAACTATTTGATTTAGATGAAACAATTGCATCAACATTTTTGAATACAACTGTGAATTCATCTCAATGGAGAATAATCAATACTACAAATGAAATTTCATATAATCAACCGAAATTGGATCCATTAACTGTTTGGAATCCAAACGGAATTACATTTACTAATAGTAGTATAATTGGAACACTACCTTTTGCTTTATTTATCGATCGAAATAATACAATTTATGTCGCTGATCGAAATGTTAATTTCATTCGAATTTGGATAAATGAAAGCATTACGCCAACAGTAACTATCAATACTAATTCTTTTTCTCACAGTTCAATTTTTGTGACGAGCAATGGTGATATGTATACTGGTAATACCATTACCAATTCATTTTTTCAAATTCGTCGATGGTCGATGAGTTCTAATGAAAGTGCTGTTATTGCAACTCTCAATAGTCATTCTTACGGAATCTTTGTTGATTTAAATAATACAATTTATTTTTCAATTCGTGACCAACATGAAGTTGTCGCACGATCATTGATGAATACTTCGAATATTTTAACAATCGTTGCAGGAACTGGTTGTGCTGGAGATACACCGGATAAACTTGCGAGACCTTATGGAATCTTTGTTGATACTAATTTTGATTTATATGTTGCTGATACTAGTAATAATCGAATTCAATTATTTCGAACTGGATCAACAAATGGACTAACTGTTGCAGGAAATCAATCAATAAATGTAACAATTACATTAAATTATCCAACGTCGGTGATTGTTGACGGCGACAACTATTTATTTATTGTAGATAATTATAATCATCGTATCGTTGGACAAGGATCATTTGGTTTTCGATGTGTGATTGGATGTTCAGGTTCATTTGGTTCGGCTTCAAATACATTAGACAAACCAACAAATATAGCTTTTGATAGTTTTGGAAATCTTTATGTTGCCGATGAGAATAATAATCGAATTCAAAAATTTGTTCGTTTACACAATTCGAATATTGTTTCATACAATCAACCAATATTTTGTGCAAATGCATCATGGGATCCGAATGGAATTACATTTGCTGATTCGAATACATCTGGTTTGCATCCTTGGGATATTTTTATTACAACAAATGATTTCGTTTATCTTTCCAATTTCAATACGAAAAAACTTATGATTTGGTCGAATACAAATCCCATGTCGACACCAACTATTTCAATCGATTTCACCGATGCATACAGCATCTTCGTTACTCAAAATAATTCCATTTATTACAGTTCAACAAATAGAACAGGTCAATTATCATCACACTTAACGAATGATACTTTAGTTATGAATACATGTACAATATGTGTTGCAAATTTTATTGATATTCAAAACAATTTTTATTGTTCAATGTTTTGGTCACATCAAGTTATTCGAAAATCTCTCACTGGTGATTTCAATTCAATTGAAATTGTTGCTGGAACGGGTTTCAATGGTTCAACATCCTACATGCTTAATGGTCCCGTTGATATCTTTGTTGACACAACTTTGGATTTATATATTGCAGATTATAACAACAATCGAATTCAATTCTTTCCTCAAGGTCAATTAAATGCAACTACACTTGCAGGAAGTACATCGATAGAGACAACAATTGATCTATTTCATCCAGCTGGAGTTACCTTAGATGCTAACAAATATCTTTTTATTGTCGATTTTGGACATAATCGTATTGTTGCCAATGGGCCATATGGATTTCGATGTATTATTGGATGTAATGGAACAGGATCTGCAGCAAATCAGCTCAATACTCCACGATCAATGGCTTTCGATACATCCGGCAACATATTTGTTGTTGACTATGGCAATAATCGAACACAAAAGTTTTTATTAGCATCCAATTCTTGCAGTAAACACATTTCATTATTCATTCTTTTAGAGAGAAAAACTATTTGATTTAGATGAAACAATTGCACCAATATTTTTGAATACAACTGTGAATTCATCTCAATGGAGAATAATCAATACTACAAATGAAATTTCATATAATCAACCGAAATTGGATCCATTAACTGTTTGGAATCCCAATGGAATTACATTTACTAATAGCAGTATAATTGGCTCAACTGCTTTTTGTTTATTTATCGATCGAAATAATACAATTTATATACCTGGTCGAGATGTCAATGCAATTCAAATTTGGATAAATGAAAGCATTACGCCAACAGTAACTATCAATACTAATTCTTTTTCTCACAGTTCATTTTTTGTGACGAGCAATGGTGATATGTATACTGGTAATACCATTACCAATTCATTTTTTCAAATTCGTCGATGGTCGATGAGTTCTAATGAAAGTGATGTTATTGCAACTCTCAATAGTCATTCTTACGGAATCTTTGTTGATTTAAATAATACAATTTATTTTTCAATTCGTGACCAACATGAAATTGTCGCACGATCATTGATGAATACTTCGAATATTTTAACAATCGTTGCAGGAACTGGTTGTGCTGGAAATACGTCGGATAAACTTATGAGACCTTATGGAATCTTTGTTGATACTAATTTCGATTTGTATGTTGCTGACGCTGGAAACAATCGAATTCAATTATTTTCATCTGAATCAATAAATGGACTAACTGTTGCAGGAAATGAATCAACAAATGTGACAATTGCATTAAATTATCCAACGTCAGTTATTCTAGACGCAGATAAATATTTATTTATTGTTGATACAAATAACAATCGTATTATTGGACAAGGCTCCAATGGTTTTCGATGTGTGATTGGATGTTCCGGTTCATCCGGTTTGACTTCGAATACATTGAATCGACCATCGAGTATGGCATTTGATAGCTATGGAAATCTGTATGTTGCTGATGAATATAATAATCGAACTCAAAAGTTTATTCGTTTAAATACGACGAATATAGTTTCGTATAATCAGCCAATATTTTGTGTAAATGCTACGTGGAATGTGAGTGGAATAACATTTGCAGATAATAATACGATTGGTAAATCTATTCGTGGTTTATTTATTACGAAAGACAATCATATCTATGCTGTCAAATATAACAATAGTCAAATTAAGATTTGGTTCGATCAGAGTTCTGTATCCCCGTCACTAACATTGTATGAAAATTTATTTGAATCTCAGTCAATGTTCGTGACCATGAATGGTGAGATTTATGTTGATAATGGTCCTCAAGTTGCCAAATTGACATTGAATTCTAATGAAAGTATTCCAGTTTTGAATACTTTTAAAAGATGTATGGGACTCTTTATTGATATTAGTAATAGTTTGTATTGTTCGGATGACCAAGGTCATCGAGTATCAAAGAAATGGTTAGGCGACAATTCATCTGTGATCATAATCGTTGCAGGAAATGGTTCGAATGGTTCGACTTCGAATAGACTTTCCTTTCCGAATGGAATTTTCGTTGATACTAATTTTGATTTATATGTTGCTGATACTAGTAACCATCGAATTCAACTCTTTCCATTAGGACAATCCAATGGAATAACAATCAACACAACAACAATCACATTGAAACGTCCAATGAATGTTATCTTAGATGGAAACAAATATTTATATATTGCAGATTATGATAATAATCGAATTATTGGACAGGGACCATTTGGTTTTCGATGTATTGTTGGATGTTATAATTCGTCTTCGTTTGCTGAAACGTTAAATAAACCGCGTGGTTTGGCTTTTGATAGTTTCGGAAATTTCTATGTTGGCGATCAAGAAAACAATCGAATTCAAAAATATGAACTATTAACAGGACTTTGTGATCAATCGACAACTGAACAACCGACGAGTCTGTCAAGTACAATTGATACTCTCTCACTTACTTGTCATTTATTAATTCCTTGTCTAAATCATGGAACTTGTTTTTCAACTTCAACAAGTATCTATGGTTATAATTGTAGTTGTTTAACTGGTTTCAACGGGTTACAATGTCAATATGATCATCGAATTTGTGCATCGACAACCTGTTGGAATAATGGGCAACTAACTCAATGCAATCAAACAAATTTTCAATGTTTATGTCAATCAGGATGGACAGGACAATACTGTCAAACGAAGATCGATTATTGTCAAAATATTCTTTGTGAAAATAATGCTGTTTGTCGATCAACTTTTCAAAATTGGACATGTCTATGTCTTGATAACAATTATTATTCGGGTCAATATTGTCAAATCGATAGTTCAAAAGTGAATTTTCTTAAAATAGCATCACGATCTGTCGCGTATATCGTCATTATTTTCTTCATTTCAACTGCAATGTTTATCTTTACGATGGATATTCTCAAATATGTTTTTGCTATTGATTTAGCAAAGGTTAAACATCAACCGGAGAAACGACAAATCAAAAGAAAACATCGACCGATCGTACAAAGATTTACTTATATTACTTAAACAAAAAACAAAAACTTTTTTTCAATTCAGAATTTATGCGATTAATTTGACATTTAAGAGAATTCTTTTTCGACGATTTTCTTGTATAATACATCTCTTCACTTCGATTCACAACTGTCAACTCACAACTACTGATCGAGACAACAAATAGAAATCAGTGCAAATCAGTTCTTTGCGTAACGATCATAGAAAATAGATTCAATTTCAAGAATTTTTAATGAATTTTGCCTTGTTGAGTAATCGAATGAGTCAGGGTGTCACCAATTTCAAAGCGACATTCAGATCTCCGAACTAGTCCAACAAAGTCATGACAACTATAGTCGATTGAAGTCAACTTTCCATGGAACTACATAACCAATTCGAATGCCTTCAAGAGATAATATTGAACATCAGTGAGCAACACAGAACGTTGTCGACTATTGGAAATATTCGACGCCGATTAATATCAAATGATTGTTGTGATGATGATTAAAATGCTATTTCTTCAATTGAATGAATACGAACGAGCTATGTCCAAATGTTTGTTGGCGGAGGAAATTTGTCTGTTGAACGTTGTAAAACAAATGAAATGCCGGTTTTTGTGTTCGTAGAAAATGAACTGTTTCAATGCCTAATACCGTGTAAATCACTAACATCAATAGAACAACAACCAAAATTACAATATAACCTCGAATTGACCAACGTTCACGACGAACGATTTCAACACCCGGTTAAACCACTTTTCTTTTCAATTCAATTCGACTATTCCATCGCGAACTTTTATCAACAAATTTAACATTTTTTCTTTATTTGAACGTATTCTCACAAAATCAAAACGGTCTTTTTATATTTCAACGGTTATGACAAACAGCTTCTTTCTTTTTTATTTTTAGTTTAATCACAAAAAGTCATTAGGCAAAATAAAATCTTTCAATTCTCTTTGTTCTTCATCGATTTCATAGAAACTACGAGTCACTCATATAATAACAACTAAACTTCATGTTCGTTATCAAAACTCAAATCACCGGAAATAATTAACAAATCAAACAGATCAACAGATTATGTGACCGAGACGATATCGAACAACATCGAAATCGAATTGGATTACGTTCAAATTCGTTTAACAACCATTCCATCTCGATCTATTTTCTAAATACAAATTACAATTCTTTTCAACAACATATCTCTTCTCTTTTATTATCAAATTAACAAATCAAACAAATGACAAATATTAGATTAACAAAAGCAAAATTAAATTCAAATCGAAATATTACGTCAAAAATGTCTCATTCAATTCAACAAATTACTTCGACAATGTCAATCAAAGTAATGACACTCATCTTGCTCTTATCAAAAACTAGGAAACATCGCAATTAATTCTTCAAATGATTAATCTTCATTTTTATCAATACTAAATCGTTGAATTCGATGATTCAAACTATCAACAACATAAAGATTATTTTCAACATCAAATGATAAACCATGAGGACCATTCAACTGATTTGATTCTTCTCCTCGACCATTTCCACCAACAACAACATGACCTTCTTTTGATCCCAATGGCCAACACATTATTCGATTATTCTCATAATCAGCAACATAAATATCACCAACTTCATTCACTACTAAACCCATTGGACTATTCAGTTTATTTAAACTATTTGCTCTTCTTTGCCCACCAGCAACAACAATACCTTCCTTTGCACCTTTCAACCATTTCATTACACGATTATTCTTGTAATTGGAAACATAAATTGTCTCTTCTCGATCAATGAAAATATATGTTGGCTCATTCAATTGATTGAGTTTATTTCCTCGACCATTTCCACCTGCAACAATTGTTCCTTCTCCTCCATTTCCTATTTCACCTTTTCTCCATCTTTTAACTGAATGATTCTGCCAATCAGAAACAAACAAATCTCCATTTTCATTCATCATTAATCCATAACATAAAATATTCTCAATGAGAATTTGTTTATCATTTTGATTTTGTAAAGACCATCGAACTACTCTTCTATTTCTCCAATCAGAAATAATCAAAGATTTATTGTTTTTATCGACAACGACATTAGTTACGCAATATAATTGATCAATTCTATTTCCTCTACCATTTCCTCCTGCAACGATTTCTCCATTGTTTTCACCTAATTTCCATTTAACAATACGATGGCTATTCATATCAGCAATATAAATCTGTTGTTGTTGATGATCGACATAGATTCCAAAAGGACAGTTGAGTTGATTCAATTGATCTCCTCTTCCATTTCCTCCAGCAATTGTTTGTCCATCTACTTTCCATTTGAGATTTGATTTGTGTTGATGTTGAGAATGAAGAATTTGAATAGATAATTTGTGAATAAATGTTGAAGAAGAATCCTGTTTGATTTCTATGTTGTTTGTTTGATTAATTTGTTGTTGAATTTGTTCTAATTGAATTTGTAATTTTTGTAAAACTTTTTCATTGAAATCTTTTCTTTTGTTAATTTGTTGAATTTGTTGAGTAAAATCATTGAATTGAGTTTGTATTTGTGGAAGATTTCCGTGAATCGATTGTTGAATAGTTTGTCGTTGTTCTTCGGCTGTTTGTTTAATTTTCTGAATGGATTTTTGTTCCCAAAGATTAATTTGAACAATCGCTGGATGATTATTCGGAATAGTTTTAGTTTTTTGTTGATCATTTATCATTTGCACGAATTCATTTGTTTGATGTTCAATTTTATGAAATTGAGTTTTTAATTCTTCTCGATGTTTGATTAAATCATCCACACAAAAGTAATTTTCGCAACCAGGACAAGGATATGTTGTTGTTTTTTCTTGACATGTAAAACATTTAGTTGAAACGTCGTATGTCGCCATGTTTGATATTTATTTAATGTAAAGAAAAGATATGAAGACACAAATACTTGAAGTGTTATCGTATGAATCATTTTGTAGATTTATTATAAAAGGAAAAGAAAAAGAAAAAGATTTAATTTAAGGACAAAATGTTGGTATAGTTAATTGTGGTATCCATGATGAATTAAATAAAGGTGGAGGATTGAATCTAAGAAATTTCCAATCATAGATAATAAATGGTTTTAATAGAAGTGGAGTTGTTGATAAAAGAAATATTTGAGTTAAAAACCATCGAACATGTTCAGAATATTGTAAATTAACATTGGATTCAATTGAACAAACAAATCCATGAAGAAAGAAAAAGAAAAAAGTCGAAAATAAAATCGATCGATCATTGAAAAGAAGAAAGGCAATGTGAAAATGCATAAAACCACTGATAATAAAAGTTATAAATCTCGCTAATGTTGCCGAATGAAATTCATGTCGAATTGGTTGATAAATCGATTGTTTGAAAATGAAATGAATCAATTGATTCGATCTTCGTCCCCAAAATTCTCCTAATGACAAACTTAATATTGGAAAATTGGTAAATGATTGAATTGTATATTTATTTCGAGTTAAAATTCTCACAACAAGCATTTGAATGTCCATTAGATAAGTTATCGTATTCATACTCATCAAAACTAGAAATGTCGTCGATCCATTGACTTTCGATGGACAATTTAAACACCATCGATAAATCCAATGATTAACTAATATTTTCATGATAATCAACAGAAAATCAAAGACAATTGACCATTGACTTCGAGCAGAATTCGTTTTTAAAATCGGAAAAATAATCCAAAGAATTTTGGCTAAATAAGTTCGAAGAGTTAATTTTGAATGAATTCTAAATCCAACAAAATCAACTAAACGAATGGAAATTAACCAACAAGCTTGAATGATTAAAATCGTTAAACCCGAGAATTCATTCAAATGTTGACAAGTAACTAAAGTTAACAACGAACACGAACTAATTGTGATGATCAATCGAATTGATCGAATGGGAATACGACGAATGACATAGAAACTCAGCAAAATATTGACACACCAACTAACAAACTTGACAAACATTTTTCAAAAGTCTTTTCTGATAAGACAAACGACACATGTTCTTGTTGTTGTAATATCATGTTTTGTTTTCTTTCTTTTATGTAATCTATTTTCATCATTTATTCGTTGTTGAAAATGATGATTCTGAAATGCACTTGTTTCTAATATTGATGATGATTGCTGTTCATTCGTGCGCGAAGAGAGAGAAAACTGGGCGAATTATTATTTTTGTATATTGACGTAAATAAACGCATGACTGACTTTTGAGGTGTATAAAAATCGTTGATTTTCATGAAAAAGTGAAAATGTACGGACAAGGATACAATCCCTATCAAGCTCAAGCTCAAGCTAATCTTCAAGAAGCTGTAACTGACGCTTGGATCAATCAAAATGTTCCCGGTGGTGTTAACAGTAAATTAGTTTTTAGTTTTTGCATTTTTTACGATTGATTTTCTAGGCGTAGCTGGTGAAATGTTGGACAACATGATGGGTGGCAATTCGAATCCAACTTTCGGACAAGTTTATGGTGGTGCTCCCGGTGTTGGAGGTTATCCTCAACCAGGATATCGACCTTTTTAAAAAAACAAACAAGCAAATCTTCTCTTAGCTATTCTTTTTTTTAACAAATCAGTTTAAGTTTATTATCGAGTTTTAGTCGTGCAAAATAAATATCAAATTTTATTTACAAAATTGAGGAATTAACTTCATATCTGGACAATTTTGACAAAGTTCAGCTAATTGATCTGCTTGCAGATAGATCGGTTTATGAATTGCCAATGGTTTGGGATAGAACATCGTTTCGACTGAGAATGTTTTTGCTATATGTTCAGGAGCAATAGTTCCATTGACTAAATGAAGATTTTGACTAAACCAAATATCTTCATGATATTTGCAACTGGCGTTGTATGTTAAAATATTTAGAAGAGATAAGATTTTACTTCGACTTCGCAGAGAAAATCCACCGTTACCAACTTTAACGGGAATTTGAAAACGAGAATGCCAAGGTGCACCGATATAATCATAACTTAAATAATCTTCGATTTTATGAGATGAATTCGAACAGAATAACGAATCTAATTGAAACAAAAGAACTTTTTCACCTCGAACTAATTGCCAAAACGAAATGTTTGTTAATAATCGACTTGTAAAACCCATTGCATCGACAACTATCGAATCGAGTTCAGTTAAAAAGATTCGATTGTGTTCGATGTATCGATTTAATGTCGAATTTCGAATAAAATTAAGATTTTCTCGACCATGAAATAATTGTATTGGCCAATGAGATGGAATATGTGATAGAACATTTTCAATGATTGATACAAGTAAATCACTCGAACGAAATTCAATAATCACACCGATATTTTCATAGAAGTCACTTCGGTTTAATTTTATTAATTCAATTGTTCGTTGAGGAATAATCATAGATGAAAATTGATAAGACAAACAATTATAAATAATTATCAAAAATACACTTGTTATTAATATAAGAAAATAGATTACATTTCGTCCAGACATTCAAATACGTTCTAGAAAAACAAAATCAAACTTTTTTTTTTGAGATTCTATCGTACTTTAGTTGTATATTGATTTAAGCTATAGCGCCAATATTAGTTTAACATGACAGAACAAAAAAATGAAAGCTAACCAATAAGAATTCAATACCATAAATCTTTTTTTTCCTCTTACGTCTAATTCTCTCCTACTACTTTCAGAGCTTAATGAGACAATAAATCAGAATTTTTTTTTAATGTAAATTGATACACATATTCAAGAATCTCAACGAGAATACACGAAACAGAGAGAAAAGGCAGTAATCGAACATCTTGTCATTTATATAAACTAACAAAAATCAATGCGTTTATTTATTTTATCGATTGAAACAAAAATTCTCTCTGAAATCCTCAGGTAAGACATGTGCACAGTTATAAACGACTATTATAAAAGACATCTCATTCGTTTTGTTGATACCGTATACGATTATATTTCATCGTGTGTAAAACATCGAAAATTGGATACGATACGGTGATATATGATCGTAATACGATTTCCCCGAAATGTTTGATTTACGAACAATAAATCATCGTCCTATGTAGTATACATATATACTTGTTGTTTTGTACTATTCGCCCATATAAAATTCTCTCTAGTTTAACTCTGATAGAACTCCACAGTTCATTACTTGAAATAGGCTAAAACACATCTAACTCAGGTTTAAAATCTACGTGTTTAATGCATTTTTTCTATGTTATCAATCCTTCGTCGAACCAAGAAATTTTTGCCTATTGGTAAAATTACTGCCCATTTTGCCCATCGATTTTTTTCGATACAAGAGAAGTTTGCCCACTACTCGAAAAATCTTGGTTGCGCCACTGTTTTTATATGCATTTTACGAAAAACTCTCATTATTTTTCTAGTGATAGTCGGGAAATTTCGAGCATATTCCCGTCTCACATACCGATATAGAATATACGATCAGCTATGGTCAAAATCGAAAATTTTTTTTAATCAAACGGTACAATAAAGTTGCAATTCACTCATATGCACATTTTCTGATTTTCATTCTTGTTTTCTCATTCAGTTTATTGACAAAATAAAAGAATTAAGAAAATATTTTGAACAATGAAAATTGAACCAATATTGATTAATCCATTTGAAGTTGTTGTTGTTGTTGTTGTTATTGTTGTTGATGTTGTTGTTGTAGCTAAAACAATGTTTGATTGAAATAAACAAAATATGAATAAGAATCAACTTACGACAAGGCAATGGATCAAATTTTTGAATTCGATTATTATAAGTATCGGCAACATAAAGAGATCCATTGATTCCAAATCGGATACTTTGAGGAAGAAACAATTGATTTTCATCTATTCCGCTTCCTTGACCACCAGCTATGACTTCACCAGATGTTTCACCAATTTTCCAACGTAAAACTCGATCATTTCCACTATCAAGAATAAACATATTTTCATCTTCATCAACAAGAACTTTATTTGGAAACGAAAGATGATCAAAATCAGTTCCATCAACACCAGTTACTCCAGCAACAGTTGTGCCTGAAACAGCTCCTTCAATCCATCGTTGAATTCGATGATTATAACAATCTGCAATATACATTGTATTTCCATTGTTTTCATCGATAAATATTCCAGTTGGTGTATCAAATTGATCATTTGCTGATCCTTCTGATCCACAAACAATTGAACTATCAGTGGGTGATATCCATTTGACAATTCGATGATTGCCTGTGTCAGCAATCCAAATAGTTAACGAATCTTTTTCGAGATACATTCCTTGAGGTTCATAAAGTTGATTTGAAGCATTTCCAGATAGATTTCCACCTGCAACTAGAACTCCAGTACTACCGAATAAAGTCCATTTGACAACTCGATGATTTGTTGAATCGACAATATAAAGATTATTTTCTAGATCCATATCAATTTCCGTCGCTAAAACAAATCGAAATCGAGATTTAGTTTGTTTTGAAATGAAAATTAGTCTATTCACGTATATCGAATCTATTCAAAGCAGTTCCTTGACTTCCATTGACAACAGTAATTCCACTTGTTGCATCAGAATCCCATAATTGAACTCGATAATTACCCGTATCCAAAACATAAATACTGTTGTTTCCTATAGAAATATCGAATGGAAACAGAAGATTTCCATTCGTTGCATCACCAGTACCATTTGACGATCCTGCAACTGTCGTTGCATTTGATGACCAACTTATTCCCCAACAGAATTTCAAACTATTTGCTTTATTCACCAACAATCTAATTCAAAACAGAACTTTTTCAATTCAACATTTTTTTCTATTTTGTCTTACACAACAAAAATAAATCGACATTCCATTGTAAAGTACATCGTTCTCTCACTTTTTTTTTCTCTTGGCCAACGAAGAAAAAGCTACATTTATATAACACTTTTTAGTTTGAAGAAAACAAAATGATTATTTTGAAAAGTTAATTCAATAATTGAAATTACTTTCAAACAATTTCTGTCTGGCAAATGCCTCTTTTCTCTCTATACGATGATCATATTGCACTTTAACGAAGAGAATACCTTTTTTAATATATTAAAACCAAACAAAACAACACACAACAACTAACCAAGTTTAAATTAGAATTTAAGGTCAAAGTAAAAAAATGAAGACGACAATTTCAACAAGAAAAACTGATCCAACATTGATTATGCCGTTTCAACTTGTTGCTGTTGTTGTTGTGGTAGTCGTTGTTATGATTGCTAACTTGCGACAAGTCGATTGATATAAATGTATTGACCTATGGAGAGCTGATTTAGATCTGATCCATAAGCTGAACTAATAACTGTAGTTCCATTTGTAGCGTTTGCTTTCCACGATTATATTCGAAAGTTAAAAGTATCATAAACATCGTATGGAGAGCTAAGCATCGTTGAATCTACACCTGAAGTTCCATCTGATGCTCCAGCACTTGTTGTTGCATTTGTTGACCAACTTATGTTTGAACAAAGTTTCAAAGATTCTGTTGGATCGATCAGTAAACTAATGAAAAGACAATGTCTTTGAACGAAATTTTTGAGATAATAAAGATGTTTTTCTTACAGAATTCGAATAAATCGATATTCCATTTGACTGTTGTTTTTGTTTCTTCTAATGCGAAAGAAAATAATAATCTAGTAAAATGAAATAAATCATTCGAGCATTTTGAAAATGATGCATCTAAAAGATATAAGTTGAAAGGAAAAAAGAAAAGTTGTAGTTTTGTGTACTGTCGGTGCATCGATATCTGTACTCGATGTTGTTTAGGAACAGATTCTGTAATAATATGAATCAGATTATTTGACGTTATTGAAAAATTGTGCTTCTTTCACAACACAAGAATTAAATGGATGAACTAGATCAATTTCAGTCACTAAAATCGAAATATTTTCTTAGTCGAGATTTGATTTGACCTCTTCTACACCATTCTTTTGTCAAGGAAAAAACAAAATAATTATCTAGAAATGTCAAATAAATCATTCAAGTATTATCAACATCAAATATATAAAAATATATTAGTTCAAAGAAAAAAGAAACGAACTTTCTATTCAACAAAATCAGGAGTTTTTTTTCGAGTTTAAAATGTATAAGAAATATTTGATAGGTTTGATGGATGCATTTTTATATGATGATTGAATATTGTAGAAAGATTCAATAATGTTCTAGAAAACGTTCTTGAAGAATTGTTTGTTCTATGATGTTGCCATCATATCTAATTGATCAATTTCATCTTCTGGTCAAAACATTAAATAGAAATAACCAGAATTTCTTATCGGTAATTATGTTAATTCATTTTATAGATTTTGAGCTTTTCCTGAGAATGAATGAGGAGAGGTAATGGAATTCCTCCTATCACAAGATCAACATGATCGTCATTGTCAATGAATATTCCTTTAGGATTATTCAATCGATTTATTCTGTTTCCTTGTCCATTTGTAGTGTTTGCTTTTCACGCAATTGTGAATCTTCACCTGAATTACTATTCTTTCAATCAATTTTCAAATAAGAAAAATGTTTTTTTTGAAAACAATCAACGTACGTATTTGCACGCTATTCTTCCGTCAAAGAAAAAAAATAATTATAGAGAAAAGTTAAATAAATTGTCAATTGAAACATTTTAAACATCATATCCAAATTTATGATGTATATTTATTCCTGAAAACTCGACGATTATTTGTTTCTTATCTCGTAATGTCGCCCGCATAATATTAACTAGGAAATACCGTCAATTCTAGCAGAATTACTTGTCATCATAGAAAACGATGAGACGAACGAACTCTATTAATTCAGATACACTTATACTACCTTCAGTACAACTCATCTTTATTCATATCGACAATTTTAATCCAATTTAAAAACTATCAAATATACTATATTATGTATTTCAACCTAACTAATAATCATCAAACTATTTCTATTTACCAAATGGCACTTTTCTCTTAATACGATGATCAGCTTTCACTTTAACGAAGAGAATACCTTTTTTTATTATATTAAAAGCAAACAAAACAACACAACACAATACAGAACAATTAAGCAAATTTCACTTAGAATTTACGATTAAAATAAAACAATTAAGACGAAAATTTGAAGAAGAAAAACAGATCCAACATTGATTATACCATTTGAACTTGTTGTTGTTGTTGTTGTTGTTGTTGTTGTTGATGATGTTGTTGTTGAAGTTGTAGTAGTTGTGGTCGTCGTCGTCGTCGTCGTAGTAGTAGTAGTAGTTGTTGTTGTTGTTGTTGTTGTGGTTGTGGTGGTTGCTAAAGATTTTTGAATCAAATAAGCAAATTCAGTGAAAGTTAACTTACGACAAGTCGATTGATATTTTTGAATTCGATTATTCGAAGTATCGACAACATAAAAAGATCCATCATGTCCAAATCGAATATTTTGAGGATAAGATAATTGATTTTGTCCTGTTCCCGTTTCTTGACCACCAGCTATGACTTCACCAGACGTTTCACCAATTTTCCAACGTAAAACTCGAGCATTTGCAGATTCAAGAATAAACATATTTTGATCTTCATCAACAATAACTTTCATTGGAGAAGTAAGATGACTAAGATCACTTCCGGAGACACCAGTTACTCCAGCTACAGTTGTGCCCGAAACAGCTTCTTCAATCCATTGTTGAATTCGATGATTAAAAGTATCTGCAATATACATTGTATTTCCATTATTTTCATCGATAAATATTCCAGTTGGCATAGTGAATTGATCATTAGCTGATCCTTGTGATCCACAAACAACCGAACTTTGTTGAGTCGATGTCCATTTGACAATTCGATGATTGATTGTGTCAGCAATCCAAATAGTTAATGAATCTTTTCCAATGAACATTCCATATGGATAGTATAATTGATTGGGATCAGTTCCTTGTCCGTTTCCACCTGCAACAATTGTTCCAGTTGTACCAAATGAATTCCATTTCACAACACGAGAATTAGGTGTATCAAGTAGATAAATTTGAGTTTGATTGACCACACCAATTTCCATCACTAAAATTGAAATATTTTCTCGTTTTTTTTTGTGAATAATAAAATGTATTGACCTATGGAGAGCTGATTTAGATCTGATCCATAAGCTGAACTAATGACTGTAGTACCATTTGTAGCGTTTGCTTTCCACGATTGTATTCGAAAGTTCAAAGTATCAACAATAAAAAGGCTATCATCATTGAATACATAAATATCGTATGGAGAGCTAAGCATTGTTGAATCTACACCTGGAATTCCATCTGAGGATCCAGCAACTGTTGTTGCATTTGTTGACCAAGTTATGTTCGAACAAAGTTTCAAAGATTCTGTTCGATCGATGAATAAACTAATGAAAAAGAGAATTTCTTTGAAACAAAATTTTTAGAGAATAAAGATGTTTTTCTTACAGAATTAGAATAAGTCGATACTCCATTTGACCGTTGTTTATTTCTTTGAATGCGCTGTTGTTCTGTCGAGAAGAAAAGAAAGAAAATAATTATTTAGAAAAGTGAAATAAATAATTGAAAAAGTATTTTTTGAAAATGAAGTACATCAAATATATTAGTTGAAAGCAGTGTTTGGAACGGTTCGAGTTTTTTGAAAATAAAACCGAGCCGAATTTACAATGGTTTTAATTGCGAAAGAGAAAATCATAACTATTCATTTTGACTTCGAATTATTTTAATAAGAGTAGTTATGAAATGTTGTTTTTCTTTTTGGAAGATTATTATTCATCCGCACATCACTGGATATTACAACATTGGGAAAAATTTTCTATCCTCTTGTTATTTTAAGCTGCTGTAGGAAACGGTTGTTTTGATCTGTGGAAAAGTAGTATTTGAATTAATGTTTAAGATGATACGTATTGTGATATATGTTTCTAATCGAAAGATTGAAAGCATATTCCGATGTTCATAACAACTGAGTGAAAACATATAGTTTATTCCACTAGAATGTCAAGGTTAAATTCGAATCATTCACCTTCGAACTGAACCCACTGGTTGAAAGTGAGAAAAAAAGCGAAGCTACAAAGTTTGTGACTAAATTGAAGTAGTTGTTTGAAAGATTTGTGATGAATTGTCAAATTGACCTGCTGTGTTTAAAAATTTGATGACACCATCTGGAGAACGAGCGAATATATCTTGATAATTATCATGATTAAAGTCGACAACAGCAAGAAGAATGATGATGTTATCAGTTGAAAATATTCGATGAGCTTGAAAATATCCATTTCCATCTCCAAAATAAATGGTCAATGTCAATGTGAAATTCTGTTTGAAAGATAAATCTGTAGTCAAGTTTAGTGTCGCAATCAGTGTAGGACCTAAAACTAGTATAGTTATAACTGATTAACTTTTTTTCACTCGCCACACTTCACTCAATCAATAGTCTTGATTAATATCCTATCAGTTTTGATAGTTATAACTGTGGTTGAATGTTATAACTTTGGTCACAACCATTTTAACTTTTTGCTGATTTTCTCAACTTTTAACTTTTGGAAAATTAGTTTTAACTCCCACACTGTTCTTGACAAATCAAACAAAGATTCGATAAAATTTCAAACTAAACACACAACATTCGATCACAGATTGAAAAAGAACAAAAAAAACTGAATTTATATACTTGAGAATTTGCTGTTCTTCGAAAGTCTCCGATTCCGTATGAAGTTCTATTGGAACGATATAAACCGTCGATCCATTGTTGACTCACGAATAAACTTCTACAAACAGAATCAAATCGAATTGAATTCGAGACTAATTTTTCATAGGGAATTTGAATTGTTGAACGTGGACAAGAAAGTCTTTCGCCATATTCGGAAGAAAGTTTTTCAAATTTGTTAACATCAATTTCATAAATAATAGTCAGATGTGATTGACTTGTCATTATACTTCCATAGAACAGAACGTACATCGAAATTAACATTAACAAAATATATAATCTTCTTCGAGATTTTTTATGTTGAATAGCAATTATTGCATCTTCGACTTGTTCATCATAAGCATTTTCATCAGGAATGAATAGATTAGAGTTACTTACTTTTTCACAAACAAACAGAAACATCCATTTCATTTTCATTTTCATTTTTATTTTAATAATCGATCCATTTGAAGTTGAATGAATGATTGAAAATGAACTTATGACAAGTCGATTGATATTTTTGAATTTGATTATTAAACATATGAGCAATATAAAAGGATCCATCATGTCCAAATCGAATATTTTGAGGAAGAAACAATTGATATGAGTATATTCCACCAAACGAATCACCAGCTAAACGTTTGCCAGATGATTCACCTATTTTCCAACGTAAAATTCGACTAAGAATTCTGTTGACAATCATTTTCACTGGCATTTGGAAATGACTGAGATCATATCCTGGTACACCTGTTTCTCCAGCTACAGTTACACCTGAAACAGCTCCTTCAATCCATTGTTGAATTCGATAAAGATTCCAGTTGGACTATTGAATTGATCATTCGCTGATCGTTGTGATCCACAAATAACTGAACTTTGATTCGGAGATATCCATTTAACAATTCGATGATTACTTGTATCAGCAATCCAAATAGTTAATGAATCTTTTTCAATGAACATTCCTTGAGGATGGTTTAATTGATTTCCATTTTCATCAAATAAATTCCATTTTGTAACACGATGATTGATTCTATCGAGAATATAAATGTTCTTTTCTCGATCCATATCAATTTCGTCCACTAAAACCCAAAAAAAAAGAAACAAATGAAAATGTTAGAAATGAAATCGGTTAACTGAAATAAAATTGATTTTAAACTATCTCCAAAAGTGGCATTGATAACTGTAATTCCACTGGTACCATTTGGATACCATCATTGAACTCGATACATAAAGATTATCATTATTGGAGATAAACATATCAATGGGATAGTGAAACATTGTTGGATCTGATTCATACATATTCTGTAATGATTGACCAATTGTCTAAATCATAGAAGATTTTATCTTTCGATGAGATTTATTTTGTTTTTTGTCTTACAAAAATCGAATCAACTGATAGTTCATTGACAAGGACAAAAAAAGCAAATGAATAATTGAAAATGGTTTTTATGATTTGTCTCGGAAATGTTTTAGTTAAAACAATGAGATTGACGTCAATTATCTAACTAAGTGCTTTAAAGATCAAATTCTATGAACGTCATTTTTGCTTTTTGCTAATTTATTCAAAAAAAAAAAAGAAAAGATTAAAGTTGAATGGGTTTTAGTTGATGATTATTATTATTGTTATTATTGTCAGGTGGTCGTTGATATTCAGGATTCGATAATAAATAAATAATAATCAAACTGAACAACGAAGTAAAAACACCGAAGAAATTCAAAAGTAAACGTCGACTTCGT